>Ga0209826_1002877_pt1 | contig 11091 bp, 10 predicted proteins | sample GOMGulsemesocosm_5_FD_184637 | JGI IMG/M metagenome (GOLD analysis project Ga0209826, IMG submission 184637) | Methane-oxidizing microbial communities from mesocosms in the Gulf of Mexico - GOM15C Gulf of Mexico (SPAdes) (version 2) | ecosystem: Environmental > Aquatic > Marine > Cold seeps...
TGAGCCATGAATTAAGGACTCCTCTCAATGCTATTTTAGGATTTAGTCAATTGTTAAAAAGTGATACCGACAGTCCTTTAAGTGAAAATCAAAAGGAAAGTATTGATTACATCTTATCTAGTGGGAACCACCTCTTAAACCTCATAAACGAGGTGTTAGAGTTATCTGCTATTGAAGCAGGAAAAGTGGAGTTTTCTATTGAGCCACTTCATGTAATTGAATTGCTAGCTGATGTTGAGTCACTAATCACACCTATAGCAAATAAAGCAAATATTCAAATCCAGGTTGAGTCAAAAGAAGATATCATTATTTTTGCTGATTATACAAAATGTAAACAAGTGCTCATTAACCTTATTAGCAATGCCATTAAATATAATAAGCAAGCTGGGAGTGTAGCTGTTAGTTGGGGCCACACAGGGAAAAACACTGTACGACTGAATGTTATTGATACAGGTATTGGTATTCCAGAAGGTAAAAAAGATAAAGTATTTGGCGCTTTTAACCGCTTAGGGCAAGAAACATCCACTATAGAAGGGACAGGTATTGGGCTTCTTGTGACTAAGGACTTGGTCGAGCTAATGAATGGAACGATAGGCTTTGATAGTATTGAGGGGGAAGGTTCGACGTTTTGGGTTGAATTACCTCTAGCTAATACGCAAGAGTTGAGGGATGCTGAAGCACCTGAAGTACCTGAAGTACCTGAAGCATCTGAAGCATCTGAAGCATCTGAAGCATCTGAAGCATCTGAAGCATCTGAAGCATCTGAAGCATCTGAAGCATCTGAAGCATCTGAAGCATCTGAAGCATCTGAAGCATCTGAAGCATCTGAAGCATCTGAAGCATCTGAAGCATCTGAAGCATCTGAAGCACTTGTTATTAAGAAGAAGTATATTCTATATGTTGAAGACAACCCTGCTAACCAGCGGTTAATGCAGTCTATTTTTGATAGATTACCTCATGCATTGGAAATAGTGGGAACTGCAGAGCTAGGGCAAGAGCGTGCTTTAAATGAAGACTTTGATTTAATCTTAATGGATATTAATTTATCTGGAATAGATGGTAAAGAATTGACTCAACGTTTGAGAGAAACAGATCGGTATAAGAATAAACCTATTATTGCAATAACAGCGGCAGCAATGAGCCACAATATTGAGGATGCAAGAGGTTTATTTGATGCGTACCTTACTAAGCCACTTGATATTTCACACTTACACAATATATTAAATAAGTTTTTGACTGCTAGGGAGTAATAAACACTTCCCTAAGTTGTGTGATGTTATAGACATCCTTTCACTATATATAGGGTGTTATGAATAGAGAAATACAGCAACGACTAGTCTGGATGGAATTGTAGAGACTGTGAATAGTTTTGTGTAACTGCCCGTTAAACGAAGTCATAGTTTGTGGGTGATCTTTATGCACGGGTTAGATGTTTTCGTCTATGTAATTGAGCCTTAGTTTTGGAACTAACATAAAGATTTTTTTTAATGCTATTTTTGCTGCTTTAGTTAACCGCTTACTGGTGACGTTTTTTGAAACAAGGTCTTTTGTATATAAGAAAGATACCGAGAAACTACTTGGTTCTATTTTTTTGAAGTCAGTTTTTGTTAGATAGCTATTTAGTGCTTTTAAAACAAGGCTTCGTATAGTAGATCTTTCAATTTCATTAACTTCAATTAATGTTTCCACTATTTTCGTAGGGCTTTCATACATCAGTATTGTCACTTTGCCGTCATTATGAAGGTTAAGTGAGGTTGTACCTGACAGTCCTTTAGATGGCTTTAGGCTTACTGATATTGACTCAGCCGATGCTGTTGATGCACACGTGAATATTACTATGAAGGCTAATAACTTCATCATTTCATAAGTCCTTTATATTTAGCGTTTGAGCTTAATGGAGAGAGACTCTTTATGTAAAAAACATAGGGGGGCGTTACTAATTTAGTGAATCGTTTAGCTTTTGCTAACAGAACTATAAAACTGTTCGGCTAATTGTTTGACGGTTAGTTCTTTATTAGGCTGGAACCATTGAATGGTCCAATTGAGCGAGCCTAATATAAATAAGCGAACTAAGCTAGGGTCTCCAACCAATATTTTTTTATCGACGGCTTCAGAGACTATTTCTTGCCAGTGAGCTTCATATTGATCACGAAGTCCAATAAGGTGTTCTTTTGATTCATCTGATAATGCTCGCCAATCGGCAATGGATACAATATGAGCGTCTTTTTCATGACCATGCAAGGTGTTTAGGTGGCCATGTATTGCAGCAAATAATTTTTCATCAATCGTGTCCATTTGGCTACTTTCGACTGCAATTGACTCGATGGTTTCAATGGATTTTTTTAGTCCGCTTTCAATGACAGCAACAAGCATTTCTTGCTTATCTTTGAAGTGATGGAACAGGCTGCCAGACTTTAAACCTGTTGCGGATGCAAGCATACGGACCGTTGTTCTATCGAAGGATTTTTCCTTGAATAAGCGGGCGGCAATTGCGACAATTTCCTTGCGTCGATTTGATTGTTTCAGTATAGTCATTGCTTTCTGCCTAGCGCTTGCTTGGTTTTAGAGTTATTTAAGTATAAAGATAAGGTTTCAATATGTCTATAAAAAGTACGATGATGAATTTTCCTTTGGCATTACCGCATATGGTAGAGCGTTTAGGACTTTTTTTTCCAGAAGTTGAAGTTGTTTCAAGAATGCCGGACAAAAGTTTGCATAGAACTAATTATGCTAACGTTAGTCGTCGAGCGAAGCAACTTGCATCGGCATTAACTAAGAAGGGCATCCAAAAAAGTGAGTGTGTTGCAACGTTAATGTGGAATCACTCGGCACATTTAGAAGCATACTTAGGCATTCCATCGATGGGTGGGGTTATTCATACCTTAAATATACGGTTATCTCCAGAAGATATTGCTTATATTGCAAATCATGCTGACGATAAAATTTTGATCGTTGATGATATTTTACTGTCAATGTATGAGAAGTTTAAAGATCAAGTTAACTTTAAAGAAGTTATTGTTGTGCCTTTAACGGGTAAGCCTGTACCTGAAGGTTACACCAACTATGAAGACTTTATTGCCAGCGGTGATGAAGACTTTATTTATCCAGAAATTGATGAAAATGACCCTGCTGGCATGTGCTATACATCCGGTACAACAGGGCGCCCTAAAGGTGTGGTTTATAGTCATCGTTCAACAGTGCTACATTGCTTTGCAGAGGCGATGAGTGATGGGCTTGCCATTAGCCAGCATGATGTGGTGACACCGGTTGTTCCTATGTTTCATGCTAATGCGTGGGGCTTACCCTATACCTCTGTGATGGTGGGCGCTAAATTGGTTTTACCGGGTAACCACCTGGATGCTGAAAGTTTGTTAGACCTTTATGAAGGTGAACAGGTTACTTTAAGCGCGGGTGTGCCAACAATTTGGATGGCGATTAAACAAGCACGTGAAGCAGAACCTGATCGTTGGAAAACAGCCGCTAATATGCGCATGGCTGTGGGTGGCGCAGCGGTTCCTGAATCACTATTCCGTGCTTTTGATAAGTTTGATATGAAAATCATTCAAGCTTGGGGCATGACGGAAACATCACCTTTGGCAACGTTGGGTATGGTTAAAGCAAGTTTAACTCATGTGGATGAGGATGCTCAGTACAAACTAAGAGTTAAGCAAGGTGTTCCATTACCGTTTGTTGAAGTACGAATTGTTGATGAGGAGGGTGTTAGCCAACCTTGGGATGGTGTTTCACAAGGTGATGCTGAATTAAGAGGCCCGTGGATAACAGGCAGTTATCATAAGAATGAAGGCGCGGATGATAAATTTAGTAAAGATGGCTGGTTAAAAACAGGCGATGTCTGTAATGTTGACCAGCATGGTTACGTTAAATTAACGGATAGAACGAAAGATTTGGTAAAGTCTGGCGGGGAATGGATTAGTTCTGTTGACCTTGAAAATGCCATTATGGGTCATCCTGATGTGATTGAAGCGGCTGTTATTGCTGTTCCTCACCCTAAATGGGATGAGCGCCCTCTAGCAACGATTGTTGTTAAAGAAGGCAAGGTCCTTACAAAAGAAGATATTCATAAATTCCTTGAAGGGCAGTTTGCAAAAATTTGGTTGCCTGAAGCAGTTGAAATCTTGGATGAAATTCCAAAAAATTCAACAGGTAAATTTATGAAAAAAGAATTACGTGAGATATATAAAGATTGGAGTTGGGATTAAGCCCACATTAAATTTTTTAAACCAATATAAACATAACTTAACTAGTGAGAATAACTATGAAAGATGCAGTAATTATTGAAGCAGTAAGAACGCCTTTTGGTAAATTTAATGGTGCTTATAGAGAAACACCACCAAACAAGCTTTTAGCCGTAGCGCTTGAAGGCTTAATGGGCAAAGTAGATTTAGACAAAGGCCGTATTGAGGATGTGATTGCAGGATCAGTGACGCAAATTGGCGAACAAGCAGCAGATATTGCACGTCAATCTTTATTAATAGCTGGCTTTCCTATTACTGTACCGGGTGTAACATTAAACCGTTTCTGTGGTTCTGGTCAGCAAGCGGTACATTTTGCTTCACAAGTTGTTGATGCAGGTGATGCTGACTATACGATTGCTTGTGGTGTAGAAAGCATGACACGTGTTGGTATGCTAACAGATATGACTGTTGGTGGTCCTTACACAGGTTTTGATCCAATGGGTGAAGAGCTGATGGCTAAATACCCATTAATTCACCAAGGTGTTAGTGCTGAACTAATGGCTGAAAAGTGGAACATTAGCCGTGAAGATGTTGATAATTTTGCGATCGAAAGTCACCGTAAAGCTCAGCAAGCTAAAGAAGCTGGCTTAAATAAAGAAATTATTCCTGTAGCAGGTATTGATGCTGATGGAAACGCGATTACTTTAGTGGCTGATGAAGGTATTCGTGCAAAGATGGATCCTGCAAAATTGGCTTCGTTAAAAACAATTTTCCGTCCTAATGGTGATGGTGTTGTGACGGCTGCTAATGCTAGCCAAATTTCTGATGGCGCATCAGCGGTACTTATTGCGAACAGAGAAATTGCTATTGCTGATGGATTTACACCTAGAGCGCGTTTCCGTGCCAGAGTTGTTGTTGGTAGTGATCCTGTATTACAGTTAGATGGCCCGATCGCAGCGACAAAATTAGCACTTAAAAAAGCGGGTTTAACCGTTGATGATATTGATTGGTTTGAAATCAATGAAGCCTTTGCAACCGTTGGTTTGGCATGGATGAAAGAAATTAAGCCACCTGTAGAAAAAGTTAACCCATGGGGCGGTGCTATTGCGCATGGTCACCCATTAGGTGGCACAGGTTCTGCTTTAATTGCTAAGATGGTTGCAGGTCTTGAAGCAACAGATGGACAATTTGCGCTACAAACTATGTGTATTGGTTTGGGTATGGCAACAGCAACCATTATTGAACGTATTTAACTAGTAACTATTCAGCTCACCCCTAAAGTTTGTTATTTTTGTGTTGAAAAATGATTCTTTACATACATTTTTCGCCTTGAATCGACAAATTTTAGGGGCATTCTGAGTTGTTAACAGCGCATTTATTAAAGCGTTGAATAGTTACTTTAATTTTTTAAGAAGGATGAATAAATGAATTACGAAAATAGAACGTTTTTAGTAACAGGCGGAAGCTCTGGTTTAGGCGGCGCTACAGCTTCTATGTTGGTCGAGAAGGGTGCAAATGTTGTTATTCTTGATATTAACGAAGAAACTGGAAAAGCGAAAGAGGCTGAATTAGGTGCAAAGAGTCGTTTTATTAAAACAGACGTCACTAGTGAAGATGATGTACGTGCAGCGATTGCTTTAGCAAAAGATGTGTTTACAGGCGTTCATGGTGTTATTAATGCGGCGGGTATTGCTGTAGCCGCTAAAGTGTTGGATAGAGATGGTAAAGCACACCCATTAGATCTTTATGCTCGTGGTATTAACGTTAACCTAATTGGTACATTCAACGTTATTCGTTTAGCGGCAGAAGAAATGGCAACTAATGAACCTGCTGCAGATGATGAACGCGGAATTATCATTAATACCGCGTCAGTTGCGGCGTTTGATGGGCAAATTGGCCAAGCATGTTATTCAGCGTCAAAATCTGGCGTTGTTGGTATGGCGTTACCGATTGCTCGTGAACTAGCACGATACGGTATTCGTATTAATACCATTGCTCCAGGTATTTTTGAAACACCAATGCTGGCAGGTTTACCTGAGGAAGCGCGTGAGTCATTAGGTAAAATTGTTCCTTTCCCACCTCGTTTAGGTAAACCATCAGAATACGCTTTTTTAGCAGGGCACATTATTGAGAATGTTGTGTTAAATGCTGAAGTTATTCGCCTTGATGGGGCTATTCGTTTAACTGCAAAATAGGAAGATGTATGGCTTTTGAAACAATTTTATTAGAAGCACCTATTGAGGGTGTTGCATTAGTAAGGCTTAATAGACCCCGTCAATATAATGCGCTTAATAGTGTTTTGTTGGGTGAGTTGGGCGTAGCTTTAGAGCAACTTGAAAAAGATGACTCTGTTGGAGCTGTTGTTATAACGGGTTCTGATAAAGCCTTTGCCGCCGGTGCTGATATTGCTGAGATGATGGGTAAGAGCGGTAAAGAAATGCTAGAGATGATTCAATCGGTAACAGGTTGGAAAGCTATTTCTCAGTTTAGTAAGCCAACTATTTGTTCAGTATCGGGTATGGCACTAGGTGGTGGCTTTGAATTAGCGCTTCAGTGTGATATTTTATTGGCCGCTAAAGGGGCGAAATTCGCCTTACCTGAAGTGAACCTAGGTGTTATTCCTGGTGCTGGTGGTACTCAACGTGTTGCGCGTTTGGTCGGTAAATCAATGGCGATGGAAATGGTAATGAACGCACGACCAATGCTTGCTGAAGAAGCGTTGCAACGTGGTGTGGTAAGCCGTGTGGTTGAGCCTGAAAAAATTGAAGCTGAAGCTGTTGCTTTAGCTAAACAAATTGCTGATAGAGCAAAACTTGCCGTAAGAGCGGGTAAAGACTGTGTCAATAAAGCAATATTATCAACACTAGAAGAAGGCTTGGAGTTTGAACAACAAGCATTCTTCCCATTGTTTGATAGTGAAGACGCAAAAAATTTAATGGATGCATTTTTAAATAAATCTAAATAACAAACTAATTTAAGGAGAGTTGTAGATGGGTTATGAATCAGTATTAAGGCCAGATACATTTAAAGGTCGAAATATTATTGTTACTGGTGGTGGTAGTGGATTTGGGCGTTGTAATGCGCATGAGTTTGCATCACTGGGCGCAAATGTTTTTTTAGTTGGACGTAATAAAGAAAAACTGGAAACCGTACAAAAAGAGATCATCGATGATGGTGGTATTTGTGATTTCGGTACCTGTGATATTCGCGATGAAGATTCGGTGAAAGCCTTAGTTGCGAGTATTGTTGAAAAGCATGGAGTTATCCATGGCTTGGTTAATAATGCTGGCGGTCAATTCCCTTCTCCTCTTTCTTCAATTAGTAAAAATGGCTGGGATGCGGTGGTTAACACAAACCTAACGGGCGGATTTTTAATGGCGCGTGAGGTTTATAATCAATCGATGTCTGAGCACGGTGGTTCAATTGTGAATATCGTTGCAGATATGTGGGGCGGTATGCCAGGAATGGGGCACTCAGGTGCTGCACGTGCTGGTATGGCTAACTTCACTCAAACAGCGGCTTATGAGTGGGGGCATTCAGGTGTTCGTGTGAATGCTGTTGCGCCGGGTTGGATTGCATCAAGTGGTATGGATACATACCCTGATGATTTCAAACGTACGCTTAAGAAGCTTCAGCACGCCGTTCCTTTAGGCCGTTTAGGTAATGAAGCTGAAATTAGCTCATCACTGTGCTTTTTGTTAAGTGATGCTGCGAGTTATATTAGTGGCACTGTGTTAAGAGTTGATGGTGCGGCATCTCAAGGTAATACAGCGGTTTATCCGTTACCTCAAGACTGCACAAACTTGAAGCCATTCCCTGGTTTCCACCGTGAAGTTGTTCCTGAGTTATTTAAAGATTAAGGGTTATTCTTAGTTTTTAGTTAGCGAAGTAAATAAAAAAGGGAGGCATATAGCCTCCCTTTTTTATTTCACTTTGAGTGTTTAGGCTAATCTTTGATGTTGTAATATTCAGGTTTGCCTGCAGGCCAGAAATCACCCCACACTTGATTGCCACCATCAATACTAAGCATCTCGCCTGTAATGAACTTACCTGAAGAGGCTGACATATAAACACAGGCTTCGGCAACATCATGTGCATCGCCCACTCTAAGCATGGGGTTTGATGTCTTAAATGATTTTAAGCCTTCTTCTGGGTAGACGCCGAAACCTTCTGTCTCCACACAGCCAGGAGAAACGCAGTTGATGCGTATTTTGTGCTCTGCCCATTCAACAGCCAATGTTTTACTGAGGTAAGTAACAGCGGCCCTCGCTGCACAAGTATGAGCAATACCAGGCATGGCGCGCATGAAATTGGCAACGATATTGATGATGCTGCCTTCTTGCTTATGTTCTATCCACTTTTTTGCGGCGGCTTGCATCATATACCAAGTGCCATTTAGGTTAGTATCAATAACTGCATTCCAACCTTTTACTGAAAAGTCGATAGCTTGTTGTGGGAATTGACCGCCACCATTATTGAGTAAAACGTCTAATTGACCGTATTTCTGCCAAACCTTATCCATTGTGTCAGCAACGATCTCAGGGTCTCGAATAGTCATCGCTATAGACATATGCTCACCTGGTAGGTGATCAATTATTTTTTGGGTAGCGATAAGCTTGTCTATTTTACGCCCGCATAACACGATATTCGCACCTAGACGAGCAAATAAAACAGCATTTGCTTTACCTAAACCACTGCCAGCACCAGTTATTAAAACAGTTTTGTCTTTAAATAAATCGGCTGAATATACGGTTGGTACATTTAATAACTCCTCGTTAGAAAAGCCGAATTGTTTCTTATCAGTCATAGTGAAAGTGTTTGTTTTGAAATTGATCGAGTAGTTAGTCTAACATTTGTTAGAATATTATAATGAGGTTTTTATCTAACTAATTGATGTTAGAATTAGCCTATCAAATTATTAATAATTACCCATGAGGGGACTATGTTTAAACCATTAGAAAATATGCGTGTTGTTACATTAGCGCTGAATTTACCAGGGCCATTAGCTGCCAGAAGATTTGTTGAATTAGGTGCAACCGTTATTAAAGTTGAACCCCCTCAAGGCGACCCGTTTAACCATTACTGCCCTGACTGGTATAAAGAAATGAATGCCGGTCAAGAACTTAAGGTTATTGATGCAAAAACAAAGGAAGGGGAGGCTGAGTTGGCTGAGTTGCTATCGACGGCTGATTTGTTATTAACAGCGCAGCGCCCGGGTGCACTAGATCGTTTAGGTTTAGGCTGGGATGTATTACAGGCTAAATATCCTAAGCTTAATCATGTTGCTGTTGTAGGTTACCCAGCCCCACATGAAGAGCATGCGGGCCACGATTTAACGTACCAAGCATCGTTAGGTTTGTTGACGCCACCTATGTTTCCTAAAACACTGGTTGCCGATTTAGCCGGTGGTGAACGTGCGGCATTGGTCGGTTTAACATTGCTTATGGGCAGTAAAGCGGGTTTAAAAGGTGAGCGTGAGCTTGTTGCATTATCCGATGCTGCGGAATACATGGCGCAGCCAGTAAAGCATGGCTTAACCAGTGATGGTGCGATGTTAAGTGGCGTGTTACCCGAGTATGCTATTTATGAGGCTTCTGAAGGTTGGGTTGCCGTTGCAGCTATTGAGCCGCATTTTAAAGCGAAACTTAAACAAGAGTTGAATTTAGAGCCATTAACGAAAGAAAATTTAGCGGCTAAACTGAAGGAAAAGCCAGCGTCGGAATGGGAAACGTGGGCGAATGCGAACGATATTCCAATCGTTAAATTAAAAGAAGCTTAAGAAAAAGTAGTAGGGCTGTTTATATGGCTTAAACAGCCCTAATTAATTTTATGAGACATTTGCACGAAAGAGTTTTAGTGCAAGTGTCTCATAATGAGTTTTAATCAACCCATGTGGTAAATTCATTAACCTCATCACGGCGTGTACGGTATTGGTTAATAGGTTTACTATCGTCAGGGTAGCCTAAAGATAGGCCGCAAATTAAAGAGTATTGGTCGGATACGCCTAAGATATCACGCACAATATCAGGGTAATCGGTAGTTGATGCCTGTGGGCAAGTGCCTAAACCAAATTCGCGGGCAGCCAACATAACGCTTTGTAAAAACATTCCCATATCAAACCATGAGCCTTTACCCATCACGTTATCTATAAAGAAGAATAGGCTGACCGGTGCGCCAAAGAATCGATAATTATCGAGTGAGGCTTCCATCCGCTTTTCTTTGTCTCCCCGACCAATATCCAGTGCTGAATATAAATCCATGCCGCATTGAAAGCGTCGGCTTTTAAAAGGTTCTACCCATTCTTCTGGATAATAAAGGTAGTCGGGATTAATTTTAGTACCGCTGGTTGCAGCTTCTAAGAAAGCGGAGCTAATTGCTTGTTTACTTTGCCCTTGCGATACAACAACTTTCCACGGTTGTGTGTTAGTACCGGATGGTGCCCAGCGAGCGATATCTAATACTTGAGTAATTGTTTCCTTAGAAACAGGTTTGTCCTGGAAGGCTCTTACCGAAATACGGCCTTCGATTGCTTCTTTAATATCCAATTTAATTACCATTACGTTGAAAGTTTGAAGGGAAATAATATCAGAAATTTGCTTTTATGCAGTAGTTAAACGTTATAAGGATGGAGTGAGGAATAGCTAGCTACTTTATGAAGTGTGATGTGTTGGTATTTTGAGTGTGAAAATTTTGCAAGATGCCCATTTGAAAAAATGTCTAATGCTTGTTAGAATAAATAAAAATAAGTTTAACTTTGAAGGTGGGTAAATGAAGATTTTAGTAGGAGTCAAGCGCGTTGTAGATTACAACGTGCGTATACAAGTTAAGCCTGATGGATCAGGTGTAATTACCGATGGCGTAAAAATGAGCATCAACCCGTTTGATGAAATTGCTG
>Ga0209826_1002882_pt1 | contig 11084 bp, 8 predicted proteins | sample GOMGulsemesocosm_5_FD_184637 | JGI IMG/M metagenome (GOLD analysis project Ga0209826, IMG submission 184637) | Methane-oxidizing microbial communities from mesocosms in the Gulf of Mexico - GOM15C Gulf of Mexico (SPAdes) (version 2) | ecosystem: Environmental > Aquatic > Marine > Cold seeps...
ATTTTTTCTCTTCAATAGCCCAGTTATATTGCTCTTCTACTGCCAAGCGGCCTTTCTTACCCATCTCTTCAGCCTCTACTGAGTTATTTATTAAATACTGAATAGCTTCAGCTATCGCTTTAGGGTTTAGTGGGTCAACACATACGCCACATTGATTACCCTCAACAATTTCTTTCCATAAAGGAAAGTTAGAAGTAATAATCGGAACCCCCGCACTCATATATTCAAACATCTTATTTGGCTGCGCATCAATATGGTTCGGCGCAGGTAAAAAAGTTACTATCCCTACTTTTGATTTCGCTAATACAGTACTCACTTCTTGACGGTTTAAAAAACCTAACTCATTAACTTGCCCCCATGAAGGGTAGCCCTTTACCGTGGTCTCAACTTCTTTTTCACTAAAGCTGCCTGCAAGATTTAAACGCACGCCCTGCGTTAACCCCACTGCTTGTATTATTTGCTCAATCCCTCTGATTTTTGCAATCCCACCCACATAGACGGCCTCATCATTTTTTTCAGCCCAATTACTTGTGTTTGCCAATTCACCCAATAATGGGAAATTATTAATGTCTACAGTATGAGTATTGATGCTTAAGAACTTATCCCTTATAAACGGCGTTGCAGTTACTATTGCATCAAACTTTTGGCAAGCCCACCGCTCATATAATGCAAAAGTATTTGAGAGAATCTGTTTTGTAAGCCGGTTTAAATATGGTTTACCGAGTAGTTGCTTTGGTAAATCCTCATGCGCATCAAAAACTACTGTTTTACCTAATTTTTTAAGTTTCAAACCAATAGGAATTAATTCAGGGTCATGTAAGTGATAAAGATCAGCGCCCAACTCCAGGGCTCTTTCATATACACGACGCACCGTTTTAGTCATCCGCGATAAACGGCCACCTGATTTTTCACCCACATCAATAATATTTACGTCATTATTAATTTCATCTCCTATGCCATCAGCAACAACTAAAGAGACGCTGTAATTTTGACTCTCCAGAGACAAACACATTTTAAGAAATATACGAGTATCATAGCGGGAGTGGACTGAGCTTAAGTGAACTACTTTCACCTTTGCGCCCTGTTTTTCAATCGAAATTCAACCTTACAAAAAAGAGCATATAACCTTGTTGACAATGATTCAGCGCCTAGACTCCACCTTTCAATTACACAAGTTAAGCCCTCTAGTTTTAACTTAGAAACAACATATGTAAGCTGTGAGATTTGGATATTATGGTACTTTGGAGTACAACTGTTGATACATTTCTTATCAGCTGGAATTTGATAGTAAGACCAATTCTTAGCTCCCCATTTATCAATATTTTGAACTAAGGATTGGGCGAGCAAATCTCGTAAAGCGATTAATTCTTCATCTGAAGGAACTTGTTCACAATATTCAATTAAACCTATCAAAGCATACAAAAAACCATTTAAAACATGCTCTGGGTTTAGTGTTGGGTATTCTTCAAGAAATAACCACTCTCCATCAATTTGAGACTGAACACCACCTAATGATATGCTGCGCAAAAAAGGCTCTAGTGCCAAGCGAGCTTTTTCAAGAAACCTCATGTCGTTTGTTAATTGGTAAGCCCTTACCAATACTGAGGCCGCCTCCCCTTGCGCCATACATGATATCCAAGGGGCTTTTAACTCATTCCAATCAAAGCGGTATTCATAACGAGCACCTTCATTGTTAAGAAACCAGTAAGCCATTTTTAGAAACTCATCCTTTGCCTCCTTTGGCTTTGACTTAGCCAGCGCCCAGTGATTATAGTTTGCCAACCCAAAAGCGGCTATTCGTGTGGGGTTATACTGCCTTCCAACACTTCTATAATCTTTTACAGGAACACCATTACTATCCATTGGGTGATAGTAGGTTTCCTTTTCCAAAAGAGTGAACCCTAAATCTATTGGGTAAACAAAAAAACCTTGGTCTCCGCAATACTTAAAGCAATCTGTCCCAATAAAAGACTCTGCGATATCACTGTATATTTTCTTAAAAAGACTTATAGACATCTAACAGCACCTTTTCTTGCTCTTCCCAACAAAATTCTTTTTTAACTTTTTCCACATTAGACCGAACTTGTTGATAATCCATTTCCAAAGAAGCACTCAGAGCATTCACAAAACCCTCGACTGTATTATCATCTGCCACTACACCTAGGTTGTGAGTTTCAACTAGCTGCTTCATTTCACGAAGGTTAGATGTTAATACAGGTAGGCCGGCCATTAAATATTCAAACATTTTATTAGGTAAACAATATCGATAACTTAAACAAGTATCTTCAATAAATGAGACCCCATAATCAGCCGAAGCCGTATAGTTTAATAAAATACTGGGAGACACTGCTGGATAGAAAAATATTGCACTACATTGTTGCTCTTGTATAAATTGCTCAAGAGGCCCAAAGCCCATAAATACAATCACGCAGTCCTCTCGTCGACTTTGCTTAAACGCTTCCACCAATAACTCAATACCACGGCCACTTTTCAGTCCACCTTGATATAAAAAAACTTTTTTATCCTGAGGAATACCGAGTTCATTACGAAAAATGTCATTATCGCCTATGGACTGATAATTTGGGCAATTTAAAACCAAGCTAGGTTTTCTAATTCCGTAGTCTTGACTATAACAATTTGCGATTGCATCGCTGACTGTTATAACTGCATCAGCATACATAATTAAACGTCTTTCAAAAAACTTAAGTATTTTTTTAACTCCACTGGACATACCATCACGTTCGGTCTCATATTCATGACAGTCATAAATAACTTTGACTTCACGTTTAGAAAGCTTCTTTAAAAGATATCCAATTGGCAATGCATTAAGGTCATTGCAATGAACATAACCTACTTGATTTCGATATCTGAAGATCACTCTTATCACAAACTCCAAATACTTTAATAATTGAACCGGCTTCCACTTAATCCAACCTCGAGATTTGACCTTTACTCTATGCACTGACAGAGCTTGTATTTGTTCATATTCAGCTAAGTCATTTTCATGCAAAGCTACAACTGTCACGCTATAACCTGCCGCTTGCAATGAAAGCCCTTCCTTTAATACTCGGCTGTCGTTAGTAAAATTATTCAATACGATTGAAATAACACTTTTAGAATTCATCATTTACTCTTTTGTTGACTTCAAACCTTACTGCCACTAACAATAAACCCATTGCAAACCAAATTACGCTCCAAGTAAAAAATGTGCCTACTACACCAATTAATAAAATCACTGAAAAAGCCATTACCGAATAAAGATTAAAAATATTATACGCCAACAATGATTGCGAGTGAGCAGTTGCATCAAACGTTATCAATTTGAAACGTTCTTGGTAAGCGAGGATAAAGTAGCCAACAATAAGAATAAAGCCTAACAAGCCCGTGTGGGTCAACGATGAAAGCAAGAAACTATGGGCATAAGAACCTGTCCCTGTAGTTAACGTGTCTACATTCATATTGCCGAAAAGGGGGGCGTAATTGAATTGGCTACTAAAGTTATTTAATAAACTTATCCTTGAGCTAACCGAACTGTTTTCACCACTACCAAACCCCCCCAACCTTGTTAAGGTCAAGTCTATTTCTAGCACACTCGCAACTATCACCCCCGAAGTAATCAAAAAAACACCACTAATAATTACCGCTAAAACCAGCTTTCTCCCAATGACACCTAGTAGAACTTTTCGTATATTTAAGTATCTACTAGCCATGTACCGACTTACATTACGCGACATAACAAGAACGTATACTACAAGCAACACTAAGGTTAACCCTGCAATTAAGACCGCTGCCTTGTTAGATCCTATCATCTGAGAAATAAGTATTGACATACCCCCGTAGGCAACATAAAGCATAAATAATGTTGGCGCAATAAAGCGATATATTCGAGAGCGTACGGTTTGGTTTATGGCAATAACCTGAACATATAATGTTGTTAAGATTAAAAAACTTATGACTAAAAAATCTCCTGGTCGCTGATAAGCACCCTCCAACCCCGAGATTAAGAAAATATCACTGCGTAAACGCACTGAAAGATCGATATAACACGTATAAAGAAATCCGCTGCTTAACACTATATAAAATACAAACAACCAAGTTACGGCTTTCAAATGGTTTCTTGAGTGCAATCCATCCGTAAAGCTCTGGCCTATCGATGTAGCTACCACAAAACCAAGCCCATAAAAAAGCATAATTCCACCCGTTGTTGCAAGCATAGAAGCCTTTAACTCTTCCAGCGAGCCAGTATCAATACCAACGCGGAATACAAAATGTACTACAAACAAGACCAGCAAGCTTGTAGAGCGCTTTATTAAAACTGAGCTGGAAATTAAGCATCGCCAAATCACCAATAATCCACCAATAAAAAACACCCAACCTAAAATTTGGAGGTGAGTAGACCCTTCATTAATCCTTATCACATTTGATTTTAAATAAAAATCTAGTGCGACTAGAAGCAAAAAGGTTGATATGCAGTATAAATATTTCACTTTTTACTCAACTACTTTCATCACATGAACTATAAGAGATATATAAAACACACTATAAAGCGCAGAAATAAGCGTTACCGTAATAATTGGATCACTTGCCTCATACCCACAATAAAAATCTAGTGCGACCACTTCATTTGCTCAAGAGTTTTTCAAACAAGGCATTATTACTCCTAGCTGTAAATTAGAGACTGTAATAATTTTTTAAATAGCACTTTTCCCATTATTTTTATATACATAGGTTATTACATTTTTAACAACTGTAGATGAGACATCATCTATTAGTAGACTTCCTCCAAACAATATTGAGGATGCCGAAAAAAGAAAACCTGTATTATTATGAAAATCTTTAACAATCATATCGGCACCACCTTTTGCATTCCCCCCCTTAGCTATTAATTCACAATTTTTAGGTGAATGCTTCGTTAGTTTATCGGTCTCCCATCCCGAGGCACCCACACCATTAAGCCCTTTTTCTTTACCCACTCTTCCAGGATCATATCTTTTTTTTGTTCTCAAGAGGTTTTGGTTTAATGATAATTGCCCAAACATTAAGTTGTCATCAGAAATCATTGTTCCATTAAAAACCCAATGGTTGCTATTTATAACTTTGTAAGATGCCGCAGTACCATAGTCAGTTCCTGTATACCTTACACCAACAATTGTTGACTCATCTACATGAGATTTTTTAAATGATAGACTTATACATCTTGTTTGCCCGAAATCATCAAACTCTATTTCCCTATAGATACTATTTCCAGATATATTTAAAATACTTAATTTATTTTTCACGTGATAGTACTTCAAGGACTCGAACATTCCTTTAGACCAATATTCACAATGTGATGATAGTATTATCTGTTGATAATTAGATAATAAGTCGCCGTTTTCATGTAGTTCAAAGCCCGAAATAAAATCATATTCAACACCTTCTCTTTCTAACCAAGCTAACACTCTCCACTCAGCAGCGGCCAAATGATTTGAAAAAGGCGAACATACATTATCATCTTCTAATGAACAGTTTATAAAAGGTCTTTTCGTAGTTAACTTTTTAAACATCCATGACTCATCATTATTATCTTTTTTCAAGATTTTTTTTAAAAACTTTTTTATAGAAACTGGTATTAGTTTTTTAATTTGAAAATTAATATTCTTGATTTTCGTATCTTCACTTATAAAGTCTCTACTTTTAGAATCTCTAAAATTTCTATACCTACTCCTTCCGCCCCACGTATTGTAAGATTGCCACGTTGTATTACTAGCTAAAACCAACACCTTACTATTCTTCCCATAATCACTATCCCGAGTAGAAACAACCATAGGGATAGTGAACCTTTCACCGCTTGAATTTTCTAATTGCATCCCAAATAGACCAGGTGAGGCATCGTCTGGCACTCTATAACTAAAACTAGTACACCAATCTAAACCTTCTGACACTAAATCAAAATCATCCGATATCTCTTGTCTTTGCGAATTTAGATTTTCAATTTTTAAAATTAATTTTTTATTTAGACCAAACCTAAATAACCTGGCCGCATAAGGGAACCCGCTATTCACCTTGCATTCTATCTCTTCTCCTGGTAAAAAATATAACTTATCATGATAACCTATTATATTTTTACTTAGTAACGCAACAGTATCTTCCAATAAATTTACTTCTATATCCTTATCCCAGTAACCTTCTTTATAAAATTTAACTCTATCCGTACTCTCTTTTAATAAAGTCCATTTTCCATTTTTGCAAGAACTTGTTTCTTCAACTATTTTATTGTTCTTATAAGCGACAATTTTAACATTGGATAAAGATTCAAAAATTTCCACATCAACTACTTCACCACTATAAATCATATCCATAAGCCTTAATTTCATTACTTAATAATTCATTGATTCTCAACTGCTCTTCTTTCGAAAAATCTTTTTTCCATCTGTTTGAATTTGATTTATTAAGTTTGACACTCAAAAGAGCATCTTGAAAATCTATTTCATAGAATTTACATATCTTTCCTAAAGTAACCTTACTGTCTGAAACCAATTCTTCTAAAGAAATTTCAATATATGAATCTTTAGAGATTCTCTTTTTAATATCTGCCCATTTTTTAATCAAATCTTTATAAATCAAAGCACTTTGCTCAATATCTGATGGCATCCATGTTTGTTTAATAAAAGAAGCAACTACATCTCTTGGGTCTCTATAAATATGTACCATTTTGGCATCAGGATAAAATTCTAATATTTTATCAAACCACAAAATATTCCAAGTATTTTTCTCTAAGTAATATTTTACATTTTGCTTAGATAGCACATCATCCATTGTATTGTCAAGAAATTTTTTTATCTCTTCTTTCACAAAATATTTTGAATCATAACTTAAAGAAATTATTTTTTTCTTTTCAAAAAAGTAGCTCCCTACCCAATACCCGTCAAACATATCGCTTTTTAACTTATCAATTAAATCCTTTACATTTTTTTCAAAACTAGGAGAAACATCATTAGCTGATATTTTTGAATATAATGGCAACAAATTTTTAGAAAAACTATTAAATAAATTATTTATTACTAACTTTGTTAAGACCTTATCTACAAAGCTTCTACTAGCAGACTTCTTTAATAGTTTTTCTAACCTTTTAATTCTCCTATCCATATGGTAGGGCGACCAATTATCTATTGAATTATAAAAATCAATCAGCCCATCTGGGTCAATTAGAAATCGCCATTCTGGAACATTTGCAAGCTCACTGTGCTGAGCCAATATTTTATTTAGAATTGTAGTGCCACTACGGCCTGTTCCACCAACAAAAAAAACTTTTTTATTTCTCAAAGAACCTTCTCTTTTAATTTCATGAATAACCTTTTTATAGTACTAGTGATTTTGATCTTTACTTTTCACTATACGGGGGTGTCGACACTACTCCATACCTTTTAATATAAAAATACAGTAAATAAAGGTGAAATAGATAATATGCCGTTATTATTATTGAAAATAAAACCAAAATACTTTCAAATTCAATGCCTAGATTATGAGCAACCAAAAGAATTACTATATACAAAAACATTAAACCAAATTGCCACAGCATGGAATTTTTGTTTTTTAAATATATATGATTTATTTTCGTTAAAGGCGAAACGATAAATTGAACCATCAACAAAGGCAAAATTAATTGAGCATATACAGCGGCTTGAATCCAATCACTTCCAAATACAAACACAAACATATCTTCAATAAAGAAATATAATGGTATATAAAATAAAGCCGATATTATTACCAGTTTTTTTAAGGTTACAACAAATAATTCCATCACATTTTGATTGGAATTTTTAATCTTTGTAGCATGTTGAAAAAAAACTCCACTTATTGATCTTCCTATTAATGTAGTAGGCATACTCAAAACCTTTTGAACTAAAAAGTAATACCCAATTGTTGCCCCCCCATAAAAAGAACCAATTAAAATATTTGTTAAATGTAGAGAGGATGTGTTGGCAAGTGCTGCCCACATAGTATATTTAGGGAAATCTTTATATCTTTTAGCTAATGCTACTATTTTTACTTTAGAAATTTTTGAAACGAGAAGTTTATCTCTTATAATATTTAACAGCAGCGTAGTATTTGCAAAAAACTGAGAAACTATCTGTCCACTTATTAGTCCAACAACCCCACCTTTCAAGAAACCGATACTAAGTTGTATTATTGCAGTTACAATTGACTTTATAATTATTGAAGTTGCTAAGTCTTTGTATTGTTTTTTACGATTGTTAAAATAGCTAAGTATATTATAGATCCCAGAAAAAAACACCGTTAATGGTACAAAATACAGCCATAGACTTATATCATCATTGTTTAAAAACTTTGTAAAGTAATCATTAAACAAAACCACCAAAGCTAAAAGAATTAAAGATAAAGAAGTTGTAATGATAAAGCCAAGAGCAAAAATATTTATTGCATCTTCATCTTTTTTAGGAAGCATTATAGCTAGCTCATAGCGTCCATTTGCGACACTTCCAAATATAGAAGTAACCGCTACAAAAAGAGCAAGTAGACCGAAATCTTCTGGAGAATACATTCTTGTCAAAATTGGGCTTATTGCCACGGGAATTGCTTGAGCTATGGTGGTTCCAGTCATTAAGGTTAGTACATTGCGACCAAATTCAGATTGCGGTTTAAGGCGTTTAATCATTAGCCATAGATTTCACCGCCTGACAAATGTAATCAATTTCTTCATCCACTAAAAATGGATTCATCGGCAAACTCATTACTTCCTTAGCGGCCTTTTCCGCTATAGGGAACGCACCCTGAGAATAACCTAAGTCTTGAAAGCACTCCTGCATATGCAACGGCATTGGGTAATGCACAGCTGTAGGTACATTAGCGGCTTTTAGCTGGTCTTGAACTTTATCCCGATTTTGAACTTGCACTGTATATTGCGCCCATACACTAGTGCGCTCTGTTTGTATTTGAGGAGTCTGCACGGTGTTTTGCAGTGCATTCGTGTACTTTTTTGCCACGTTTTGCCGAGCTTCAATTTCTTTTTTGTAATGCGGCAATTTAGCCAATAAAACCGTTGCCTGAATAGTATCTAAGCGCCCACCCATGCCTATGTATTTATGGTGATAGCGTTTGTTTTGACCGTGAACACGCATCATCTTTATTTTTTCAGCGTACTCATCATTATTAGTGAACACTGCGCCACCATCCCCATAGCATCCTAAAGGCTTGGCCGGGAAGAAGCTTGTGGTGGATATATCGCCCAAATTACTATCTGTTTTACCTTTATAGGTTGAACCGAAACTTTGAGCACCATCGACAATCACTTTTAAGTTATGCTTATCCGCAACGCTTTGAATGGCGTCCATATCAGCGGGCTGTCCATACAAACTAACAGGCATGATGGCTTTTGTTTTACTGGTGATAGCTGCTTCAATTTTAGTCGCATCTATATTGAAGGTATCTGGCTCAATATCAACAAATACGGGCTTCGCATGCATAAGCGCTATTGTTTCTGCTGTGGCAATAAAGGTAAACGGCGTGGTGATTATTTCATCACCGGGCTGAATATCCATTGCCATCATCGCAAGTAAAAGCGCATCTGTTCCACTAGAGCACGTAATCGCGTGTTTTACGCCTGTGAATTTCTCTAATTGCCGTTCTAGCTCATGAATTTCTTCGCCCATGATGTAATTTGACTTGTTAAGCACAGATTGAATATTCGCATCAATCTCTTTTTTATATAACTGATATTGATGCTGTAAATTTGCAAAATCTATTTTCATTACTTACCTACTCAGAAACTTTTAATTGATCGCCTTCCAGCACGTATTTTTTTCCTGAGTGAGGGCATACTGCTTCGCCGTTACCCATAACGGGTAACTCTAATTTTTCACCGTATTGGCTCATCCATGCAATTTGCTTTGCAGGCACACCAACCATTAATGCATAAGGCTTTACATCTTTATTAACTACTGAACCAGCTCCTACAAATGCATACTCGCCAATACTTATGCCACACACAATTGTGCAGTTCGCACCCAAGGTTGCGCCTTTTTTAACCAATGTATCTCTATATTCATCCTTTCTTTCTATCAAAGAACGTGGATTATATACATTAGTAAAGACCATGCTGGGGCCACAAAAAACGCCCTCTTCCAAGTATACATTGTCATAAATGGAAACATTGTTCTGAACCTTGCATTTGTCTCCAATAGTCACCTTATTGCCAACAAATACATTTTGACCGAGCGATACAGCTTTACCAATTTGAGCGCCTCCACAAACATGTGCCCAATGCCATACTCGTGAGCCCTCGCCTATTTGCGCGCCCTCGTCAACTATTGCTGTTTCGTGTTTTTGATAATTCATTTTACTGTTCTCTCATAAATATATTTATCATACTTTCTAAGCAACCACTACTGTAGTCGTCAAGTTTTTAGCGCCCATAAGAAGGCTGGCAAAGCGCAGTTTGCACTCAAACAAATAAGATAAATACCATTACTCGTTTTGCACTAACGGTAACATCGCTTTAGCAATGATCTCATTAGCTCGTGGGCTAACATGCACAGCATCTATATAGATACGCTCATCTAAACCATCAAATATATCACTAATATCATGAAAACTGTCGCAAGCATTGTGCTCTCCACATTGAACACGCCATTCTTTTTTAATAGCATTAAACTGTGCCTTGTAACTCCCCTCTTCATCAACTATCCTTTGCTTTTCCCGACCAATCAAGTAATCAAGGCTTAATGCATTACGAGAAACTTGGCTAGTGGGTTGTAAAAACACATGGAACTCAACTCCTATAGCCTTTAACAAGTCATGCGCCATCAACCATGTTCTTATTGTTGTTCTAGATGCTTTTTGTAGTTTATCTATAGAAGTATCACAGTCCTTATACTTATTTTTTTTTGTATACTCATTCATAGGAATACTTGTATTAAAGCTAGCTTGTCTTGCTGATTGAACATGTCCAATAACTTTTCTTGAAAACGACTTTTGATATATATCAATATAGGGTTGTTTCAGATATTTATATTCTGTTCGGACATTGCCCTTTCTACTTCCCGTAAACTCTTTATTTTTAAGCTGCCTCTTGAGGTTCTTAT
>Ga0209826_1002883_pt1 | contig 11080 bp, 7 predicted proteins | sample GOMGulsemesocosm_5_FD_184637 | JGI IMG/M metagenome (GOLD analysis project Ga0209826, IMG submission 184637) | Methane-oxidizing microbial communities from mesocosms in the Gulf of Mexico - GOM15C Gulf of Mexico (SPAdes) (version 2) | ecosystem: Environmental > Aquatic > Marine > Cold seeps...
GGCCGCTGCCAATTATCCCTGCAACAGATAGCGCGATTGATCAGTATCAACCTGACCAGTTGCCGCTCTGTTCTGGCCCTGCTGCAGCCTGACCCTGGGCGCGTACCTAAGGTACATAAAGACGATCTTCCGCTACAATTTGGACTGGATTATGCTTAACCGGACAGCAGTGTTTATCTATAATAATGCTGGCCAATTTTTGATAATAAGTTTGGTTCTTTATCGATCTTGGTTTCAACTTCCAAGCGCATAACGTTTAAGCCGCAATCCTTTGCAGGTGTGCTTGCATGATCTTGGCTGGTGTTTGGTAGTTTAATGCCTTCCTCGGTCGGTTGTTCAGTTTTTCTAAAACCACCACAACTTCATTGGCCGCCACCTGCTTGAAGTCGGTCTTCTTCGGCCAGTATTGTCGCAGAAGACCGTTGGTGTTTTCGTTCAGGCCTCGCTGCCAGGAGCTGTACGGGTCAGCAAAATAAACCTGTGCGTCCAACGCCTCGGTGACCTCTTCGTGGTAAGCGAATTCCTTGCCGTTATCTGCGGTGATCGTCAGCACCGCATCCCGGTAAGGCTCCAGCAAGGCAATAGTGGCCGCCGTCACTGTGGCTGCCGACTTGTCATCAATCTGTGCACTGACGGTGAACTTGCTGACTCGCTCGACAATCGTCACCATCGCACCGCTGTGATCCTTGCCGATGATTAGATCAATTTCCCAGTCACCGATGCGTGACTTAGCATCGACCTCTGCAGGGCGCTCGTGGATGCTCACACGGTTCTTAATCTTACCGCGTGAGCAGTGGCTGCCCTTGCGCGAACGATAGCCTTTGATCTGATGCCGAAGGTGCGTATACAGATCGCCACCTTGGTGCATGTCGGCCCAGACGTGAAGGTAAATCGTTTCATGGCTGATAGCGATGCTGCGCTCTTGTTCAAGCCAGCCAGATATCTGATCTGGACTCCACTCTTGCCTCAGCCCCGTGTCTATCAGCGCGACATTAGCAGGGGTCATCTTGTGCGGCTTTACGGCCTGTTTACGGCGCTCAGTGAACTTCTCTTGAGCCTGCTTAGGCCTGTAGCCTCGTTCACCTTTGTTGCGCCTCAGCTCTCGACTGACCGTGGCCTGACTGACACCAATGGCGTCGGCAGTGGCCTGCTGGCTATAAGCCTCTTGCTTTAATACATAAATCTGGCATCGTTGCTCGTAGGTTAGCTGTTGGTAGTGCTTCATCGTTGCATCTCTTGCCGGAGAAGAAAGCGATTAGCCTACAGGCAGCTAGCCGCTTCTTCTATCTCATCAAGTTATGCACTTCAGATTTGAATCCAAGGCTTTTCCTCGCCTGTATTTCTGCACATTACAGTCTGAGCGAACTGCCACGTTCTATACGTAAAAAAGGGCCACCCAAATTAATTGAGCAGCCCCCTTTTATGAAACACCTATCACCTGAGTGATTGACAAGCCTTATGGCTTTGCGTTGATGCGCACAACACCCCACATGGTGCCAAACATAAAGCGACCATCGCCATCTATCTCCAGAGCTGCGAAGAAACTGTTGTACTGCTCGCCCCCCACCACATAGTGAAACTCTGATTTCCCTGAGTCCCAGTCGACGCCCTCAATGGTCCACTGACCATCTCGTGCGCCCACTGTGTAAAACATGTTGGCAGCACCGCTCACCGTCGGCACGCCATTGGGCGAGCTCACCTCATTGTTTACCCAAGCCGCCTCTAGCTGCTGTTTTTCTGGCCTCCAAACAAACTTCTGTACACCGTAGGGCTGATATTCAGGGCGCCCGTTGAGATAACCCACCAACAACTGTTTGGCTTTCGCTGGGTAATAAAACGGCATCTGCTCTGGCTCGTTATTCACCACCGCCGCACCATAACCACTGACAACCGCAGACTGCTCTGACTGCACCTCGGTCAATGACTCATCACCAAAATTAACCGGCTGGTAGCCAGCCACACGACAGGACTTAGCGCCCTCTAGACATGCCCAATTCTTCGGTGTTTCATCGCGCCAAAACAGGGTGAGGTTCATCACCTCATCGCCATCGGTGATCACAACAAACTTATCGTCATCGCCAAAACCCATCAAACTCGGTGTAGAGCCAGAACCCAGGCCGGTGCTGTTACGATAAGGCACCGCCCACGCGCCATCGGCTTCTTCAATCGAAAGCGCCTGCCCCGTCCACACCATCTTGTGCATGTGATCGTTAGAAACAACATAGATACCACCACTGTCATCCAGAGCAAAACTGTTGCGGACCCAGGCGGAGCGCGCGGGTAGACTGGGGTCCGCCTGTTCGCTGAACTTCAGCTTGGCGTGGTGCATTTCAGTAAAGTCGCGACTCACGGTCACCACATCGCCGTTGGTGGTGGCCAGCACCACCCAGCCATCGGCGGTCATATTCATGCCAACCATGGTACCCGTGATGTACTCAGGGATATTAAAGGTGCGCAGAGGAGCAATAGCCGATTTGGGGTTACCTGGGTCCGTATCGCCATAAACCGTAATAGAGCGCGAGCCGGCCAGATAATAATTATTTTCATTATCCAGCATGGCGTACATGCCGGAAATGTCTTTTAACAGGTTGCGTAACGTCAAGGTATAAACAGGTAGGTACCAATCGCTGCCCGTCTCTAAAGTGTTGAGAACCTCTTCAGCTTTCCCCTCTGGGATAGGGCGCGCCTGAGTCAACTGGTATTCACTGAGAACATCCATCGTGTCGTAATCAAGCTTAATGATTCGATCCGCCCCATTAGACCAGATCACTCGCTTACCCTCAGCGTAGGGCCCGGAAATGTACATCCCCAAATGGAAATAGGTCGAACGGCGATACTCAATTTCGTCTGCCGACAAGGTCTTGGTTTCGCCCCTAGGCGCCGCCACGTATGTTGCTGTCGTCTGCGCAGAATCTGCGTGCGAGATAGGCCAGTTAGAATCGGCTAAAAATGGATTCGCAGCAGGTCCTGCGGTACTGGCAATGCCCCACATCAACAGGCCCAGGCCCGCAATAGCCGTACATAAAGCCTTGCTTTTAGCGGACGTTAAAAAACTGTGTTTGCGCATTAAAAACTCACCAATACATTGAAGAAAAATGACAAAACCACTGCGAGGCCTGCCGCATTATTACCTGAGCCGGAGGCCGCTAACCTCACTCACCGAACTCTTTACGCTGAACGGCCTTCAATAAAGCAGCGTGCCCCCAAATAACCAAATCAATATATTAGGTTGTGCTCATTAAGTAAGTGACCCCAGAAGTCATTTCTTCTGACCCCAACCCTGCCCCACAGCGATTAAAGCTGACTATGCTGTTAAAAGCTGCCGAGCGAACACCCCCTAGACTAGCGCTTAGGCACCTCCAATCACCCCATACACAGTGCCGGGAGACCCCATGAGCAGCGAACTGCCCACCAGTTGGAACTATGACGAGGTTGTGGCCATGCGCCACCAATACCTATCACCTTCGCTCGAAACCTTTGTCGCCTTTGAAGACCCCTACCTCGTGCTAAAGCGCGGCGAAGGTCAATATCTCTATGACCACAGCGACAAAAAGTACGTCGACTTCCTCGCGCAGAACCTCTGCATCAGTGTCGGTTACAACAACCCCGTGGTCTCGCAAGCCGCCAGTGAACAGATGCAACAGCTGCAGCATGCCACCACCATGTGGTTTAACCCGGTTCCAGGGCACTTTGCCAAAGAGTTATTGGCCACCTTTCCCGATGAAGACTATGTCGTACATTTTCTCAACAGCGGCGCCGAGGCGGCGGATTTAGCATTGATGCTGGCCAGGCTCTACACAGGTAACTTTGATTTTTGCTGCCTGCGTAAGGCCTACCACGGCCTACACTTTGGCCCCATGAGCATGACTGGCATAGACATCTGCCGCCAACCTCTGCCCGCCGCGCCAGGCATCTTTCACATTGAAAACCCAGACGCCTACCGCGGCATTTGGGGAACAGACGTCGATGCCTACCTCGATGATTATGAGCGCGCCATTAGGTCGACCACCCCAGGCAAGATAGCCGGATTCATCGCCGAACCCATTCAAGGTTTTGGCGGTGTCATGCCGTTGCCGCCAGGCTACCTAAAACGCGCCTTTGAGCTCACTAAGGCCCATGGTGGTGTCACCATTGCCGACGAGGTGCAAACCGGTTTTGGCCGCACTGGCACGAATTTTTGGGGCTTTCAAAACCATGATGTGATACCGGACATGATTGTCTTGGGCAAGGGCATAGGCAACGGCTTTCCCCTCTCGGCGCTGGTGGTAAAACGCGAGATCGCCAAGGCCATGTGCGAGCGTAAATTTTTTAACACCTACGGCTCTAATCTGGTGAGCTGCGCCGCAGGGCGTGCGGTGTTAAAAGTCATTCACGACGAACAACTGATGAACAATGCACATCAGCTTGGCGCCTACCTGAAACAAGGTCTGAAAAAGCTGAAAGACAAACATCTTTTGATAGGGGACATACGCGGACAGGGGTTGATGCAGGGCATTGAATTCGTTACAGATCGCGCCAACAAAACCCCTGCCGCGCAAGAAAACCAACGTATTCACAGCCTCGCCAAGGAGCAAGGAGTGATCATGGGTCGTGGCGGCGCGCTGGGTAACTGCCTAAGGCTCAACCCCCCCCTATGCATTAATAAGGGCGATGTGGATAGTTTACTCGGGGCGCTGGATTACGCTTTGCATAACGTCTAGGTTAGTGGTCTAAGTCTCGCGCTCAACTCGGCCTACAAAATGTGTAATAAAGGGCTGAATTCAAGCGACCAGTATAAGCCTTGGTCTTTTATCTTGGTGTCTCATGATATGAGAATCATGCAAAAATCATAAATCTGTCACTGCTTTTCTAGTGCCTTTATTTCTTTGGCTCCGTTGATTCTTTGACCCACTATTCTTTTTGTTGTGCAAGGCATTGGTTTAACCACCATCAATAAAATAGGCTCCGGTTCCCTCGGCAGCCACCTCATCGTTAGGGTTCCATAAAGGGCAGACTTTCATTGAAAGACAGCCACAGCCAATACAGCCATTTAAATCATCCCGCAGCTGCTCTAGCTTGCTGATTCGGCTGTTCAAATCGTGCTTCCACTGCTTTGATAAGCTATTCCAATCTGCTGCGGTAGGCGTTCGCTGTTTTGGCAGCTTGGCCAGGGCCTCACCAATAGTGTCAAGAGAGACTCCCAGCTGTTGGGCAACTTTAATAATCGCAACCCTACGCAATACATCGCGGGAATAACGTCGTTGGTTACCATTATTCCTCCAGCCACTGATCAATCCCTTAGTGTCGTAATAATGGATTGTTGATACCGCCACACCACAACGCTTTGCGACCTGGCCAACACTCAGTTCTTTTGATGATCCTTTCGGTTTAGTCACACCAGCCCCTTGACCTCAAGTTAACCTGAGGTTTCATAATAGGCGCCTTTTCTAATAAACCCAATGGGGAATGCATAGATATGACAAATACTGTAGTTTTGTTTTCAAGCTCGCGGCGTAATGGCAACACCGGAAAACTACTGAATAGCGTATTAGGCGCAGTGGACGCCGACATCATTGATTTATCAATATTTAATATCAGCGAATATGACTACGAACATAAAAATATCAACGATGACTTTTTACCCCTCATTAAGAAAGTACTCACTTACGATAGAATCATCTTCGCATCACCGGTTTACTGGTATTCAGTAACCCCAACCATGAAGATTTTTTTAGACCGAATTTCCGACCTGTTGGATTTACCTGACCTACTTGATTTAGGCAGAGGACTCAAAGGGAAAAGGACCTACGTTCTCTCCACCTCAATTAGCCATGAAATTTCAGGCTCGTTTATCAATTGCTTTAAAGATACCTTCAATTACCTAGGTATGAAGTATTGCGGCTACGTGCATGCTAACTGCTCTGACGATTATATAGAAGAGGAGTATGAAGACGACATTCATCACTTTGTAAATTTAATTCACTAGGCAAGAAAAATGAGGTAATGAGAGAGCGAGGAAAGTTTGACACGGAGGAAAGAAGGAGGTGTGGATAAAATATAGGGCCGTTAATTTCTTATCTATTTCAAAGATGCAGTCATTGTGAACGTCATGAATAAAAACTAGATAGAAATGTAGGCATGCCTCCCCTATCAAAACACAGCCCACTGAAAAGCCAACAGACATGAAGTTGGGGTTTCATGGTAAGACTCGCCACTTCAAGCCGTCTGGAACGGCCGGGCGCCACAAATAAATAAAGGCAATAGACTGGTTATACTGCCACCAGACTATTGCCTTCACGATCACCCTTTACGGTGCTCTAACTGGGAATTATTGCCAGTTGTAATTAAACTCCAAGCCAACCGTTCGCTGACTGTTTGGCGAAATAATATGATCATAACCCCCGGCCCAGAGATTATTGTGAACAATTAGATCCGCGTACTGCTTATCCAGTGCATTGTTCACAAACAAGGTTACCTCAAAACTGCCATCGAGCCTCTCCAGAGTCATCGAAGCATCCAGAATACCGTAGGCTTCCTGGATTTTCTCTGCGTCTTGATCCAGACCAAAGTTGACATCATCCTGCCAGCGGTAAGTCGCTCGCGGCACCAGAGAATAATCCTCCCCAAGCGCGACAACATATTCGGCGGACAGGTTGTACTTCACATCTGGCGAGTGAGGCAGCTGCTTGCCGGAGATATCCTGAGAGCCACTGGCACAACCGTTTTCGTCTACCTGTTTTTGACGAGCACTACAGGGCGCGCCCTTAAAATCAACCACCTGTGCATCGATATAAGCCGCACCGCCGGAGATGTGGAAATTCTCAGTAAGCTGCGCCGCGAAGTCCACTTCAATACCCTGAGTGCGAACTTCACCCGCATTGAGAAGCGTGAAACTGGAACTGCTGGCATCTTGCGCCTGCGCCTGGAAGTTCTCGAAGGTGCTGTAGAAAATGGCGGTATTCAGGCTCAGGCGATTATCCCATAACCTGGCTTTCAGGCCAGCTTCGAAGGTCTCACCGGTTTCCGGGTTGACCCGATCGGTGTTCTCAGAGGTAGCTTCAAAAATTACGTTATAGGCTGGGCCTTTATAACCTTCGGTCCAGGTGGCATAAAACATCGAGTCATCGAGAATATCCCACTGCAAGCCCAGCTTCAGTGACAAGTCGTCATCACCGGTCGAGTCACTGTATGGGGCCTGATTTGCTACGATACCCGCAATCACGTCTTCCGATGCTTCTCGTTCAAAGCTAAACTCCAAATCTTCTTTCGTGTGACGCGCACCAGCAATCAAACGCAGCTCTTCATTAATGTTCCATACCAACTGACCAAAAGCCGCCTTACTGCTGGTCTCAACATTGGCTTGATAAATCGAGCCGAGCTTCCAACCTGCAGCAGCCTGATAAACTCTCTCGAAGCCCCGATCCATCTCCTGCTCAAACAGATACAAACCCGCCACCCAGGTGACCGTTTGATCCATCGGCGAGGCCAAACGGAACTCCTGCGAGAGTTGCTTTTGTTCGCTGCTGCCGTCATTTATATCAAGTAACGTCAGCGTTGTGCCATCAACATCGACATTGCCGCCGGCCTTAAACTCCCTTTGAGCGGTAATGGAGGTAAATTCGTACTCCCCCAGACTCCAGTCAAGCGCCAAGGAGTGACCTTTGGATTCGGAGAAACTGTATATGTTGTCAGAATTCACATTAATCGTGGTATTGGTGTCGGATGCCGTTACACCATCACCAAGCACAGCAGCTTGTGCCGGTGTGGCTACCCTCGACTGAAACTGACAGCAGTCCGCTTTAATATCAGAGAAGTCAGAAATCCACTTAACACTCAGATCGTCAGTCGGCTCCCAAAGAAATTTAATGCGTCCGCCATGGGCTTGGCGACCATTGTAGTCTTGGTTATCAAAGAGGTTTTTAACGTGGTTGTCACGTTCTGTATCGAAATAGGTCGCGCGCACACCAAAATTGTCCGTGAGGGGAACAGAGACCATGCCGGTGTATCGGGTGGCATCTGTGCCGCTTACATTAGTCTTAGCACCAAAAGATGCTTCAAACTCATCACCAGGGTCTTTGGTTATGATATGCACCACACCCGCAGATGCGTTTTTACCATACAACATACCCTGCGGGCCGCGCAAAACCTCAACACGTTCGATATCCACCAGCTCGGTAACACCCATCCCTGCGCGCCCCATTACCACACCATCGATGACGGTTGATACGCTTGGCTCTACCCCGGAGCTGAATGAACGAGTACCAATACCACGAATGTTAAAGGAATCACCGTTGCCACCGCCGCCACCGGACTGGAAGGTCAAGGCTGGCGTTAAATTAGTAAGGTCTTCGGACTGAGTAATGCGATTATTGGCCAGCATGTCCGCAGACAATGCCGTGACCGCTACCGGTACATCCTGCAAGTTTTCCGCGCGTTTGGTTGCAGTCACTATGACCTCTTCAAGTTCGAAGCCTTGCGCTTGAACCATCGCGGTAAAACCACTGACTGCAACACCACCCACCAATACTTGAGCTAAGATTTTCTTTTTAAAGGTATTCATCTCTCTCTCCTGAGCTATTATTTTTTCATTGACTCTAATTCGTGCACTGACCACTTTGCTCTCGACTTTTGTTGTCGCTCCCAAATACCAACCTTGCTCCAGACAACGAGGTAGTATCTATAGCTATTGCAGTCGCCCATCTGGTGGCCTAGCTTTCTTATCTACCGATTGTTGCACCGACCAAGCCGGCATAACATACAAAAACCACCGCCAAAACATGGACTATTCTTCTGTCGAGAGGCCTTCACAGAGCCGCGTATACCTATCGAGGGCTATTTAGCGGCCAGCTGGAAAACAGGGGAAACTTCATTTTCTGAATCGATTTTGTACGGGGGACCACGCCGGCAGCCAGGCACAGCTCTTTTCCGCTAAGCGGCCTGAAGCCATTATGCAGTCCATCTTCAACCAGCCGCGATCGGCTGTGGCACCACAGTTTCGGGCCAGAAGCAGCGCTGTAATTTTCATCTCATGCGTTCGCAACGATGGCCACCTCGAACACTTCGTGCTGTCGAACTATCACTGGCCATGCTGCTCGGTGCAGGTAAGCAGGATCGAACTAATGCACTGACCAGCAAAAAAATCTACGCATTCGAAATTTTCTGAGGCAAGGAAGGGATAACTATGCAGCGACTGAGCATCGGTTCAATCGCCATTAGAAATGTTGTCGAATATTTTGTGGGGTGCTGAAAGGAGTACTTTTAAAAAATAATTGTGATACTGGCTGCGGTTATTATCAACTCAACAGCCACCGAAGGGTTTTAAGGTCAACACGTGTCTGGACTGATGCTAAGCAGACTCTAGAACGCTAGACACCGAGTGGCCTTGCCATTAACGCAAACACAAGGTGCTCAGCATCAGTGGTTAGCGTTATACGGGTGAGTTAGCCTTTAAGCGTTGAGAAGCGCGTTAAAACTGATAGCGCACAGGCATCGATTTAGGGCCACCGACAAAATTTGTTTTAAGCCATTCAATGTCACCGGTCATCTCGATATTTTTGATTCGCGGCAATAGCTCACGGAAGAACAACTCAACCTCAAGAACCGCCAGGTGTTGCCCCAAACACATATGGCTGCCCGACCCAAAGGCCAGTTGATTTTTATTATCTCGCTCGATATCGAATACATCGGGGTTGTTAATCGCATCGTTGTCGCGATTAGCGGCTGGGTACCAAAGGCAGATGCTCTCGCCCGCTTTAATGGTCTGCCCCTGAAACGTCTCATCTTGTGTGGTGGTGCGCATCATGTGACGGACTGGCGCCGTGTAGCGAATCATCTCTCGAGCCGCGCTGTTGCTGAGCTCTGGGTTATCGCGCAGTTTTTGTAATTGCTCTGGGTTCTCGATCAACGCTTTCAGACCGCCCGCTATCGTCGCGGCGGTTGTGTCGTGCCCCGCGGTTGCGGCAATGATGAAGTAACTGATCTGGTCTAGCTGCTCCATTGGCTCACCGTTGACGACAGCGGTGGCCAGTACCGTTGCCAAATCGTCCTTCGGGTTTTTCTTCCTGTCTTCCACCAATTTCGTGAAGTAGGCAAAGAAATCCATGATGACAGCCATGGCATCATTTTCCTCAGCTCCGCGGGCTTGGGTGGGGTCGGCGCCACCAAACAGCTCCTGGGTCAACTTCAGCATCATCGCTTCTTCTTCCGGCGGTACACCGATAATGGCCATAATGGCTTGCAGCGGGTAAAGCAAAGAGATTTCTTTTACAAAGTCGCATTCACCACCAAGCGCTTCCATCTTGTCGACATACTGCTTGGCAATAAGTTCTAGGCTGCTCGAGCGCTTGCCTATAGGGCCAGGTTTGAACCAGTCGCGCGTCACAGCCCGCAGCGTCTTATGCTTTGGTGCATCCATGTGGATCAGGGTTTCCAGGCCATTGCGGGTACCAAACTTCTCCAACAACGCCTGTTCGAATTGTTTTTGCACCAGAAGAGTACGGGGATTATTAATAAAGCGGCTGTTGTTCTGGCTGACGAACTTAATGTCCTCGTGACGGGTGAGCGCCCAGAAGGGTTCGTATTGGGGATGATCCACATAGGTAACTGGGTCGTGTTCGCGCAGGTGATTCAACAGGTTATACATGGTGTCTTCATTGCCCATGATGACGGGATCAAGCAGTTCCAAATTACGATTCATTGACGGTATTCCTTGGCGTTAATAACGTGTTATTCGTTTATCTCAATATGCCCAGATTACCATTGTGAATTCACGCCATATTGTGAATTCACGCCAAGCTGTGCTCTAATGCGCCAATGTCTACTCCTACCGTATCCACAAGTTTTATGCACGCCGCGTTCGAATACCTAGCCAGCCTAGGTATTGAGGAGCCCGCCCTACTCAAAGCATTAAACCGAAACAGCAGGCAGCAACTGGTGCTCAACGGCCGAGTCCCCCTGAAGGAGTACGAACGCTTGTTTGCTGTCGGCGGGGCCCTGAGCGGCGATGAACATTTTGGCCTCAACATGGGCGCGAGCCCAATGCCGCGTACCTGGGGCTTGGTATCACACTTGGCCATGTCGGCACCCAGCCCCTTAATAGCAC
>Ga0209826_1002885_pt1 | contig 11077 bp, 9 predicted proteins | sample GOMGulsemesocosm_5_FD_184637 | JGI IMG/M metagenome (GOLD analysis project Ga0209826, IMG submission 184637) | Methane-oxidizing microbial communities from mesocosms in the Gulf of Mexico - GOM15C Gulf of Mexico (SPAdes) (version 2) | ecosystem: Environmental > Aquatic > Marine > Cold seeps...
AATATCGCCGAAAAAGTAGGCGCAGATATTGAACACGTACGCCAAGGTATCGGTTCAGACTCACGCATCGGCTTTCAGTTTATTTACCCAGGTTGTGGTTATGGCGGCTCATGCTTCCCTAAAGATGTACAAGCACTCAGCAAAACATCCGAAGTGATCGGTTACCAGCCCGAATTACTCCACGCAGTAGAAGCCATTAATCAACGCCAAAAAAACAAACTGTTTGAATACATTAATAAACACTTTAAGGGCGATATAAAAGGTAAAACCTTCGCACTATGGGGTTTGTCGTTTAAACCCAAAACAGACGATATGCGAGAAGCACCCAGCCGCGTACTTATGGAATCTCTTTGGGCAGCCGGTGCAAAGGTACAAGCCTTTGACCCAGAAGCCATGGAAGAAACTCAGCGTATTTATGGCAGCCGAGATGACCTAGCCTTAATGGGCACAAAAGAAGCGGCTTTGAAAGGAGCGGATGCCTTGGTTATTTGTACTGAATGGCAGAATTTTAAAGCGCCTGATTTTGATTTGATAAAGGCGGAGCTTAAACAGCCCGTGATTGTTGATGGTAGGAATTTGTTTGATCCTGCAAGGGTGAAGGCTAAGGGGATTGAGTATTATGGGATTGGGCGTGGGTTGTCGGTGGGTGGTGTTACTCAATGGGAGGTGTAGGTCAATCGAGTCTGACACTTTTGGTTAATGATGTTAATTAAGGGCAATAAAATAGTAAAATCAATTGCGTCATTAGCCGGGGCAAATATAACTGCTTCTGTATTAATGGCTGTCGCTGGGGTTTTGATCGCACGTTATATTGAGCCTGAGATAAATGGACAGTTTCGGGCCTTTACAATTCCATTGATGTATCTTGCGCTCCTTCATTTGGGGACCTTTGACGGCCTTTATCGCCAGATTCCATTTTACACCGGGCTTGACCAGCCAAATGAAGTATCAAAAATCGCCGCTACATGTGGTGCTTGGAGTTTTTTTGTTACGATAATAATTGCGTCAGGTTTTTTTCTTTGTTCACTTTGGGCGCTTTGGAATAGCAACTATATTGATGCTGCGGGTTGGTTCACACAGGTTTTTGGTTCTATAAGTATTTTTTATATTGGTTACCTAGGCGCAACTTATCGGACGTTAAATCACTTTGTTGTTCTTTCTAAAATTTTACTTATTCAGGCTGTTATTGGCTTTTGTTTGGTGTATGCAAGCATTACATATGGATTTTATGGCTTTTGTGTGCGCTTTTGTGTGCCTATAATCATTTGTGGTTGGCTTTATCATCGTTCACGACCTTTGCGCATGCCACTAAAGTTTGAATTTCCCGTTTTTAAAGATGTTCTTAAAATTGGTGTGCCTCTTTGTTTTTGGGGTACTCTTTTCACGTCTTTGTGGGTGGCGGTAGAGTTTTCACTTGTACTGGAATTTGGTGGTATTAAAGCACTTGGTCTTTTTTCTATAGCAGTGATGATGAGAGAGAGTCTTTCTATTTTACCTAAATCTATACATCAAGTTTTTCTACCTCGAGTGATTGAATCTTTTGCACGGAAAGGGGGGGTGAAATCAGCTGTGACACGTTCGATTTTAGGTACAGGGTTATTTACTTTACTCATGATAGGCATAGTTTTGATCATTGGCCCTTTGCTTGACTACTTTGTTCCTCTAGTTATCCCTATGTATATAGATGGTTTATTAATGATGAAAGCATGCCTATGGTTAGCTGTTATAGAAGCAGTAAGTTTACCGCTTAATGGACTAATAGCGACTGGTAAAGGCTGGCTATATGGTAAAGGAGTCGTAGTGGGTATTTTAGCTTTTTTGATCGCATTTTACATACTCAATTCTTATATTGGAGGTGTGATGGCGGTAATAATAGGTTCACTGATAGGCCGTTTGGTAAGAACACTAGTTGCTTATCTTGATTTGTTCTCACTCATTCGTCAGGAATCAAAATTGGCATGAAAATTACATTTTATTCTAATTTTTTAAATCATCATCAAACACCATTCTGTGCTGAACTATATAGCCTGCTCGGAGATGATTTTACTTTTGTGTCTACCGAAAAAATTCCAGTAGAGTTTCTTCAAGGTGGTTATGAAGATTGTACTGATTACGAGTACAATCTAAATGCCTATATTGACGACAAAAATAGCCAAAAAGCAAAACAATTGGGAGTTGAATCCGACGTTGTTATAATAGGGGCAGCGCCTCTAACCTATATTGAAGACAGACTTAAGCAGAATAAGCTTACCTTTAGAATTGCAGAACGGTTTCTCAAAAAGGGGGGGCAATATTTGTTTCACCCTAGAGTATTAAAGTCGCTTTTACTAAATCATACTCAATTTCGAAGAAAAAACATGTATATGCTTTGTGCTAGCGCATATACAGCCAATGACCTAGACAAGGTTTTTGCGTATCCTCAAAAAAAGTATAAATGGGGTTACTTTACTCAGGTAAGGCCGTTAAATATTGAGCAAGTGATTTCTAAAAAACCTACAAAGCGGATTGAAATCCTTTGGACCGCTCGGTTTATTGATTGGAAGCACCCAGAGTTGGCGATTGAGTTGGCTTATGAATTAAAAAATCGGGGGTATGATTTTCATTTAAATATGATAGGAACAGGTGAAAAGGTTGAGTTTGTTCGGCAATTAATAAAACAACTTGAAGTTGAAGAGTATGTTTCTTTGTTGGGAAGTATGCCAAATGAGGAGGTACTTGATTATATGACTCGATCAAATGTGTTTATATTTACCAGTGATCGAAATGAAGGCTGGGGAGCTGTTTTAAATGAGGCGATGGGGTGCTGCTGTGCAGTAGTTGCTTCACATTTAATTGGCTCCGTCCCTTATTTAATTGAGCATAAGAAAAATGGTTTGATTTTTAAAACTGGAGATTTACAGAGTTTGTTAGTTCAAACTGAGAGCTTACTAAAAGACCGTGCGCTTATTGATCAATTGAGTGCAAATGCTTATCAGACGATAGTGAATGAGTGGGGGCCAAAGCAGGCGGCCATTAACTTTATGCTTTTAGCAAAATCAAAACTGGATGGGCAAGTAATATCTATTGAAAAAGGTCCGTGTAGTCTGGCGAGGCGAACTTTGGTTGAACATTGTTAATGAAATATTTTTACTTCCCATGCCAGATGACAGTAAATTCCGCTTCACTTGGTTTTTACTTTCATCTCGGTAAGTTGTGCAGAATAACCTGGGTACGATTATCTGGATTTCTATTTAAGAGAGGTTTGAGATGAGCTATTTGCTTGGTATGTTAGGTCCCATAAACTTGGCTGATTTTCGAGAACACCTTCATCAAAATGCATGGCATGATGATTTGCCAAAAGGTTTAGGGGGGACGCCAGTGAACCTGCTTTCTTGCGAGTTGATTAAGCGTGGACACCAACTACTGGTGATTTCTCTTGATCCAGCTGTTACAGAAGAAGTGATACTGGAAGGTCCTAATCTTAAAATTTGTCTTGGCCCATTTCGAGCTAAGCGTGCACGTGATTTTTTTGCTGCAGAACGCGAGTATTTACTGCATGTAATTCAACGTGAGCAACCAGACGTAATTCATGCTCAATGGACTTATGAGTATGCCTTAGCGGCTCAGTTAAGTGGTGTGCCACATGTCATAACAGCACATGATGCACCAATTAATATCTTAAGACATAACTTTATTCCCTACCGTATTGTTCGTACCCTGATGGCTTATTGGGTGTTGCTGAGAGCAAAACGCGTAATTTCTGTCTCACCGTATGTAGCCAAACATTTGCGACGTTTTATGGGCTGTTTCGGTGCTAAAGAAATCATTCCTAATGGTATGCCCTCTGCGCAATTTAATAAAAAACTCCCAGCACGAGTGATGAGCGACGGCGTTACTTTTGCAACAATATTGCCGGGCTGGGGTGGGTTAAAGAACGGCAAGGTTGCAATTGAAGCATTTGCACTTCAGCGTCGAACTAGACCTCAAGACAAATTAATTATGTTTGGTGGTGGGCACGGCTTAGGCCAAGCTGCAGAGCAATGGGCTAAAGAGCATAATGTTGAAGTGGGTGTTGAATTCGCAGGGCATACACCCTATCAGAATGTGATGAATAGACTTTCACGTGAGGTTGATGTGTTTGTCCACCCATCGTTAGAAGAGGCTCAACCAATGGTATTGATTGAAGCAATGGCATTAAGTATTCCTGTGATTGGAGGTAAGTCTAGCGGAGGCGTACCTTGGACGCTGGATAATGGTGATGCGGGCTTGTTGGTTGACGTGACATCACCTGCGTCACTTGCTGAAGCTATGAGCCTATTAGCAGGTAATAATGAGTTACGTGACAACATAGGGAAGAAAGGCCTTGAACTTGCGTTGAAGCGCTTTCACCTTAATGTTATTACCTCAAAATACGAAATCATTTATCAAGAGCTTCTTCAATAATCTAAGTGGATATAGAAGCTAAATTTTAAAAAAGGTAAGGACTATGAAGGTACTACATATTTTTGGTGAGTTAAAACCATCCGGGGGTGAGGCTATGATGTTAAGTGCAGCACCCAGTTGGTTACGTGAGTCTGAAATGCATATTTTAAGCACTGGAGAGATTACGGGGGGTTACGCGGAGAAATTAGATGCAGTTGGTTATCAAATACATCACATCCCATTTCAGAAAAGCATTCGTTTTTTTATAAAAATAGCTAAGTTTTTACGTAAAGAGCAATTTGATGTTGTCCACCTGCACACTGAACGAGCTAGTTTATGGTTTGCTTTAACCTCGCGTATTGCGCTCGGCTATACACACTTTTTGGTTAGAACTGTTCACCATATTTTTAAATTTAATGGTTGGTTAAAATATAGAAAGAAAATGGAGCGGTTCACGATGAGGGTATTGCTTAATGTCACATTAATTTCAAATAGCCCATCTGGAAAACGAAATGAGTTGAAGCGGTTTGGTTGTGACAATATTTTAATCCCTAATTGGTATGATGATAATGTGTATTCGCCACCAACTGATGCAAAACGAGCTCAGAATAGGGGGGATCTTGATTATGAAGAGAGCACATGTGTTTTTTTATCATTGGGAGGGAATTGGTACTATAAAAACTATGAAATGATCGTAGAGGCGCTTTCACTTATACCAGTAGAAGTGAAAGTTTTGTATGTACAAGTTGGCGTGCAAGGGGAAGGGGAGCCTCTTGAAAGTAAAGCTAAACGGCTTGGCGTAACTAATCGCTTGCACTGTACGGGGGTAGTGGTTGACCCAAAAATATATTTGGATGCAGCAGACGTATATATGATGCCAAGTTCTGAAGAGGGTTTTGGGGTTGCGGCTGTTGAAGCGATGGCGTGTGGGTTGCCGGCAATACTTAGTGATGTTGAAGCGCTCTGTGACTTTAGAGAAAACATTTCAAATATAGAGTATATAAAACCTAACCCAGAGGAAATAGCGAAAGCAATGGTTCGGCTTGCTGAGTTATCAAACATAGAGCGGCGGCGGATAGGTGCCGAAATTTCAAACGATACTAAAGGGAGCTATGGTTTAGGGCGTGGGGCGGCAGGGTACTTGAAGTTGTATAAGAACTTTAAATACCCTACCTGATAAAGAGGCATGAATATTCTGGACTCTAGGATTCCTATCCTAACAACAAATCAGCTGGTTATATTATTTATGATTGTTATTGGTGTTGGATCGGCACCTCTGCAACTTTCTTTAGATAGGGAGTCTATATTAGCGAGTGATTTACTGTTTGAAAAAAGAGGGTATTCAGCAGCTTTTACATGGGTGAGTAGGCTGCTTAATAGTATGCTAGCGATTTTATTTTTATTGTTAATAAAAAAGGTTTTAAGTGTACGCCGGGCTGTCACTGAAGATATTGTGAAACTTTTTTTTTCTTTGGGTGTATTTCTGTTTTTTAATTACGTTCTTGGTGCAATGTTTGGCTCTTACTCTGGGCTTCCAAGTAACCCTTATTTGATGTTGAGTATTGTTTTTTTAATGTTTTTTACTTTCATTAAAGGATCTTCTTCGAGGCAAGTTATTGATACATTTAGATATGTAGCTTTTTTTATGTTGATAGGCTCTTTATTTGTGGGAGTACTTTTCCCTGAAAGTTCATTTAGCGCAGATAGTTTTTCGTTTGAATTTAGCAATTCAAAACGTCTAATTGGTCTTTTTGATCACCCGCGACAGATAGGGGTATACGCACTTATGCTTCTTACGGTTGAGCTATATTGTGGTGCGCGAGGTTTGTTTCATAAACTTATTTTGATTGTTTGCCCCATTGCTATGTTGCTGGCCGTATCTAAAACAGCAATTTTACTGGCAGCTATTGTTTTGCTTTTGCAAGTAAGCCGTAAAGGAGTGGTGTTTTTCTTAATATCAGCTTTAGGTATCATTTTATGTGTTGTGATTATTATGAGTGGCTCAGTAATGAATTTAACTGGAGGGCAAGATTTTAGTACATTGACTGGGCGAACTGTTTTATGGGTGTTCTTACTTGATGGTTGGTGGAGTAACCCATTTTTTGGCAACGGGCCTGCATATTTTTCTGGGGCTGGAGCGACAGGGTTTGCACATGCTCATAATATTGTTTTGCAAGCACTTTCTGATGGAGGTTTGTTTGGGCTAGTCGGTTTTATTGGTTACATAGTAGGCTTGTTAAACATAGCGTTAAAAAATGCCCAGGTAAGTCGTCTACTATCCGTACTATTAGTTTTGCTACTTTTATTGTTTTCTATGGCGGAACCTATTATGAGGGTGAGTTCCTTTTTGGATGGGGCATTTTTCATTAACCTATTTGTGGTGCTCTATTTATGCGCGTTAGACCGAGAGAGGGTGGAGAGATTGTCTTATCTCCGCCTCACGGTGTCGAAATGATAGATATGAAAATATACAGTACTTAAACTGTTTTCAATAAAGTCTTTAAAAATGAACAATTGAATAGTTAATGTTTCGACACCTTTTGGTGTCTGAATGAGAGAATAAGAACGAGCTGGGCATGCACTTCTACGTAATCCTCATCGTTTGATAGGGATGTGATGTCCCAAGCAATATTTTGCAAAACAGGAGTATTTAGAATAATGTTTTTTGATAAAAATATACAAATATTGGTTTTAATGACGTGCTTTAATCGCAAAGCTTTAACGCTTGCATGCTTGGCCGCGTTATTCAAAAGTGTTTTACCTAGCAATATTAAATTAGAAGTATTTCTGGTTGATGATGGTGGTACAGATGGAACAGCAGAGGCTGTGAATAATACGTATCCTGCGGTTAACATTATTCAAGGTAATGGTGAACTCTATTGGAATGGCGGTATGCAGTTAGCTTGGGATGTAGCATTAAAAAAGCCTGCTGATTTCTATCTTTGGTTAAATGATGATGTCGAATTGCACACCAATGCAGTTGATGTGTTATTAAAGACATATGCTCAGATGCATGCAAGCACGCATGAGCCAGTTATTGTAGGTAACTTATCAGATGCCAAAACGGGGCAGTTAACCTATGGTGGATATGCAATTGAAAAAGGATTGTTGCATTTTAGGGGTGTGAAGTTGCCCATAGATATTTCTCCTTCAGCTTGCGATACCTTAAATGGAAATATTGTTTTAATCCCTCAGTCGACAGTGGATAAAATTGGTACTTTAGATAAGCGTTTTACCCATGCTATGGGGGATTTTGATTATGGCTTGCGTTGTAAGCAAGCAGGAATTCCAGTGTATAGCACTACTAAATTTGTTGCTACCTGTTCAAATAATACCCTTGAAAATACATGGTCAGACCCTAAACTTTCGTTAGCTAAACGTTGGGCTAAATTAATGTTGCATACTGGACTACCACCAAAGGTGTATTTTTATTACATTCGTAAACACACAAACTCATTTACGGCTTGCGTGATGGTGGCTAAGTTGTTTTGTAAATTATTTACGCCTAGTTTGTGGAATGTATTAAAAACAATTAAGCGATAGAAATTAATAGTCTGGATTGCTTAGGTAGTCATTAAATTAAACATTAACTTATCGAAATATTTAACGTTATGAAACCAGCTCCAATAGGCTTGTTCACCTATAATCGACTTGAGCAAACAAAGAAAACTGTTAGGGCATTAACGCTTAACAGTCTTTCTTTGCAGAGTGACTTGTTTGTTTTCTCTGATGCTGCAAAAACTGACGATTCTACTGAAAAAGTTATGGATGTCCGTAATTACATAAAAACTATTAAGGGTTTTAAAAGTGTGACGGTAATTGAGCGGCAGGAAAACTATGGTTTGGCTAAGTCTATTATATCTGGAGTCAGTGAAGTTATTGAGAAACATGGGCGGATTATTGTACTTGAAGATGATCTGGTTACATCGCCGAATTTTCTTTCTTTTATGAATAAAAGTTTAGACTTTTATGAAAAGAAGTCCAGAATTTGGAGTGTTTCAGGTTTCTCTTTTCCTATGTCATATCAGCCGAATTATAATTTTGATGTGGCCTTTGGAGTTAGAGCCTCATCTTGGGGTTGGGCCACCTGGGCTGATCGCTGGAATAAGGTTGATTGGGATGTTACCGACTATGCTTCCTTTATAAAGGATAAAAAGGCACAGAAGGCGTTTAAGCAAGGAGGGAGTGACCTTTGTAAAATGCTTAATGATCAAATGACAGGAGAGATAAACTCTTGGGCAATCCGATTTTGTTATGCTCAATTTAAAAATAAAGCGCTAGATGTTTATCCTGTTAGATCAAAGGTTCAAAACATTGGTTTTAGCTCTGATGCAACACATACGGGCGGTATGGAAAAAAGATTTATGACCAAGCTTGATAAATCAGGTAAAACAGATTTTCTGTTTTCTGAAGAATTAGTGCTGGACCCATTAATACTTAGACAGTTTCGAAAGCCATTTTCAATTTTTATGCGACTGAAATATAAGCTTCTTGGACTTATTAAATGAATATCTTGTTTGTACACAATAGCTATCAACACCTTGGTGGTGAAGATGGCGTCCTAGAATCAGAATTAAAGCTCCTCTCCCAAAATGGGCATAATGTTTCACTGGCATTGAAAGACAATGATGGAATTAACTCCTTTTTAGAAAAGGTCAATGCATTTTTTAATGTGACTTACTCTAAACAATCTAAGCAGTGGATGAGTGAGCAGATTATGCTGCATAAACCCGATGTGGTTCATGTGCATAATTTTTTCCCGCTGTTATCACCTTCAATTTATGATGCGTGTATTGAAGCAGGAGTGCCTGTTGTGCAGACTTTGCATAACTACCGCACCATTTGTCCTACTGCGTTATTGATGTTTCGTGGCAAGGTTTGTGAACGTAGCCTGCATGAATCAGCCTACTGGGCGGTTCGTTATAAAGTATATAAAAGCTCCCTTGCTGGCACCTTTGCGCTTGCGCGCATGATCGAATATCACAAACGTAAAAAAACTTGGCAGCATAAAGTTGATTGCTTTATTGCATTGACAGAGTTTGGTAAAGCGAAATTTATTGAGGCGGGTTTTCCTGCAAACAAGATTACCGTAAAGCCAAATTTCACCGATGCTGGCAGTTTAATAGAAGAAAAATCCTCCCAACAGCTCAAAGGTGCGCTTTTCGTAGGGCGCTTAAGTGAGGAAAAAGGTATTAAAACGCTTATTACTGCGTGGGAGAATCTAGAAACTCCTTTACACATTGCAGGTTCTGGTCCTTTAGAAGGGTTGTATTCTGAACTAGCAAATAGCTCTATTAAATCACTTGGTATGTTAGATAAAAAGTCAGTCAAACAAGAGATGCAGCAAGCCGCTTTCTTGGTGATGCCTTCTGAGTGGTATGAAGGTTTTCCTATGGTATTGGTTGAGGCTTTTTCTCAAGGGCTACCTGTTGTTGCTTCTAAACTCGGTGGAATGGCTGAAATTATTGAAGATGGAGTGACTGGTTTGCATTTTGAAGCGGGTAATGCGAGTGATTTAGCCGATAAAGTTCGTTGGATGAATGAGCACCCAGAAGAGTCTCGCCAGATGGGGTGTAATGCACGTAAAGAGTATGAGCAGAAGTACACACCTGAAAAAAATTACGAAATGTTGATGGGTATTTATCAAGAGGTGATTGATTCTAGCGAAGGTCGGAAATGATGAGAACTAAAGTTTTAACTATGGATGTTGACGTAACGGCTTTACGGATAGCTGTCGATAAAGTTTTGCAGTTAGTATGTGCTAATAGGGGTGCTTATGTGTGTGTGTCTAACGTACACATGTGTATGGAGGTTTTTGACTCGGTTGAATTTAAACGGGTAGTTAATAATGCCGATTTAGTCATCCCTGATGGTAGGCCGCTTTCGTGGGCGCAAAAGTTATTGGGGCATTCGCATGCACAGCAAGTGCGCGGCCAAGATATTATGAATGCTATATGTGAACAGTCTGGTAGCAAGAATCTTAATATTGGTTTGTATGGTGGCAGTTCAGATGAGTTACTTAAACAGGTAGTGGCTAAATTAAACCTAAGTTATCCAGATATTCAAATTACTTTTAGTTATTCGCCGCCGTTTAGGCCTTTAACTGTGCAAGAAGACCAAGCTATTATTAAGCAGATTAACGATGCATGCGTGAATGTGTTATTTGTGGGTATTGGTTGCCCTAAGCAAGAGCGTTGGATGGCCGAGCATAAAGATTCACTTAATTGTGTGATGTTAGGGGTTGGTGCTGCTTATGATTTTATTGCTGGCAGTAAAAAGCATGCGCCACGCTGGATGCAAAAAATTGGCTTGGAGTGGTTGTTTCGTTTGGTGAGTGAGCCACAGCGATTATGGAAGCGCTATTTACAGCAGAACCCGCGGTTTGTTTATTATTTTGCCAAGCAGTTGATTGCTCATAAGCTTGGAAGGAAGTAGTGAGTGTTTGAGAGGAGGTTGGAAAAGCGAAGCGCCTTCCGACACCAGTAAATTCTTTTGAAATGCGCTTTGAGCATAAAATCGCAGCGACACTCGTAAAAACCAATTAAAAAAATGCGTTGCGTTGCGTTGCTTTGTTGGATGGCGCTGCGCTTATCCAATCTACGTATTTTTTGTTTCAGCTTTATTTTTATAACGGGTAAATAATGTCAGTTATAGACTTACTCCCTGCCATAATAGG
>Ga0209826_1002887_pt1 | contig 11075 bp, 14 predicted proteins | sample GOMGulsemesocosm_5_FD_184637 | JGI IMG/M metagenome (GOLD analysis project Ga0209826, IMG submission 184637) | Methane-oxidizing microbial communities from mesocosms in the Gulf of Mexico - GOM15C Gulf of Mexico (SPAdes) (version 2) | ecosystem: Environmental > Aquatic > Marine > Cold seeps...
CGTAGTGAGTTACGCGCTCGCCAGCAAAAACCCGCTGGGCAATCGCACCTACAGCCGCACCGGTCTCAACCTGCGCGCCAAATCTTCGCGCAATTGCGCCGGGTATCGCTCTTCCGATCTGGCGCAACAGGCCTTTCTTGAGGCTGGTGGCCCCAAGCGCGACCGCCTGTCCTTGGATCCCGATGGTGATGGCTATGCCTGTGCCTGGGACCCGCTGGTCTATCAGCACGCGGTGCAGAACTGAGCGGCGCGGCAGATACCGCCGCCGCTCTGTGGCATCCCAGCCCAAATTTCGGGCCGCGTCGTGACGGGCTGACGCCCTCACTGATTGTGATTCACTATACCGCAATGGACAGCGCACAGGCCGCCCTGCAGCGCCTTTGTGATCCGATCGCCGAAGTCTCTGCCCACTACCTGATCGGAGCCGATGGAACCTGTTGGCAAATGGTCGCCGAGGACCAGCGCGCCTGGCACGCCGGGGCAGGGCAGTGGCGCGGTCAGGGCGATGTCAATTCGCGGTCTATTGGTATCGAGCTGGACAATCGCGGCGACCATCCCTTCGCCGAACCGCAGATGGCGGTATTAGAGTTGCTGCTGTCTGACATCATGACGCGCAGGTCTATTTCGCCCCAGGACGTGATTGCTCACTCTGATATGGCACCGGGGCGCAAGATAGATCCCGGCGCCCGGTTCGACTGGCAGCGGCTTGCCCGTCTGGGTCTATCCGTCTGGCCTGCTGAAAACGCTGGACAAGCCACTGAATTGGGTTGGTGGCATGATTACGCAGACACCTTTGGCTACCCTATTTATGGCCTTGAACTTGACGGGGTAGACGATTTAGAGGCGGCGTCTTTTCAGGCTTTTAGAGATCGGTTCAGGCCGCAGGCTCGAAACGTCAAACACGTCGAAGCTGAAGACCTCAGAATAATCGAAAAATTGGCCGGTCGCAAATTTGCACAGTTCTAAAGCTGCATTAAAGGCCCTCTTCAATCTTCTTTTTGCCAAAAAACTCTGGGGTGAATTGGCCGCAGGCCAAGAGGGGCAAAGCCCCATATCTCTACAGCCACTTGACGTCAGTTTTGCAGCGGCGTAGGGCCTGTGCGCGCAGAGGGCTGGATGGCCGCGGGAGGTTAACGCCTCGCGAGGAAAGTCCGGACTCCATAAGGCATTGGTGCCGGGTAACGCCCGGGCGGGGTAACCCGACGGAGAGCGCCACAGAAAATAGACCGCCGCATTCCGGTGCGGTAAGGGTGAAACGGTGGGGTAAGAGCCCACCGCGCCGCTGGCAACAGGGGCGGCATGGCAAGCCCCACCAGGAGCAATGCCAAATAGGACCCCCGCGCGGGACTGGTCCCGGGGCTTCCTGGGATACCGCCGCTAGGCTTGCTTTAGCCAAGAGGGGTCGGGTTGGCAGCTTGAGGTTCGCAGCAATGCGCGCCCTAGAGGAATGGTCATCGAAGGGGGTAACCCTGGAACAAAATCCGGCTTATAGGCCCTCTGCGCATTAATACCCCTCGATTGCTATTGACTCAGGCACTGGGGCAGGTACAAGCCGGGCTCAATTAGGAATTTACCGGAAGGCCCCCTGCCTTTTCGGACGCAGGAGAATACCATGGCGAAGCCTACCACCATCAAAATCCGCCTGAACTCGACCGCGGGCACCGGCCACTTCTATGTGACCAAGAAAAACGCACGGACCATGACCGAAAAGATGGTCATGAAGAAGTACGACCCCGTTGTGCGTAAGCACGTCGAGTACAAAGAAGGCAAAATCAAGTAAGCTTTCTTGTCAGGACTGACACGCAAACAGGGTCTCGCAATTGCGGGGCCCTGTTTTGTTTTGGGGCCACCTTATGAGTTTCATCGTACGACCCTCCGTCAAAACAGATCTACCAGCAGTGGACGCCCTGTTGGCCCGCAGTTATCCAAAGCTGCTCAAGGCGGATTATCCACCTTCGGTGCTGGTGACGGCGCTGCCCATCATCAGTCGTGCGCGACCTGAACTGATCGGCTGCGGCACGTATTACGTTGCCGAGGAGGCGGGCCAGATCCTAGGCGCTGGGGGCTGGACCCGGGACCGGATGCGGGCAGACAAAGGCCACATCCGCCATGTGGTGAGTGATGACCGGGCGCTGCGCCGGGGCGTTGGCCGGGCCATTCTAGACCTTGCAATTGAAACGGCGCGCCAGTCCGGAATGGTTGAGCTTGAATGCGCCTCGACCCTAACGGCGGTTCCGTTTTACGAGGCGATGGGGTTTGACCGTGAAGAGCCGTTGGTCATTGATCTGGCCCCCGGCATCCAATTTCCTGCAGTGCGTATGCGACAAAAACTAAAGTAGTTAAGCGCCATACTGATGCCGCAGTTATCGCACAGCTTAGGGTAGAATTTTTTGGAAAGAGTTTTGCGATGAAATTGTTCTGTACGCTGGCATTTACTTTAGCAATTGGCCTTGCCGGATGCGGGCCAGCACCCAAAGGGGTCGGGTTTACGGGAGTTGGATCTGAACTCACCGCTGGTCGGACAACATTGCAAACGGTGCCCGACGTCAGTTTTAGACCATCCCCCAACGAGCTGGTCACGCGCCGCACAAATGCAAATGGATCTACAACGGAAACATACACCTATGGTGGATCGCGTACATGGCGTGCCTCAGAGCTAAGCTACCAGCCAAAATATAGGGGGCGGGTACCGACAGTGTCTGTCTCGTCACCACGGCTGAAGCAGTCGGGCCAACCGCTGCGCGGAGAAAAAGCAATCAACGCAGTCGCATGGTCGCAAGCTGCTGGGATCCAGGGTGTTCCTGTTGAACTGGGTGGTGTGAGAGGGGAGCTGCGGCATGTGAAATTTGATGGCCAGGATTATGGTGTTGTTGCCCATGTGAAGACAGATAAGCCGAGCCCCGACTGGAAGTGGTCCGGAGTTGAAGCCAAACTGTCCCGTATGGCCATGAGCGAATTATCCTGCACAGCACAGAGCAACATGGAGGGGAAAAAGATCGATAAAGGTTTCATCTTTGTTTTTGTGTTGCCCCTGTCCTGCGGTTGACTGCAGCTAACACCGGCTCTGACAGCGCCTTGTTCTGTAGGGCATCCTGAAGACACACAGGGGTTGGTTATTGATAGGGCCCCAAGTATTCATTTCCCAGCGGTGCGCATGCGTAAATTCCTGGCGTGAAGGCGCGCCCCAATGGCGCCCCATTTATTTGATACCCTGTTCCTATTCGATTGCAGCCCGATAGGATCGCCATGACACGTGTATTTGCTCTGACTTCGCTGACTGTTCTTGCGCTTTCCGCTTGTGGGCCTGCCCCGCAGGGGGCCGGGTTTACCGGTGTCGGCAATGAACCGGTAGGGATCACGCGGGCAAGTCCCGGACCGGATGCGCGCATGGCGGCCACTCAACCAGTCTCTGGCGGCAACACGTTGCCCCTGCATCAGGTCAACAGCACCTCACACAGCCAATCAGCGCAAGCAGCGCAGGCGCTGGCCGCAGGGGGGCGGACCTCTTCAACGGCCAGACCAGTTCAACTTGCCGGGCGCAATGTGATGGCAAGCCTGGCCGAGGTCGGCGGAGAGATGTTCTTGGTTGCACGGCTGCCAAAATCCCTGGGCGCCAATGCACTGGTGCCTGGGACCGACAAGGCATTGATGGGCGCGGTGCCGCAGCTGACCGGCTGTCACCATCAGGGCAAGATCTACCGTGCCGGCAAATCCCAGATCCAGCCCGAAGCACTGGCGATCCCTCTGTCCTGCGGGTAGATCGCGTTCGACCATAGAGAACGGCAGCCTTTCTTCGCAAGTCACAAGTCGCAAGTCACAAGTCACAGGTGCCTGTTACGTGAGACGATGTTATGCATCTGACGGTTTCGAAGAAAACTGGCCGTCTTAACACCTCCCCATATTTTTCTTCTTCGAGTTGACTCGAACGGGTGCAAAAGACGCCACCCAAACTTTGGGCTGCGTTGTCCAGTCCAATACTCTAGGGGGCGAAAACGGCCACTTGTTGCGCCCCAATAATACCGCAGTGGTTTGCTAAAATTAGTCGGACCTTCTGTTGTACTTTGGACTCTAAATGTCACGAACCTTCGCCCTGACCACAATGACGGCTATAGCCTTGTCTGCCTGTGGTTCTGCTCCAATGGGGCAGAAACTCATTGGGGTGCGAGCGGGAAGTGGTGGGGAAATCCAATCTGAGTTTGCACATGAAGACCCTTTGAGCCGCTCCCAGAATTGGGAGCCAGGCGCGGCTCTGCCTCTTGTTCATATCCGGACGTCACTCAGCCTGCCCATGCTTGCCAGACAGGCTTTGGTTGCGGGGGGGCGTGTGATGACCGCGGCAAAGCGCGTTGAACTTTCGGGGCACAGTATCTTGGTCAGCCTGACGAAAGTGGAAAGAGAGCTGTTTCTTGTCGGGCGGGCCCCAAGTTCGGATGAACCCCAGTTTTTGATGCCGGGTGTCGAAAGAGCCCTGCTTGACGCAGTGCCGGATCTTACAGGTTGTCGTCACCTGGGACAGGTCTATCGGGCAGGCGAATCCCGTGTCGAATACAAAGCGCTGGCGATCCCTTTGTCCTGTAAATAGGCAACGTCATGGCCACAAAACCGCCCGAACTTTAAACAAATTACTAACAATCACCGAACCTCTGCTGGGGTTCCGGCCTCTTTCTGCCTTGTTTGACGTGCAACCTCTCATTGAGTTGGAGGTGAGCTATGTACTTAATGATGCGAACGGCGACCGTCCTGGGGCTGGCCGTGCTGGTTTTGGTGATTGGAGCGATGCAATTCGATCCAATACCTGAGGCCACCCAAGTTAGCGCACCACCCGCGATAGAAACGCAGGTTTTAGGGCGGCATGGCTAGGGCGGCATGGCTAGGGCGCAATTCAATCGCGTGGTGCGGTATCGCTTTTGGTGTGCAATGCGACGTGTCGGGGGCACCGTACAATCCGCTAAATATTCCAAACGATGAACTCTGTCTAAAGGTCAGGCCCGCCACTCGGCCACGGTCAGCACCGGCGTCAATCCCATACCTGTCATCAGCGCCGCAGAGGCGGCGTTGAAGGGGGCATAGGTGGCGGTGATGATCTCAATCCCCTGAGCGCGCACCTTGGCCTTCATCTCGGCGATAAGAGCCTTGCCCACGCCCATGCGCCGCCAGGCTTTTTGCACTGCGATGTGATGCAGCATTGCGCGGGTTTCGGCTGCGCGAACGGGCAGGGCCTCGCGGTGTTCGACCTGGAATATCAAATAGCCCAGCAGGGTTTCCTGCGGGCTTTCGGCTCCAAGCGCATACAGGCCCTCAGCCGCCAGCCATTTGCCCAGCCAAACCGCCAGATCTTTGTCGCAGGGGTCGGCTTTATGGCGGTCTGGCTGGTGGGTCACATGCAGCGCATGCAGGTCTTGCAACAGCGGGACCAGTCGCGCGGCGTCGGATGCGGGGATATCAATGATCTTCATGATACAAACTCACTTGTTATTAAACGCAAAAGGGGCGGATCTTAGTGATCCGCCCCTTTCTGAATTTGGTATGTGGTGGTGCGGTTATTCGCGGTTACCAAACAGGTGAAGCAGCATCATGAACATGTTGATGAAGTCCAGATAGAGGCTCAGCGCCCCCATGATGGCGGCCTTGCCCAGCCATTCACTATCACCCGAGTGGGCCATCTGAAGGTAGGTGTTTTTGATTTTCTGGGTGTCATAGGCAGTCAGACCTGCAAAGATCAGAACACCAATGGCCGAGATCGCAAACGCCATAGCAGACGACTGCATGAAGATATTGACCACCGAAGCAACGATCAGACCGATCAAGCCCATGATCAAGAAGGTGCCCATTCCGGTCAGGTCTTTCTTGGTGGTGTAGCCAACCAGTGACAGACCTGCAAAGGCGATCGAGGTGATCAGGAAGACCTGAATGATCGATTGCCCGGTGAATACCAGAAAGATCGAGCTGATCGAAAGACCCATGACGGCTGCGAAAACATAAAACACCAGCTGAGCAGTCGCGGCAGACATTTTATTGATCGCGGCACTCAATCCAAAGACAAAGGCCAGCGGCGCAAACATAATGACATATTTCAGTGCCGATCCGTAGATCGCATAGCCAAAGGATGTCAGGTACTTGTCAGCCCCAATTTGAGCTGTCGCGCCGGCAGGATCCGACGTCACTGCCAAGCCAGCAATGGCCCAGGCTGCCAGAAATGTGATCAGCATGCCGACGGACATAGTGCCGTAGACTTTGTTCATGTGGGCGCGCAGGCCCGCATCGATCTCGGCGCTGCGGGTACCCGCAGCAGATCGAATGGTGTCAAATTGTGCCATGTGTCATGGTCTCCGTTAAAATCTCTTGCATCGCCACTTGTGGCTGCGCTCCCGCTAAATATCGGGTGAACCGGGAGATTATTCAAGTATTTCGTCAAGGATAAGGCGTAAAATTGCAAAAGGACGAGTGGCCTGATGCCATCTCGTCCTTTTTACTCAGTTTTTGGTCGCTGTGGTGTGGTCTAGTAGTGCCAAGTCTCGGGAGCATCCCAGAAACTGCGCTTGCCTTCGCTGTCGGCTTCACTTCGGCTGACACCGATATCTTCCAGCGCTTCGGTGTCTAGGGCTAGCAAGGCACGACGCTGCTTCCAGACTGCGAGGCGGGTTGTCAGGCCAGAGAACAAAGTTGGGCGGCTCGGAGCGGTGGCGCAGGGGCTTGTGATGTAGGTCATAGTACTTGTCCTTTCCGGAGTATTTGATGCTTGTCGGCTTGTCGATCAATTCTGTTGATGTGTATGGCAAAGTATGATTGATATTGAAAACGAATGTTTTTGAACTGACCCATCAAGGAATGTGATGATGAGAAATTTGGATATCACCACTCTGCGTTCATTTGTGGCTGTGGCAGATAACGGTGGTGTGACACGCGCCGCAGGTTTTCTGCATTTGACTCAATCCGCAGTATCGATGCAGCTGAAACGTCTGGAAGAGCTGTTAGGGCTGCAATTGCTGGATCGTTCGGGCCGGACCATTGCGCTGACGGCATCCGGCGAACAGCTGCTGGCCTATGCCCGCCGCATGGTATCGCTGAACGACGAAGTCATTGGGCGGCTGACGGATCAGGTCTACGAGGGCGAAATTGTGCTGGGTGTGCCGCATGACATTGTCTACCCGGCGATCCCTTTGGTACTGCGCCGTTTCAATGCCGCCTATCCTCGGGTTCGGGTTCAGTTGGTCTCTAGTTATACCCGGTTGCTGAAAGAGCAGTTTTCAAAAGGCGAGATTGATCTGATCCTCACCACTGAAGGTGCCGGGTCAGAAGGGAGTGAAGTTCTGGCCGAACGCCCGCTGGTTTGGATTGGAGCGCCAAACGGAACAGCCTGGCGGCAACGTCCTTTGCCGCTGGCCTATTGCCGTCACTGTGCCTTCCGCCCCAGGGTGGTGGCCAAGTTAGAGACGCAAGACATCGCCTGGGACATGGTGGTGGAAACTGAAAGCGATCGCACTGTGGAAGCCACAGTTGCGGCAGACTTGGCGGTCCAAACGATGATCGAAGGCACCGAGCCACCGCATCTGGTGCAGATTGACCACGGCGGCAGCCTGCCAGACCTGCCAGTGCAAAAGATCAACCTTTACGGCGCGGATTCCACTGGCTCACATATTGTGGCTGAAATGTCGGTGTTCCTGCGTCAGGCGTTCACCAGTATTTCGACACCATTGAATGCGGCGCAGTGGCATGCGGCCTAGGCACCGGATCAATTTACTCGCCCGGCCTTATCGGCCGGGCAATTTGGCCACTGGCTAGGCAGTCGCCGTCGGCATGGTAATCACCACCTTGCCGGTTGATTTTCGGCTGCGCAGCAATTCCATGCCCTCGGTAACCCGCTCCAGTGGCAGAATGTGACTGATGTGCGGGGATAAGCGCCCGTCAACATACCACTCCAGCAATGATTGTAGCGAATTGCGGACCACCTCGGGGTGGGACTTGATGTAGCCACCGATGTAGAAGCCAATCACCGTTAGGTTCTTGACCAGCAGGTGATTGGCCGGAATTTGCGGCACCTCGCCACTGGCAAAGCCAATCGGCAACAGGCGACCACCCGGGTTGGTGGCCCTGAACGCGGCTTTCCACAGATCACCGCCAACCACGTCATAGACAACATCGGCCCCCCCCAGAGATTTTACCACGTCGCGCAGATCGTCATTGGCGTCGATCAGATGATCGGCACCTGCAGCACGCGCGATCTCCAGTTTCTTGGCCCCGCGCGCCTGCGCAATCACCCGCGCCCCCATCTGCTTGCCGATCTCAACCGCCGTCAGCCCGGCACCGCCTGCGGCACCGGTAACCAGTAGCGTCTCTCCGGGTTGCAGTCGGGCACAGTGCTGCAATGCGACATGACTGGTGCTATAAGCGATCTGAAATGCTGCAGCGTGTTCAAAGCTCATCTGGTCCGGGATTTTTACGGCGCGACTGGCGTCAAAGGCACCGAATTCGGCCAATCCCCCGTGACCACAGAATACCGCCACCCGGTCGCCCACCGAAAATTCTGAAACCTGTGCTCCCAACGCTGTTATTACACCCGCGATTTCCATTCCCAAGGTGAAGGGCGCCGCCGGAGTGTCCTGATACGTTGAATTTTGCATTAGTAGATCTGCGAAATTCAACCCGCAGGCGAATACTTTAACTTGAATCTGGGTTGCCTCTGGCTCTGGGCATTCGATTTCGCTCAAGCGGGCCATGGAACCAGAGGTGGGCATATTATAGGTGTGCATACTAAAAATTCCTGTATTTCCGTCACTAAGAGGAAATTTGTGGAAACTGTCAAATCAGAATCATCCATATTTTGCCTCGCTATTTTAGGGGAGGAGTGACAAGGTCGGTTTACCCCAGAAACGTGAATAAAAAGCTCGGTTAAATCAGGTATTTGGAATAAAGCCACCGGAAACCGGGTGATGCTGGGGTTGAATTCAACCAAGAAGAGCGTACAATTAAGCCAGTGGTGAAGTTCGGAGTGTTAGATGGGGATGAACTGTGTACGGCGCGGCAAAAAAATCGCGCTTTGTTGCAGGTCATATTTGATGGCCCGGACTTGTAACCGATAAACTGTATGAGGAGAGAGGCATGGCTCATCCCGTAGATGTGCATGTGGGGAAGCGGATCCGGCACCGCCGGTGGTTGACTGGTATGACCCAACAGCAGCTGGCCGAACAGGTTGGCATCAAGTTCCAGCAAATCCAGAAATATGAGACCGGGGCCAATCGCGTCAGCGCGTCTCGCCTTTGGGATATTGCTGACTCGCTGACTGTTCCGGTAAGCTTCTTTTTTGAAGGTCTGGAAGGCGCAGATAAGCCTAGTGCCGATAAATCGTCGGTTCCGGCTGATCTGATGGGTGACAAGGAAGCACTTGATCTTGTGCGCTCATATTATGCAATTCCTGAAAACCAGCGCCGTCGCCTGTTCGAACTGGCCCGCGTGCTGAGTGACGTCGCCTAACAGCGACTGGCCTTTGGGCTTGCAATAGACGCGGTTGAGTGGCAACCGATGGGGATGACCTCAACCGCGTTTACCGATCTTCAGATTGCCCATATGCTGGCGGACGCCGCTCGCATTGCAATCTTGCCTCATTTCCGCCGTTCCGACCTAAGTGCCGAGAACAAGCTGAAAGATGGCTTTGACCCCGTCACAATTGCCGACCGCGATGCCGAAACCGCGATGCGGGTGATCTTGGCTGAGTACCGGCCACTGGACGCCATCTGGGGCGAAGAGTTTGGCCAGACGCCGGGGCAATCCGGGCGCACTTGGGTTCTGGACCCGATTGATGGCACCCGTGGCTTTATCAGCGGCACCCCAACCTGGGGCGTGCTGATTGCACTGTCCGACCACAATGGTCCGTTTCTGGGCATCATCGATCAGCCTTATACCGGCGAACGTTTTGTTGGGGCCGCTGATGTGGCAGAGATGACCGGCCCAATGGGGCGACAGCTGCTGCAAACCCGCGCCACAACAGATCTGGCCCAGGCGATCCTGTTCACCACCTTTCCCGAAGTTGGCAGCCCGCAAGAGCGCGCCGGGTTCGAGCATGTCTCGGCGCAGGTCAAACTGACTCGCTATGGCATGGATTGCTACGCCTATGCGTTGCTGGCGGTGGGGCAGGTCGATCTGGTGATCGAGGCCGGCTTGAATGCCTATGACGTCCAGGGCCCTATTGCGGTTGTCCAGGCGGCAGGGGGCGTTGTCACCAACTGGCAGGGCGAGCCAGCGCATGATGGCGGCCGGGTGCTGGCAGCCGGCAATGCCCAGATCCACGCAGCTGCCCTACAGTTTCTGAAAGAGGCTTGAGCACGAAGGCCGGCTGGGGTATTTCTAAACAGCGCCGAGTCCTTTGCTCCTTCTGTCGGCACATTTCACACTTCGTACCGAAGCGAGCCTATAGCGAAGTGTGAGGGGCCAATGCCTGAAATTCTAATCCAAAATGCCGATACCATTGTGACAATGGATGATGGCGCTCATGTGCATCATGGCGCTGACCTGCTGATCCGCGATGGCGTTGTTGCCGCGCTGGGGCAGGGGCTGCAAACCACTGGCGAGGTGATCTCGGGGCGCGGTTGTGTCGTTACCCCTGGTTTGGTCAACACGCATCACCACCTGTACCAGAACCTGACCCGCGCCGTGCCCGGTGCTCAGGATGCGCTGCTGTTTGGCTGGCTGCAACGGCTCTACCCGATCTGGGGCCGCTTCGGCCCCGAGGAGATGTTCGTCTCGGCGCAACTGGGGCTGGTCGAGTTGGCGCTGTCCGGCTGCACCCTCAGCTCAGACCACCTGTATCTCTATCCCAATGGCTCCCGGCTCGAAGACACCATTCACGCCGCTGCCGAAGTGGGCCTGCGTTTTCACCCCACCCGCGGTGCCATGAGCATTGGCGAAAGCGCTGGAGGGTTGCCGCCAGATTCTTTGGTCGAACAAGAGGCCGCAATCCTCAACGATATGATCCGGGTGGTCGACGGGTTTCACGACCCATCCGAAGGCTCGATGTGCCGAGTGGGCCTAGCGCCTTGCTCCCCCTTCTCGGTCAGCCGCGAGCTGATGCGCGACACTGC
>Ga0209826_1002889_pt1 | contig 11071 bp, 12 predicted proteins | sample GOMGulsemesocosm_5_FD_184637 | JGI IMG/M metagenome (GOLD analysis project Ga0209826, IMG submission 184637) | Methane-oxidizing microbial communities from mesocosms in the Gulf of Mexico - GOM15C Gulf of Mexico (SPAdes) (version 2) | ecosystem: Environmental > Aquatic > Marine > Cold seeps...
CCACCATTACATAAAGTAAGGTTATCACTTATAATTCTGTAATAAATATCATTATAATACTTCATACACCCATGATATAAAGGTGCAATCACTATATTTGAATACTTAACTTTAGATGCGCTTGCCAGAAGTTTTTCAAGCTCACACTTGATACTACTTGGTACTACTTCCATTGCTTTTTTTAAATCATCAAGGCTTTTTACATTAATCAATGTACTCAACCATGATACGTTTAATTCAAACAATTGTGCTATTTCACCATTTTTAAACAAACCAATGTCCAGATCTAATTCTTGTGCAACTGATTGCGGAATATTGATATTGGAGATTTGAAGAACTGGTTCAATATCTAACTTGGTGATAATATTTGCCGATAAATTAATGATATCAGTTATATTATCATGGTCTATCCACTCACACCCAATTTGATACGTTTCCGTTGAAGGATAAGAAAATATAGGTTGTACATAAAACCATTTTTTGTGTGACGTTGTTCTTCCCAATCTTTTAGTAATAATTCTAACCACATCCAAACTACTATCAGCTCTAAGTGATAATTTATTGTTCTGTTCATCAGACATTGTGATTAGTTTTTTTTCATCTTCTATACTTTGATGTTGCATATAAGAAAAGTTCGGTGTTACTACTTCTTCAAAGTTTTCATCAAATAACATTTGACTTACTTTATATTCTAATTCTCTTTTTTGCTTAGCTGTTTTTCCAAAATACAAACGACTACCGTTTGGTATTTCGTGTTCTAAAATCATTAGTTACTTCCCTTAAATAAGTTTTGAGACAACACTTTATTGGCCGTTCCATCAAAAGTTCTAGCTCCTGTTTCTTCAAGTGCCAATTCGATTGCATTCACAACCCACGCAGCTTCAAAGTCTTCAACTAGTCCCATATGATTGATTCTAAAAATTTTACCTTTTAAGTGATCTTGACCACCTGCGATATTTACATTGTATTTTGTTTTTAAAATCTTTCTAATAGCATTTGAATCTTCACAATAAATAGTTGTCATAGCATTTGCTGGCGTTGTAGGATACACTTCTAAACCAATTGCTGTTAAAGCATCTCGTGTTGCACTTGCTCTTTTTGCAGTTTTCTTATATAAATTTTCAAAACCACTTTCTTTAATATGTAATAAAATTTCTTTTAACCCAATAATTAAAGTAGTTGCCGCTGTATAAGCAGTGGTATTGTTTTTTTGTTTTTTAATCTCACTTAAAAGATTTAGATAATAACCGGCTGGCTTTTTCTCGACTTTTGCAACTGCAGCGTTACTTAGTCCAATCATTGAAAGTCCAGGAGGAAGCATTAACGCTTTTTGACTTCCAGTAATTAGCGCATCTAAATTACTCGTATCTACTTTTTCAACGCCAATAGCTGTAATGCCATCTGCAACAATTGTGATGTTTGGATTGATAGCTTTAACTGCCTTTGCTAGTTCTTCTACAGGATGTCTTAATCCCCCTGCGCTTTCACAAACTTGAACAAATACAGCATCAATTTCACTATCATTTTTAATTACTTCTAATACTTCTTCAACACTAATAGCAGTGTTCCATTCGTGCTTTAACTCAGTAAATGGGATATTGAATGCTTGGCAAATTTTTCCAAATCGCTCACCAAATTTTCCTGAGTTAATTGTTAATGCTTTTTTATGACAAAGGTTAGTTACACAAGCTTCCATAGCTCCTGTTCCACTAGATGCTAAAATCACACAATCATCCATATCAAATAGTTCTAATAGTAATTCTCGAGTCTCTTTAAAAATAGCCTCAAATTCTGGAGTTCGGTGATGAATCGTAATATCAGCCATGGCCTTTCTTACAAATTCTGGTACAGGAGTTGGTCCTGGAGTTAATAGCATATTTTGTTCCCTTCGTTCATACAGTTTTGCTTTACACAAAGCCTGATATGTTATCCAAAAAAATATTAGTAAAAGGTTAAGCGTTTGAATACCAATTTCTCTTCATTTACAATGCACTTGACTTTTTTTCTTAAAATATATATAATCTCTATAATTTATTACTTTTAAATATAAGTAATGACTAAAATAAAAGGGAATACCATGTCAAAAACATTAAAAAAGAAAACCATCGCAAAGATTACGAAAAAAGTTGCAAGTAAAGTTGTTAAGAAAAAAGATGCAAAAAAAGTTGCTAAAAAAGTAATACAAAAAGTTATGAAAGCAAAATTGAGCAAAACAAAAAAAGCTAAAAGCATTGCTAAAAAGTTAGTTAAAAAACTGACAAAAACTAAAAAGTTAAAACCTGCCAAATCAAAGAAAGCCATAAAAGTGAAAAGTTCTAAAAGTGTAAAAGCAAAAATAAGTAAGCCAAAAAAGATCACAAAAAAAGCTGTTAAAAAAGCGGTTAAAGCTAAAACGACTAAAGCGATTAAAGCCAAAAAAGCTGTTAAAAAGGCTGCTTAATTAGTAGTCATAAAAAAGTAAGTCTTAGGGCTTACTTTTTTTACTTCATCTTACGTGTATTGAATAGGTAAATGATAGGTAGCTTTAACAGTTCCTCCATCATCTAGAAAATAGTTTTTTTCAAAAATAGTATACGAAGGATCGGTGGTAGCTTCATAACCACTGTTAGGTAACCAATAATGGTAAACCCATTGAATAAGTTTTAAGATATCTTCATATTCTCCTTCAAAATTAAAACAAGCACATAAGCCCTCATAAATTTCAAAAGAAGGCAAATTGGTCTCTTCTAAGTTTACTTCACACAAAGGAACAATTGCTGCCACATAATAACAGTCATCACGTTTTGTTATAATAGGATTATCATGATAAATACCTATTTGTTCAAACTCATTGATATCATTAGTATACAACCATGCTTTTATCTTTTTCCAAATTTTCGTTGCTTGATTTGAATAGCCTTTTTCTCGTATATAATACGCAGTTTTGGGAGGAGTCTTGACAATAGTTGGCTCATAACAAGCAAAGTCCTCTCCCACCAAAGGTACCGTTTCATAATTGCTAAGAATTTTATTTGAGTATTCTTTATAGCCGCCATTTCTCCAAACTTTTGGGGTTTGTTCAAATCGTTCTTTGAACGCTCTTAAAAAAGAAGTCTGAGAACTGTATCCACACATACTTGCAATTTTTGTAATGGTGGAGTGCTGATTGGTTATGAGAAGGTTAGATGCTTTTTGAAGTCGAATTGATTTAATAGTTTGATAAATATTTTCACCCATTTGTTCTTTAAAAATACGATGAAAATGGAACTTACTTATTCCAAACTCCAAAGCCAAATCATCAATGTTGATCTCTGTATCAATATGAGTATTAATATAATTCATCATATCATTGGCAATTCTATTATGAAGTTGGGTGGTTTCTTTTTTATGCATCGTTTGCCTTTTAAAGGTTTTTTTATCTTATTGACAATAATCCTAGCACAAATCAACTGTGTGATTAGCAAAAATAGATAATAAAGTGTGCACTAATTATGAAGTTTTATTTTTGAATTCTTGTTATTATACGTTAAAAAAAGGATCTACCATGACTATCAAAGATTTTATTATTGCTGTTTGTATCATGTTTATTTGGGGAGTGAATTTCTCTGTGATAAAACTGGGACTAACATCTCTAGATCCTTTTATGCTATCAGGTTTAAGATTTTTACTGTGTGCTCTTCCTTTGGTCTTTTTTATAAAAAAACCAGATGTCCCTTTTAAATACATCATATCCTATGGTCTATTTTTTGGTGTTGGATTATGGGGAGTGGTTTCTTTGGGAATCTATTTTGGAATTTCAGCTGGCGTTGCCTCACTTGTACTGCAAATGGGTGCATTTTTCACTGTAATATTGGCATTCTATACACTGGGAGAAGAGGTAGATCTTGGTAAAAAACTGGGAATACTATTGGCTTTTCTAGGAATTGGTATAATTATTTCTGTCACAGATGGTTCGGTAACCTATCTTGGAATTATTCTTATATTAGTGGCTGCAGTGTTTATGGCCGTTACAAATATTATTGTTAAAAAGGCAAAACCAAAAAAGATTTTTGCATTTTTCGTATGGTCAAGTTTGTTTTCTCCAATACCATTATTTATTATTGCTTATTTCACCCAAGGTGAGATTGTATTTGTTAACTTTTTTGAAAGTTTAGATAGAAATGCGATATTTTCAATATTATTTCAAGTTTATCCAACATCACTATTGGGATACTGGGTATGGAATTCATTGTTAAATAAATACCCAGCTTCAAGTGTAGCGCCATTAGGATTACTAGTACCTATATTTGGACTACTTGGTTCATATGTTTTATTTGGTGAACAAATTGGCTTTAGTAAGATTTTAGCCTGTATTTTAATCATCGCAGGATTAGCAGTAAACACATTTGGGTCAAAATTAATTAACCTAAAAGCCTAAGTTTAAAATATTTAATGTTAATATATCAATAATATATCTAATTTACAAGGAAGAAAAATGGGAAGAGTAGGAAGTTTTTTAGCGAATACATATGTTGTATACGCAGTAGTGTTATTAATTATTTTTGGAGCATCAGGAGATTTAAATCAAAATATTATCAAATATGTTAGTGTTGCCAGTTTAATTTCATATGCATTAATATCTACATACAACATAGCTATGTCTAAAAAACAGTTAGAAAACAATGATTTATCAAACTTTTTTATAAGTGGTGAGTCTGAAAAAATAGAATTAATCACAGTAACATGTATCCATCTTAGTGCTGTGTACTTCGTACTGAAACTTACAGTACTTTAAAAGGTATTTACTTTTAAAGTAAATACCCTTAGCATACAAAGAAATATAGGAGTCCTTATGGAGTTAAGCATTTGGTTAACATTATTAATAGCATCTATTGCTATTTCCGTATCACCTGGAGCTGGTGCTGTTGTATCTATGAATTATGGTTTAAAATATGGTTTAAAAAAATCATATAGTGCCATTTTTGGTTTACAAGCAGGGTTATTAATACAAACATTTGTCGTTGTAATTGGTTTGGGATCAATCATTTCTAAATCAGTTATGTTGTTTAATATCATCAAATGGATTGGTGTTTTATACCTTGTGTATCTAGCACTTACAAAAATATTTGAAAAAGTTGAAGTAACATCACAAGAAGAACAAGTAAGTAGTTATGATGGGAAAAAGGCTTTTTGGTCTGCAACTTTAATTAACTTAACAAATATAAAAGCGACTGTTTTTTTAGTGGCATTTATACCACAGTTTTTAAATCCAAATGAATCTATGTGGATGCAATTTATCATCATAGGACTTACTTTGTGTGTGATTGATGTGATTGTAATGACAGGATATTCATCTATGGCTATGAAGCTTCGTTTTTTAATCAAAGATGTAAAAGCAATGAAAATTCAAAATAGAATCACAGGGGCTTTTTTACTTTTAGCTGCTGCGTTTGTATCTACAGCAAAAAAGGTATAGATGGTAGGTGATGGTTATCATCACCTATTTCTAGATTTTAAAATTAAATATAGTAATTTACTTCTCTTGCAACGTTAACATAACTTTAGTAATATATATTCTATAACTCTCTTCCTTTTTTTATCCGTAAAAAAAGAAAGAAAAAAACTCGTCTGAGAGATGAGAATGGCTTACAGCTACCCAGAACTTTAGAAAATATTTTCTGATGACAAAAACTCATTCCACAATAGTACATCTAGTACTATTATTTCATTCAAACAGTTTGTCATCTCTACCGAAAAACTTTATAAAGTTTTGGCATTCTCAAAAGCAGACTCTAAGAGCAGAGAGACATCAAGCTGTCAATTTGAAAATTAGAGAACCATTTTACTAGAGAAAATAGAACATAAAAAAAGGGACAACAGTTAAGTCATCCCTTTTAGTACAAAGTATTTAAAAGATTAAATAAACTCTACACCTTTTTCACCAGCTTTAATCTCACCAATAACATATGCATCAGTTGAACTTAATAAAGCATCAACTTTAGAAGGATTTACAACTAAAACCATTCCGACACCCATGTTAAATGTTCTATACATTTCTTCTAATTCTACATGCTCGCTCATAAATTCAAAAATAGGTAAAACTTTGATTGAATCTCTTTTTACAACTGCTTTTAAATGATCAGGTAAAACTCGAGGTAAGTTTTCAGTAATCCCACCACCAGTGATGTGAGCTAAACCATTGATATTATCTTTGTTAGCTTTGAATTCTTTTACATAAATTCTTGTTGGCTCTAATAATACATTTTTTAAAGGCTTACCTTGGAAATCATCATCTAAAGACATTCCAAGTTTTTCTAATAATAGTTTTCGTACAAGTGAAAAACCATTTGAGTGAATTCCTGAAGACGGAAGTGCCATTAAGATATCACCCTCTTCTATTCGCTCTATTCTATTTAACTCAGATTTTTCTGCAATTCCTACACAAAAACCAGCCAAATCAAAATCACCTTCTTTATACATACCAGGCATTTCAGCAGTTTCACCACCAACTAAGGCACATTCACTTCTAATACATCCCTCAGCAATTCCTTTAACAACGGCACTTGCTTCATCTACGTTAAGTTTAGCTGTTGCATAATAATCTAAGAAAAATAATGGCTCACCAAAATTACATAATAAATCATTGGTACACATTGCAACAAGATCAATACCTACTGTATCAAATATTTTTGTATCTATTGCTAATTTTAGTTTTGTCCCAACTCCATCAGTTCCTGAAAGAAGTACGGGTTCTTTATATCCAGTTGGAAGTTCAAAAGCTCCTGCAAAAGAACCAATCCCACCTAATACACCTGGAATCATTGTTGATTTAACATGTGGTTTAATATTTTCTACAAACTGATTTCCTGCATCAATATCAACACCCGCATCTTTGTAACTTACTGTTGCCATTCTTAACCTTTTATTACACATTCAATTGTTTTATTTTTTAAAATCATTGTCAAATTTCATGCTACTTATAACCTAGCTTACTTTAAATTTTTCCATGATTTTAATATTAAATAAAAAAATTTCCTATTATTTTAAATTTTTTTGGTATTATATCGAAAAATTAATAAAAGGTATAAGTTTATGTCAAGTTTAGAAAACACAAATTACGCATTTAATGAAATGATGGTACATGTTCCTTTATGTTCTCATAAAGAACCACAAAACATCTTAGTAGTTGGAGAAAGTGATGAAGACTTCAAAAAAGAGATCAGCAAACACAAACTAGCTAATGTTGAGTATGGAGATACGTCAATTATTACTTCTAAAAATGATAAAAACATTGATGTAATTTTATTTGCAAAAGGTTCTGTTGATGCTGAACTATTAGCAAATATTGATAGAGTTTTAAAAGATGACGGAATCATTTCATTTAAATCAAGTGCATTCTCAAAAGACTGTGATAAGCTTGCAAGTGACTTAACACTTGTTGGTTCAAAATTTTGGATTGCAATGCCATTTAAATTTGGTCATACAACTTCAATCTTAGCATCTAAAAAATATCACCCAACAGCTGATATTATTTTACAAGTTTCTGATTTACTAGATGATTTAAATTATTATTCAACAGAAATTCATGGTGCAGCTTTTGTATTTCCAGCGAATATTCACAGAAAACTTACAGGTATTGCCAAGCGATAAGCCTTATTTAACGGCAGTTTCATCTGTCGTTAAACTCTAAACAAACTTTATGTATAATACCCCAATGAATACAAAAAATTTCAAAAATGCAATTGCGTTAACAGGTGGAATCGCCACTGGTAAAAGTACAGTATGTAACCTTTTAAAACTCCATGGACTATTAACAATAGATGCAGATAAAATTGCACATAAGTTATTGGATCAGCATAGCGGTGAGATCGCCAAAATGTTTGGGGATCAGTATGTCAAAGATGGCAAGGTCATAAGAAAAGAATTGGGTAAAATCATTTTTTCTAATGAAGCCCAGAAAAAAAGACTCGAAGCCTTTATTCATCCCTTGATAAAAGAAGACATTATTGAAGAAGCAGCTATTTTTGAAAAAGCAAATGTCTCTTATCTCATTGATATTCCTTTGTTTTTTGAAACAATGAATTATGATATTGACAAATCTTTGGTTGTTTACACACCCTCAGATATTCAATGCCAAAGATTAATGAGCAGAGACAAAATAGATGAAAAAGAAGCAAGACAAAAAATGTCAAACCAAATGGACATTGAAAAGAAAAAAGAGTTAGCAGATTATTGCATAGATAACTCAACAGATTTAAAAAATTTACAAAAAGAAGTAGAACGAATTATTGGAGAGATTTCATGATAATTACAAAATATAGTGCAAGTGGAAATGATTTTGTTATTTTCCATACTTTTATTGAAAAAGATTATTCACAACTGGCAGTTGAATTATGTAACCGAACAGAAGGTATTGGGGCAGATGGGTTGATTGTATTGATTCCTCATGAAACGATGGACTTTAAATGGCTATTTTACAATAGTGATGGAAGTGATGCTTCTATGTGTGGGAATGGTACTAGAGCTTGTGCCCATTATGCAAAAGAAAATGGACTTGCATCTTCAGTTATGAGCTTCTTAACAAAAGCGGGTGAGATTAAAAGTACCGTTGATAATGATGTAGTTGAAACACAGTTAACAAAACCTATTGAAATACAAGTACCTTTTGAACAAGATGGGTTTACTTGGTGGCATGTGGACACGGGTGTGCCACATTTGGTTGCTATTGTTGATGATTTAGATGTATATAACAAAGAACTGTGTAGAAAACTTAGAGTTGAGCATAATGCCAATGTGAATTTCGCAAAGATTCAAGATGGAAAAATTTATGTTCGAACTTATGAAAGAGGTGTTGAAGATGAGACACTGGCTTGTGGTACAGGGATGGCTGCATGTTTCTTAAGAGCAGTGAATTTAGATTTAGTGAAAGAAACTACTTTTGTTTACCCAAAAAGCAAAGAAGAATTAACACTAACAAAAACGCAAGACACCTTACTTTTTAAAGGTAAAGTCAAAAGTATTTTTATAACAAGTATATGAAACTAAAAATCTCTTTTTTACTTATTTTTGTTTTAAATAGTATTTTTTTATTTGGATCAGGGTTCCCTGATTCTTATTATGAGATCACCAATACAAAAAAACAAAAAGAGATTTTTTTTACTCATTTATATCTCCTCATTGAAGATGAAAATCTTCAAATACTTCAAGATCGTCAACTATTAAGAAATACCCTATCAAATAATATATTTACTATCAACTATAAGTCAAAAGACTTTCCAGAACTTTTAAAACTCAAAAGAAAATACAATGTCAAATCTATTTTTTCTCTAAATGAATTTTTAGAAAAAGTTGATGTGGTTCCTCCTTCTCTTGCGCTTGCACAAGCAGCAGTTGAAAGTGGTTGGGGTAAAAGCAGATTTGTTAAAGAAGCCAATAATATTTTTGGACACTGGACCTATGGAGAAAAAGGTCTTATTCCCAAAAATAGAAATGAAAATGCAAAACATAAAATACGAATCTTTGATTCTCTACAAAAATCAGTTCGTGCATATATGTTAAATTTAAACTCAAATAGAGCCTATTCACTCTTTAGAGAAAAACGATTACAACTTCGTCAAATCAATCTACTTCCCCTAGGAAGTGAATTAAGCCAAACCTTAAAAAACTATTCTGGTATTGGGAAGAAATATTTAAAAATTCTTCGTTCTATGATTAATAGACAAGAACTCTCACGATTTGATTATCAATTTTTCAACAAATTAAACTAAACTATAAAGGCACTACTTGACATTTAATGCACCACTAAAATCAGACTCAATAAAAGTTTTACTCCTTGGAAGTGGAGAATTAGGCAAAGAAGTAATTATTGAAGCACAACGCTTGGGAATTGAAACCGTTGCCGTTGATTCTTATATCAATGCTCCCGCACACTTAGTTGCAAACAAAGCTTATACAATAAATATGAAAAATAAACACGAAGTTTTAGATGTCATTAGACGTGAAAAACCTGATTATATTTTACCTGAAGTTGAAGCCATTAACGTTGAAGCTTTATTTGAAGCTGAACAAGAAGGTTTTCATGTCATACCCAATGCTGATGCAGTTAATAAAACAATGAATAGAAAAAATATTCGTGAATTCGCAGCAGTTGAGCTAAATCTTCCTACGGGAAAATACGAGTTTGTCAGTACTTTTGAGGGTTTAATTAAAGCAGCCACCTTGGTTGGTTACCCTTGTGTCATTAAACCTGTTATGAGTTCTTCTGGTCATGGACAAAGTATTGCAAAAAGCGAAAAGGAACTATACTCTTCTTGGGAAAAAGCAAAAGAAGCTAGAGGTGATGCCAGTGAATTAATCGTGGAAGAGTTTATTCATTTTGATTATGAGATTGCACTTTTAACTGTACGAAATGGCAAAGAAACAATATTTTGTGATCCCATTGGACATATTCAAGAAGATGGCGATTATATCTTTTCTTGGCAACCAATGCATATGAGTGAGATTGCAAAAAATAAAGCCTTGGATATTGCGAAAAAAATCACAGATGGTTTGGGTGGACGAGGACTTTTTGGAGTAGAGCTATTTGTCAAGGGTGATGATGTTTACTTTTCAGAAGTAAGTCCTAGACCTCATGACACTGGAATGGTAACGATGATGACCCAATCTCAGAGTGAATTTGCTCTTCACATAAGAGCGGTATTAGGACTTCCTTGTGATTATATTTCTTATGGTTCAGGGGCAAGTGCTGCTTATAAAGCTAAAAATGATTCTTTCAATCCACAAATTCATATAAACGATGATGCATTTAGCTCAAATTCTTATGTTAGAGTTTTTGGAAAACCACAATCTCACTTGGGAAGAAGAATGGCCTTGGCCTTGACTTTTGACAAGAGTTCAAGTGAAAAAGCGCTTAAAAAAGTAAAAGAAGTGATAAAAAGTATTTCGGACTCGTAAATTTTAGAATTTACCTATCACCCTAAAACACATTCATTGAGCTAGTTTTAGCTTCCCTATTCAAACCCTTTTAATTTAAAGGGCTTGACATTTAGTACTAGTTAGTAGTATAATTTCACCAGGAGTACAAGATGAGTAAGGTAAGTTTAAAAAGTTATGG
>Ga0209826_1002890_pt1 | contig 11070 bp, 8 predicted proteins | sample GOMGulsemesocosm_5_FD_184637 | JGI IMG/M metagenome (GOLD analysis project Ga0209826, IMG submission 184637) | Methane-oxidizing microbial communities from mesocosms in the Gulf of Mexico - GOM15C Gulf of Mexico (SPAdes) (version 2) | ecosystem: Environmental > Aquatic > Marine > Cold seeps...
TCACTTTTTAGCTCGGTATTTTTTTCTTGAAGTTTTTTAGCTCTCGTCCATTCTCTATTTTGTGTCGGCTTATGCTGATCTAAAAATTGCTTATTTTGTTCTTTTACTTCCTGTTCTGTTCTTTTTTCTAATTTAGCGTCATAGCCTTTTTTGTTTAAATATTGGTTCATTTCTTCAAAGATAAAATCTTGGTAAGTTTCGCCAAATTGTTTAACTTCTTCAAAATCTAAACCATTGTAAGATCTCCCCTCGAATGGAAACGGTTTATTGTTCAATTTGTATTGTTTTTCAAGATTTAAAAACAACTGTTGTTGTATGTCCATTTCATCAGTATTTTTGTTTTTGCCTGAAAACTCACAATGAACGTGTGGGCGTTCTTCGTTTTCATCACAATGAACCAATAAATAATTTACTTTAAAATCAGGGAAAAGTTTTTTGTTCATTGAGTTTGCAAAGTTTGCAAAATCCATTGGCTTGATACTCAATTCTGTATCATCAGGGATTTTGTATAATATTTCTTTTGAAAATATTGTATAAGCTGTATTTCTTGATTTTACACCAACAAGTGAATTGTAATCTTTCAATTCATTAATACGTTTAATTTTTTGATTAAACCTTTTTATCTTTCCATCAGTAGTTTTTTTTAAGTCAAGAATTTCGTTTTCGGGATCAATTTCTTCATTGCCTAATTTTTGTTTTAAGTTAATCCAAAAATCTTTCTCTAAATCATCAGAACCATCAGCATATCTTTTTAATGAAGCTTTTGCTTTTGCTCTTTTATCTGACAATTTAGCTTTATCAGAATCCGTATAAGCATTATTTATTTTTTCTAAATATTCTTTTTTCTCTACTTCCAGCGATTTTGTGATTGTGTCAAAAAGTTGATCGCCATTCAGCGAATTAACTTTTTTACCATCAATCCAAACAAGATTATTTTTAATCAGTTCAGGAGAACAAATATCTTTTAATTTGATCGGTTCTTTATAGAGTTTTAAAAGTGCGTTTTCAGCTCGTAAGCTGTGCGCTCTTGATTTTGCACCTTTGGTTTTTCTAAAACCGTGATGGTTAAATTGTGAATGATATAAACGTTGTTTTTTCATTTGCTATTTCTCCGTTAGCGTTTGGATCTCCTTGTCTTTAAGCTCAATGCAATTGCCAACCTAAAATTAAAGTTTACTCAAGCGTAGCGATGAGAAACTTGGATTTTAGAGTCGTTGGTAGTCTATTTCTTGTTTTTATTGACCTGTCGTAAGTGTAAAATCCAACTTTTTTTATTTACCTAATATTGTTGTATCATATCTTTTTTTGATTGCAATAGTGATGGTTTAAAAATTAGTTTTCAAAGCTATCAATTAGGCTAAATATAGCCTTTTTTATTTGATATTATCTTTAATAAGTTTTAAATTATTTCTTGATAAGTCGCTATCACGTTTCACCAATTCACGATATTTTGAATATTCTTCATTAAACCAATCACCCCAAAAATGACCGCTTCTATCAATATCTAATTTATCTAAATAATCCAAGAATTTTTCTTTTCTGGCGAACTTTGGATTATTAATATTTTTAGTTTTCCAAGGAATAGAATTATCTATTAATGGTAAAATTGATTTATTAGTCGGTGAAGTTTCCAAGTAGTATTTTGAGAATACTAAAAAATTCATTGTTGTAAATTGTTGAAAATAATTTTTATTATTATCTACTAAAATACATAAAACATATTTAGCGAGTTCACTTTTTACAATTCTTGTAAGTCCTGAAATCTGACCACCAAAAGATGCCATTTTAGGCATTATTCTATTTTGAAACTCTAAGCCAAGATCCCAATCGGTATCTTTTCTCATTTCAATTTCATCAATGAAATCTTGAAGTATTTTGTTTTTTTCTTCATTTAATTTTATTACTTTATTTAAGCAATCGTTTTTAATATCTAATACTGGTTGTAGCTTTACGCTGTTATGTTGAAAATCTATCATTATTTAGCTCCTTATAATGGCTTTAAAAAGTGGTTTTCTAACCTTTGTATATTAATGACATATTAAAAATATATGTCAAATAATATGACTATTTTGAAGCTTTCCAAGAATTGATAGAACGAATATAAATACCATCTTTTCTACGCCCAACAACTTGATTTTCTTCAAGTTTTTTTAATGCACGTCTAAAATTGGCTGGTAATATGCCGCAGGCGCAAGCCATTTCTGGATTTGTTAGTTTTACTGTCTTATCGCCCGTATTTAGTAGATATACAACGATTTTTAATTCAACTTTTGTTAAATCTGCTTTTAAAACGATTTTTAATAATTTTAGTTCATTTTCCATAATGTTTTTCCTTTTTTGATGGTATATATAGTATAAATCATTTTTGAACTATGTCAAATCTTTTTTGATTTAATTTAAAATATAATATAAATCTATTTTGATTTATTAATAGATCATTTTTGATCTATTTTAAAATCATTTTTGATTTATCGTTTTAGAGCGGTTTAAAAATTAGTTTTCTAACCTGTATAAATAGGAAAAGGCTAAAAATACCGTTTTTTGGCGATAATATGCCCGTTTATCATAATAAAACATAGATACACTTAAAAAACTGGTTTTCTAACCTATATTTAATATAATCGGTCATCATTTCGCCAATTTTTCAAGTTCGTCAAGTTTTGCCATACGATTGTTGAAGTCTGCCAATTCTGGCGCAGTGGCTTCATAAACCTCTATTTTATCGGCTAATTCGTGTATAGCCTTGATGTTGGCTTCATAATCTTCTAAAAGCTCAAAAATAAGCTCCATAGCTCGATCTGTGCTTTCTGGTGAATTGACAATCATAATGTTGATCCTTTTTTATACTAAAAATTTGTAGTGATAATTAGTTTTAGATATTTTAGCTTGATATAGCGATTTTAAAGGGTTTTTATTTCTTTTCCTGAATAAACCATCTTTTGACCTTAGTATTGATTATATTTATAAATATGCTTTATTACCCATTAAACAACAAAGGGAAACGATATGACTAAATTACACGACTTATACCAAGGTGATGAACTTAAAGTGGTTAAAGAGGATTTTAAGAAGAATAGAAAGATAATAACCAAAATACTAAATAATGGCGATGTTGATGAAAGTGAATGGTATTACATTGAAATGATGATCGACTCTTTAAATAGAAAGCTAAAAGGGACGAATAAAACGATTTTGTAACGCTCACTCTCTTTTATAATAATTATCTTTAAATCAACAATCCTAAAACCACTAAAACAAGACACCCTGACGGGGGATAACCTGATACCACCATATGACGGGTAAAATTATTAACAATTTTAGTCCTGAAAAACATTAAATTGTGGATAACTAAAAAAGCTATTTTTCTATTTTTGACCAATTGCGTTCAACTGTTCTTAATGATTTACCTGATAGATTAGCAACGGCTTTTTGTGTGGGCTTGATACATTTGCTCACTAATTCATTAAAAGCGTCTTGTAGCGTGTTCTGTGTCGTTTCACGCTGTAATTGATTGGAATATGTAGCACCGATAACCTGTTTATCTTGTAATGATAAATTATGACCTTTTAAACCAAGATCCATAACACCACGATTTTTGCCGTCTCCAACAAACTTAAACCAGGTGTAGTTCGTTATAGATTTTATTGAGTGCTGGCATTCCTTAAAATCTACTGGCTCGGCTAACATAGCGTTTAAATCATTGTAGATACGTTCTACTTCAACATATAAGCTTTCATAGCTATTATGCTTGTATTTAAGCCTATATGACTGATGACGGATAGCATCAAACAAAAAAGAATTACGTTCACCTGTGCCAACGTGAAGAACTTCACTATTTCCAACAATTGAGATTTCGGGCTTATTTACATAAATTTGATCATCTGGAATATTTTCAAATAATTCATCAAAATCATAAGATTCATTTGAATATGAAAAAATATCATAAGAGTCATTTAGAGGGTTTTTAGCTTGAATACCGTTAAAAGCCTTATCAGTTCCTAAATGATTATTCAGAGAATGCGTTAGCAGTTTTACAGCTCTTTGAGGTTTTATTCTTGATTGTGCAGTTGTTCCAACGAATGACGATAAACGAAAAAATAAATGTGCTCTATTATTATTTTTATTTTTTACTACTAAATTAGGGTAAATATTTTTTTCTTCAATAACATTGAAAACATCAATATCACAATCTAAACCTATGTAGTTTTGACCTGATAGATGATTATATTGAATGTGTGTAAACGCTTGAGAAAACTGTTTACCTCTAATGATTTGATAGTAATCTTCGTTTGAAACTTTGACCTTATCCATAAGGTTATCTTTGAAGTGCTGTAATTCCATTTGTGTGTTTATTCCATACATTTTTTTCATTCCTAATTTGATTAGGACTTGAAAAACTGAAAACAAATGGTAATATAAATATTGTATTTCAGTTTTAAAAGTCCACTCCGCCAAGAGATTTTTTTAAAACATTTTGTAAGGCTACCGCTTCCAACGGTAGCCTTTTCATTTTGTACCATTAAAAAGTACATTGATCAATTTTCTATGGTCGATTACGCCCACGTCTACTATTATTTTTAATCTTGATTTCTTGATCTTCGGTTGGTTGAATTTTTATAGATTGAGTTTTTATTTTATCTGCAACAACATCATCTCTAATACTTTGAAAATGTTCCTTGTACTCTTCAAGGCTCTTAATCTGTGGGTTTTTAGCAAAATCAATTGCTGACTGCAAAGCTGATTTAGCGTTAACCGTTAATTTTTCAACGCTTGATAACTCTTCATATTTTATTTTTAAATTTCGTTCAACTGATATTAATTCTTCATTTTTATTTTCAATATTTATTTCTAAATCTTCAACATTACCACTCAATATTTTTACTTCTTTTTCAGCTTTATTTTTATCTTTGATTGTTTTCACAACTTCACTTTTTAGCTCGGTATTTTTTTCTTGAAGTTTTTTAGCTCTCGTCCATTCTCTATTTTGTGTCGGCTTATGCTGATCTAAAAATTGCTTATTTTGTTCTTTTACTTCCTGTTCTGTTCTTTTTTCTAATTTAGCGTCATAGCCTTTTTTGTTTAAATATTGGTTCATTTCTTCAAAGATAAAATCTTGGTAAGTTTCGCCAAATTGTTTAACTTCTTCAAAATCTAAACCATTGTAAGATCTCCCCTCGAATGGAAACGGTTTATTGTTCAATTTGTATTGTTTTTCAAGATTTAAAAACAACTGTTGTTGTATGTCCATTTCATCAGTATTTTTGTTTTTGCCTGAAAACTCACAATGAACGTGTGGGCGTTCTTCGTTTTCATCACAATGAACCAATAAATAATTTACTTTAAAATCAGGGAAAAGTTTTTTGTTCATTGAGTTTGCAAAGTTTGCAAAATCCATTGGCTTGATACTCAATTCTGTATCATCAGGGATTTTGTATAATATTTCTTTTGAAAATATTGTATAAGCTGTATTTCTTGATTTTACACCAACAAGTGAATTGTAATCTTTCAATTCATTAATACGTTTAATTTTTTGATTAAACCTTTTTATCTTTCCATCAGTAGTTTTTTTTAAGTCAAGAATTTCGTTTTCGGGATCAATTTCTTCATTGCCTAATTTTTGTTTTAAGTTAATCCAAAAATCTTTCTCTAAATCATCAGAACCATCAGCATATCTTTTTAATGAAGCTTTTGCTTTTGCTCTTTTATCTGACAATTTAGCTTTATCAGAATCCGTATAAGCATTATTTATTTTTTCTAAATATTCTTTTTTCTCTACTTCCAGCGATTTTGTGATTGTGTCAAAAAGTTGATCGCCATTCAGCGAATTAACTTTTTTACCATCAATCCAAACAAGATTATTTTTAATCAGTTCAGGAGAACAAATATCTTTTAATTTGATCGGTTCTTTATAGAGTTTTAAAAGTGCGTTTTCAGCTCGTAAGCTGTGCGCTCTTGATTTTGCACCTTTGGTTTTTCTAAAACCGTGATGGTTAAATTGTGAATGATATAAACGTTGTTTTTTCATTTGCTATTTCTCCGTTAGCGTTTGGATCTCCTTGTCTTTAAGCTCAATGCAATTGCCAACCTAAAATTAAAGTTTACTCAAGCGTAGCGATGAGAAACTTGGATTTTAGAGTCGTTGGTAGTCTATTTCTTGTTTTTATTGACCTGTCGTAAGTGTAAAATCCAACTTTTTTTATTTACCTAATATTGTTGTATCATATCTTTTTTTGATTGCAATAGTGATGGTTTAAAAATTAGTTTTCAAAGCTATCAATTAGGCTAAATATAGCCTTTTTTATTTGATATTATCTTTAATAAGTTTTAAATTATTTCTTGATAATTCGCTATCACGTTTCACCAATTCACGATATTTTGAATATTCTTCATTAAACCAATCACCCCAAAAATGACCACTTCTATCAATATCTAATTTATCTAAATAATCCAAGAATTTTTCTTTTCTGGCGAAGTTTGGATTATTAATATTTTTAGTTTTCCAAGGAATAGAATTATCTATTAATGGTAAAATTGATTTGTTGGTTGGTGATGTTTCCAAGTAGTATTTTGAGAATACTAAAAAATTCATTGTTGTGAATTGTTGAAAATAATTTTTATTATTATCTACTAAAACACATAAAACATATTTAGCGAGTTCACTTTTTACAAGTCTTGTAAGTCCTGAAATCTGACCGCCAAAAGATGCCATTTGAGGCATTATTCTATTTTTAAACTCTAAGCCAAGATCCCAATCGGTATCTTTTTTCATTTCAATTTCATCAATAAAATCTTGAAGTATTTTGTTTTTTTCTTCATTTAATTTTCTTACCTTGCTATAGCAATCGTCTTTAATATCGAATACTGGTTGTAGCTTTACGCTGTTATGTTGAAAATCTATCATTATTTAGCTCCTTATAATGGCTTTAAAAAGTGGTTTTCTAACCTTTGTATATTAATGACATATTAAAAATATATGTCAAATAATATGACTATTTTGAAGCTTTCCAAGAATTGATAGAACGAATATAAATACCATCTTTTCTACGCCCAACAACTTGATTTTCTTCAAGTTTTTTTAATGCACGTCTAAAATTGGCTGGTAATATGCCGCAGGCGCAAGCCATTTCTGGATTTGTAAGTTTTACTGTCTTATCGCCCGTATTTAGTAGATATACAACGATTTTCAATTCAACTTTTGTTAAATCTGCTTTTAAAACGATTTTTAATAATTTTAGTTCATTTTCCATAATGTTTTTCCTTTTTTGATGGTATATATATAGTATAAATCATTTTTGAACTATGTCAAATCTTTTTTGATTTAATTTAAAATATAATATAAATCTATTTTGATTTATTAATAAATCATTTTTGATCTATTTTAAAATCATTTTTGATTTATCGCTTTAGAGTGGTTTAAAAATTAGTTTTCTAACCTATGCAAATAGGGAAAGGCTAAAAATGCCGTTTTATGGTGATAATATGCCCGTTTATCACCATAAAACATAAATACACTTTAAAAACTGGTTTTCTAACCTATTTTTAATATAACCGATCATCATTTCGCCAATTTTTCAAGTTCATCAAGTTTTGCCATACGATTGTTGAAGTCTGCCAATTCTGGCGCTGTGGCTTCGTAAACCTCTATTTTATCGGCTAATTCGTGTATAGCCTTGATGTTGGCTTCATAATCTTCTAAAAGCTCGAAAAGAAGCTCCATAGCTCGATCTGTGCTTTCTGGTGAATTGACAATCATAATGTTGATCCTTTTTTATACTAAAAATTTGTAGTGATAATTAGTTTTAGATATTTTAGCTTGATATAGCGATTTTAAAGGGTTTTTATTTCTTTTCCTGAATAAACCATCTTTTGACCTTTGTTTGTCTAAATAGGAACTATTAGGGACGAATAAAACGATTTTGTAACGCTCACTCTCTTTTATAATAATTCTCTTTAAATCAACAATCCTTAAACCCACTAAAACAAGACACCCTATCGGGGGATAACCTGATACCACCTAATGATACCTTTTTTTATTAACAATTTTTTGAGTTAAAAGCCTTAAAATGTGGATAAGTAAAAAATCTATTTTTCTATTTTTGACCAGTTTCTTTTAACTGTAATCAATGATTTACCTGATAGGATTGAGACGGCTTTTTGTGTTGGCTTGATACATTGACTTACTAATTCGTTAAAAGTCGCTTGTAGGGCTTCCTGTGTCGCCTCACGTTTGATTTTTGCGGAATAATTAGCACCAACAACCTTTTTGTCGTGATCTGATAAATCATGACCATTGGCATCAAGATTTAAAACACCTCGATTTTTACCATCACCAACAAAATTACACCAGGTCCAGGTCGCAATAGATTTTATTGAGTGCTGACATTCTTTAAAATCCATTGGGTCGGCTAACATAGCGTTTAAATCGTTGTAGATGCGTTCTATTTCATCGTAGAAGCTATTAAAATTATTATGCTTATGTTTCACCTTGTAAGACTGAAAACGCACTGTATCGAACAAATAGATATTACGTTCACCAGTTCCAACGTGAATAATTTCTTTATCTTCACCAATTGAGATTTCGGGCTTATTTACAAAAATTTGATCATCTGGAATATTTTCAAATAATTCATCAAAATCATAAGATTTACTTGAATATGAAAAAATATCATAAGAGTCATTTAAAGGGTTTTTAGCTTGAACACCGTTAAAAGCCTTATCAGTTCCTAAATGATTATTCAGAGAATGCGTTAGCAGTTTTACAGCTCTTTGAGGTTTTATTCTTGATTGTGCAGTTGTTCCAACGAATGACGATAGACGAAAAAATAAATGTGCTCTATTGTTATTTTTATTTTTTACTACTAAATTAGGGTAAATATTTTTTTCTTCAATAACATTGAAAACATCAATATCACAATCTAAACCTATGTAGTTTTGACCTGATAGATGGTTGTATTGAATGTGTGTAAACGCTTGAGAAAACTGTTTACCTCTAATGATTTGATAGTAATCTTCGTTTGAAACTTTGACCTTATCCATAAGGTTATCTTTGAAGTGCTGTAATTCCATTTGTGTGTTTATTCCATACATTTTTTTTAAGTCCTAATTTGATTAAGACTTGAAAAACTGAAAACAAATGGTAATATAAATATTGTATTTCAGTTTTAAAAGTCCACTCCGCCAAGAGATTTTTTTAAAACATTTTGTAAGGCTAACTGTTGAAGCAGTTAGCCTTTTCATTTTGTACCATTAAAAAGTACATTGATCAATTTCCTATGATCGATTACGCCCACGTCTACTATTATTTTTAATCTTGATTTCTTGATCTTCGGTTGGTTGAATTTTTATAGATTGAGTTTTTATTTTATCTGCAACAACATCATCTCTAATACCTTGAAAATGTTCCTTATACGCTTCAAGGCTCTTAATCTGTGGGTTTTTAGCAAAATCAATTGCAGACTGTAAAGCTGATTTAGCGTTGATCGTTAATTTTTCAACGCTCGATAATTTTTCATATTCTATTTTTAAATTTCGTTTAACGTTGATCAACTCTTCATTTTTATTTTCAATATTTATTTCTAAATCTTCAACATTTTTATTTAATTCTTTAACTGTTTTTAAAGCTTTATTTTTTTGTTCTATTGATTTTACAACCTCACTTTTTAGCTCGGTATTTTTTTCTTGAAGTTTTTTAGCTCTCGTCCATTCTCTATTTTGTGTCGGCTTATGCTGATCTAAAAATTGCTTATTTTGTTCTTTTACTTCCTGTTCTGTTCTTTTTTCTAATTTAGCGTCATAGCCTTTTTTGTTTAAATATTGGTTCATTTCTTCAAAGATAAAATCTTGGTAAGTTTCGCCAAATTGTTTAACTTCTTCAAAATCTAAACCATTGTAAGATCTCCCCTCGAATGGAAACGGTTTATTGTTCAATTTGTATTGTTTTTCAAGATTTAAAAACAACTGTTGTTGTATGTCCATTTCATCAGTATTTTTGTTTTTGCCTGAAAACTCACAATGAACGTGTGGGCGTTCTTCGTTTTCATCACAATGAACCAATAAATAATTTACTTTAAAATCAGGGAAAAGTTTTTTGTTCATTGAGTTTGCAAAGTTTGCAAAATCCATTGGCTTGATACTCAATTCTGTATCATCAGGGATTTTGTATAATATTTCTTTTGAAAATATTGTATAAGCTGTATTTCTTGATTTTACACCAACAAGTGAATTGTAATCTTTCAATTCATTAATACGTTTAATTTTTTGATTAAACCTTTTTATCTTTCCATCAGTAGTTTTTTTTAAGTCAAGAATTTCGTTTTCGGGATCAATTTCTTCATTGCCTAATTTTTGTTTTAAGTTAATCCAAAAATCTTTCTCTAAATCATCAGAACCATCAGCATATCTTTTTAATGAAGCTTTTGCTTTTGCTCTTTTATCTGACAATTTAGCTTTATCAGAATCCGTATAAGCATTATTTATTTTTTCTAAATATTCTTTTTTCTCTACTTCCAGCGATTTTGTGATTGTGTCAAAAAGTTGATCGCCATTCAGCGAATTAACTTTTTTACCATCAATCCAAACAAGATTATTTTTAATCAGTTCAGGAGAACAAATATCTTTTAATTTGATCGGTTCTTTATAGAGTTTTAAAAGTGCGTTTTCAGCTCGTAAGCTGTGCGCTCTTGATTTTGCACCTTTGGTTTTTCTAAAACCGTGATGGTTAAATTGTGAATGATATAAACGTTGTTTTTTCATTTGCTATTTCTCCGTTAGCGTTTGGATCTCCTTGTCTTTAAGCTCAATGCAATTGCCAACCTAAAATTAAAGTTTACTCAAGCGTAGCGATGAGAAACTTGGATTTTAGAGTCGTTGGTAGTCTATTTCTTGTTTTTATTGACCTGTCGTAAGTGTAAAATCCAACTTTTTTTATTTACCTAATATTGTTGTATCATATCTTTTTTTGATTGCAATAGTGATGGTTTAAAAATTAGTTTTCAAAGCTATCAATTAGGCTAAATATAGCCTTTTTTATTTGATATTATCTTTAATAAGTTTTAAATTATTTCTTGATAA
>Ga0209826_1002895_pt1 | contig 11057 bp, 8 predicted proteins | sample GOMGulsemesocosm_5_FD_184637 | JGI IMG/M metagenome (GOLD analysis project Ga0209826, IMG submission 184637) | Methane-oxidizing microbial communities from mesocosms in the Gulf of Mexico - GOM15C Gulf of Mexico (SPAdes) (version 2) | ecosystem: Environmental > Aquatic > Marine > Cold seeps...
CCCTGGCCCGGGGTTTCGAGCAGTTTTACGGTCATGTTACCGGCGGCATCGGCTACTGGGACAAGGTGCATGGCGGCGGCTACGACTGGCAGCGCAATGGCACCACGGTAAGGGAGGATGGTTATGCCACCGAACTGATCGCCACCGAGGCCGTGCGCCTGATCGAGACGCGCGACCGAGCGCGGCCGCTGTTTCTCTACGCGGCCTTTAACGCCCCGCACCTGCCCAACGAAGCGCCGCAACAGGCCATCGACCGCTATGCGCACATCAAAAACCCGCGCAGGCGCAAACACGCGGCCATGGTCAGCGAGCTGGACAAAGCCGTGGGGCAGATAGTTTCCGCACTCGAACGCGAGGGACTGCAGGAGAACACCCTACTGGTCTTTATGAGCGATAACGGTGGACTCAACCCCGGCGTCGCGCCAGAAAAAATCCAGCGCTTGGCGGAGACGATAGACGACTGGTTTGGCGCCCCCGCGCCCCTTTCGATACTGGAATTTATCCGCTCCAATACGCTGGAGGGCGGCGCCGATAATGCGCCCTTCCGCAAGGGCAAAACCACTGTCTACGAGGGTGGCGTACGCGTTCCGGCACTGGTCTACTGGCCGGGCACCCTGGCCCCCCGCCAACACAACAACGCAATAACCGTGGAAGACATACTGCCGACACTGGCCGAGCTGATCGGTTTTGATGCGGCCCCTAACGCGGACTTTGACGGTGCCAGCCAGTGGGCCGCCCTGACGGGCAAGGGCCTGTCACCTCGCCCCAACCTGCTGACCCAGAGCCGAACCGGCGCCGAAGCCTGGTATCAGTTCCCCTGGAAACTTATTATCCCCAAAGCCGGTGCACCCGAGCTCTATCAGCTAGACACGGACCCAACCGAAGCCAACAACCTGGCCGCTCTGGAAATCGACAGAGTCAACAGCATGCTGGCGGTTCATGCACAGCAACCACGCGGTCGCTCGATCGAACTGCCTCTTTATAAGGTCGTTTTCGATATCGACCTTTTTGGCGGCGAAGAAACCCGTGAAGCCTGGGCGGAGCTGATCGCCCGACGAGCGGCGCAGCGAGAGCTCAAACCTTAACCCCGGTGATAGAAAAAGCGGGCGCCTAGAAAGTCGTGATTTCAAAGTCAGGGCTTTTATAGCCCCGCCGCTTTGTCACGGAAGGTGCAGCCCAGGCATTAAAAAAGGCCGACAAAACCTCAGTGGCTAGTCGGCCTTTTTTTATTAGATCGGCTTTGGGCTGGGTAGTGCCGAGCCCCCTCTTGCAGCAAGCGACAGTATTAGGATCAAGGCCATGGTAAATAACACCCCAGAAGTGACGATCAGAACGGAATAGCTCTCCCCTCCAACTAAAGGCAATGCCAACAGCGGCCCAAGGATGTTGCCGACTGATAATGCCAGTGTACCAATAACCGTTAATCGCCCCGAAGAATCCATACTGGCGAGCAGACCAAAATAGTAAGGAACAATGAACCCTACCGATCCAAATAACAGCGCAATGGAAATCATATAGCCAAGCTGATTTTCAGAGAACAAAAGAGTGATAACAGAGCTAAGAACACCAAGCATACCGACAGAGATCGGCAGTATACGCCCGAATCGATCACTGACTAGCGCGGCGAGTAAACCACCGCCTAAAGACGCCAGCAGGGCCATCGATAGAGCACTGCCGATATCCTCGAGTGTGATACCAATGCTGAAACCAATCCTCTCGTAAAACGCCCACAAACCATTATTGGCCGCATAGAGTAACATCAGCGAGAGCAGCACGAGCTGGACTGCGGGCCTAACCATTAGAGCTTTCGCCCCGCCGATGGATGGGTTGTTGTCTGCGCCATCCCGGGGAAGAAACCGACAAAAAGGCAGAGTTAACAGAGGCAGGATAGCCAAAATAAAGTGCATGCCTGAAAGGCCATAGCGCTCGACAACGGCTGGCAGCAAGAGAAAGCCGATCATCCCATAAAGCGACATAGCGGCCATCATTAATGCGTACAAACGATCTGGATTTCGAAACAAAACCAGCCTGGATGCGACATAAGCCCCCATAAAGCCTTCGCCTATACCGCCGACAAACCTAATCGCCGCCAGCCAATAAAGACTCTCAAACGCAGTCGCAAATAGGTAAGAAAAAGCAGATATAATTATTGAAATCGAGAGCAAAGCAACATCATTCCACTGCTGTTTTCTGAAGGCGACAGCCACAACAATAATCAATCCCCCCAATAAATGAGAGGTGGCAAGCAAGCCAGCCTGAGCTTCCGTCAGTGACAAATGAGTGACAAACGCGCCAATCAACAATGGCTGAAAATTAAAAAAGCTTATACTGATGACGGCCAACCAAATCAGCAGCGCCTGTACGACCCTTGGATGCCTCATATAGACATAACCTTCTGTGTTTATATAAACAGAAATCCACACAACTCTTGTAGATTTAACGTTTGATAAAGAGCGCCGCACCGATACAAACTCAGTGCGGCCCTAGCTACTTATTTAATTGAGAGAATTAAAAATAGTAGCTTAGCTCCACCCCATAACTTCGAGGCTGTTGATGATAAGCGACTCGGCTGCCATCCGTGTTCTCAAAGGCAAATGTACTGGCATTTTGACCTTCTAAGTTATCCACCCAGGCAGCAATTAGCCACTGCTGGTCGTCAGGCCCCAAAGCGACCCGCAAGCGCAGTGAATCGGTTGCTCCGTAAAGCAAGGCATCACCGCCACCCAGCCCAGAGTACTGTTCGCCAACCCAGCTGTAGTTAGCCAAAATTGAGGCCGTATAATCGCTGAGCGGAGACCATTCGTAGCGAACAACCGCGCTATAGGACCACTCGGGCGCTTGAGCCAGAGTCGTACCCTCCGGAATGCCAAGCACCAAAGGCAAGCCTCTCACTGTATCACCGGGGGCTTTTACAACCTCGCTGTCAATATAGGAGACACCGGCCCTCACCTCCAAACCCTGCATGGGCAGCCAGTGTAATTCCAACTCAGCTCCGCTAATTTTCGACTCATCAATATTTGTCAGGGTCGGGGCTATGGACTGAGTAGACTGACTAAAGACGTTGACCACCGTCTGCCGATCATTGTATTGATACTGATAAACAGCGGCGTTCAACTGCATGGCACCGTCCAGCATGGCGCCCTAACTCATAGGCCAAGACAGTTTCGGGGTCTACGTACGCCACAACCTCCTGCGACCCAGCAGGAGCACCGTAGAAGATCCCCCCTTTATAGCTAGAGGCGATGCTTCCATAGAACAGCCAATCCTCATTGAGCGTATAATCGAGGCCGAGCTTGCCAGACCAATTGCGCTCAGTCTGGCTATCATCAACTATGCCCCCCACTTCCCCCGATACCGGTGGCGTATAGCCAATGGGAACAGAGCCATTAGCCAATCCATCGTCGGTCAAATCAGCGGCTAGATCGAGGTTTAAATGCTCATAGCTTCTGAACCAACCTTCATTATCAACGCTATGCCCCTTAAACTCGCGTCTGTCGTAGGAAAAGCGCAGACCCGCAGTCAACATCCAGGACTCATTGAGTTCCGTTTCCGTATGTAGGTATGCCCCGAATGAGCGAGTATCCTGCTGGAAGTTCACGCTCGTAGTTGCCGAATCTACCACCACAGGAATACCGAAACCAAACGGCGGGGGAAATGTGACACCAAAAGCGATCAAATCTGTCAGGTCGACAGTATTATTCGCACTTACCTTCTCGTCGGAATATACCAAGCCTGCGATCCAGCTAAATCCATCCTCTGCGGTTGATGTAAAACGTACCTCTTGCGAGAAGACATCAAACTCTTCGTCATAGACAGAATCTGCCGTGGACAATGATTGCCCATCGTAATTGTCGGTAACATCGCGACTGTACTGATCAACAGCCGTGATAGAGGTGAGGGAAAACGCGTCGAAGTCGATCGACAAGGTGGCGGATGCACCCCGCCCCTCCTCATCACGACTAACATCCAGAGCTCCCACGTTCACCTTGCTCGGATCATCAGAGCTTCCTAGCGTTCCCTGTGGGGTAAACCAGACTTCATCTGCCGATGTATTCTGTGGTGATATCGGGGTACCTTCATCTTTGCTATAGCGAAGAGCCAATAATAGATCTGCGTCATCACCCAGCTCGACAGAGGTCAATGAACGCACTGCGAATTGATCCGTACTGCCAAATTCCTCATCGGTGTTAATGTCATTTTGCCAACCATCTCCGTATTCAGCCTTGACTGCAACACGACTATTTACACTGTCCGATACGCTGACATTAACCGCCCCCTCTAGCTCATAGCTGTTCCAGCGCGACAGGCCCGCGGTAACATAGGCTTCGAAGTCATCACTCGGCTTAATGGAGACAAAATTGATAGCCCCCCCGGTGGTATTTTTTCCGTAGAGTGTTCCCTGAGGCCCCTTGAGAACTTCTACCCGCTCTATATCAAACAACTGGCCATTCAGGAATACGGGGTAGGCAGCGATGACCTCATCAACATAAACGCCAACACCACTGGAGTTGTTGCTATTGAAGTCATCCAAACCAACGCCCCGAATAGCAAAAATAGGCGTCCCTCCAGAGGTGGCGTTTACAGTGGAAAGCCCCGGCGTGTTTGCCGCCAAATCTTTCGGTGCTTCAAACCCCAGCTCCCTCACATCATCAGAGGCAAATGCCGTTACGGAAACCCCGATATCATTCACCGACTGATCTCGCCTTTGCGCGGTCACAACAATCTCTTCAAGAGCCAACCCCGCACTTTCGCTCGAGTGGACGGGAATACTTATTGTGGATGCGATCGCTGCAGCAATTAGTGTCTGTTTCACAGTTTCATATCACCTTTATGTTTTTTATTGGCTTGCCATGGGTCAAGTCAGGGCACAAATACGATCTTAAGTAAATTCGTGATTCAATGATTTAGAAAAAGCTTAATTCTACTTAGGAAAAAGTGAAGTGCCCTTAACAGCCGCGCAGAACTTGCATAGCCCTGCGTTCCGCGTCAATATCTTGTCTTCTATGAGTAGAAACAGGCTAAGATCGCGATGTTTGGTCAGCTGGAAAATACTGATTTAAAGTCCATGCGGACCTTCTACACCATTGTAAAGTGTGGAGGGTTTACCCCCGCTCAAGTGGAACTGGGAGTCAGTGCAGCAACCATAAGCACACAAATGTCGCAACTGGAGGGTCGCCTGGGCATGAAACTGTGCCACCGAGGGCAAGCTGGCTTTCGCTTAACCGAAGACGGTGAAAAGGTCTACCATTCCTGCGAGAGGCTGTTCGCCTCAATTGAAAATTTTAAAAATGAAATAGCCGAAGCCACCGATGTCCTTAATGGAGAGCTACGAATAGGGCTGATCAGTCATTCATTGACCCACCCCAACCTGGGAATCAACGAAGCCATCGCCGACTTCAACCAGCGGGCCCCGGACGTGCGCATCAGCCTCTACGTTGGGCTTGAAACTGAAGTAGAGTCCAGGGTAGTGGATGGGCGCTTACATGCAGGCATCGCAACTGTCCGCGATAAGTTACAGCAATTAGACTACACAGATCTTACACAAGAAGATTTCGCGCTCTACTGCGCCAAGAATCACGCTTTGTTTGATGTCTGTGACGACAAGATCAAGATATCCCAGTTGTCCGATTATCCACACGTTTCAGGCGGCTATTGGGACAGAGTAAAAGGTTTCAACAAACCCTTCAGCACTCACGCCGATGCTGAATCGCCGGAGTTTGAAGGTATCGCCAGACTCATCCTAAGCGGACGGTTTATTGGTTATCTTCCAACCCATTACGCCCAACAATGGATCAGCTCCGGCGAAATGCGCACGCTGCTCCCCAAGGAAACAACCTTTTCGGCAACCATCGCTCAAATCACCGCCAAGACCGCCGACAAAACACGGATACTGGATATTTTTTTAGACTGCCTGCATAAAAACTGTCCAGTTGATCGACAAGCTTAAATAAGCCACCTTTCACAATACCTTCCCAGAACCCGTACAGCCTGAACAGCTTCAAATACAGTGAAGTAGGGTTTTACTTTTAAACAATCAGCCATTATTGATATTCGATACCCTTATTCCACACGTCATAACTAAAGGTTAAACATGGAATTCGGGTGGTTCGACATCATTGGCAACACTGGTGTAATACTCATAATTACAGCCTACTTTCTTTTACAGGCAAAGCTGGTCGACAGTGCCAGCATCAGTTATTCGGCAATAAATGCCCTAGGGGCTAGCTTAATATTGTTCTCTTTGACAGAAGCTTTCAATTTAGCCGCTTTTATTTTGGAGTTCTTTTGGATTCTTATCAGCCTGTGGGGACTGGCATCGGCCCTGCGACTGAAGCGTTCCAATTAATTATTATCGGGAGTTATCGTGAAAGACTTAACACAACCATCCAGCAACACTTTTACAGCGCGTACAGAGAGCGAGTGGAAAGAATTTTTAAAGCAAGCGGACGAGCAATGGGAGCAACTGTCAAAAGATGAACAGCGCATGCGCAGGGAAGAGCTGCCCTTTAAAAAAATAAACTTTCCATCGCCGGTTATCTACGAAGATATCGTAATCGAAGAAAATGTCGCCATTCCCATGCGTGATGGCACCATCCTTAGAGGTGACCTGTATCGCCCCAAGGCTGATGGTCAATTTCCTGCTGTCATCAATCGTGGCCCCTACGATAAGTCTGCCACTCTCGACAATACCCCTGCGGTTATGCGTGGCTTAGCGCAGCGAGGCTATGTGGGAATAACCCAGGACGTGCGAGGACGTTACGCCTCTGACGGCGAGTTCGCGCCTATGGACGAAATAGACGACGGCGTTGATACCGTTGAGTGGGCGGCAAAGCAAGTCTGGTCTAGCGGCAAGGTTGGCATGTTCGGCATCTCTTATAATGGACTGGTTCAACTCTCCGCAGCGATAGGCCAGGCGGAGCATCTAACTTGTATATTCCCGGGCATGATTGAGTTCAGCGCCGACCAAACCGCTGGCGGTGTGCCACAGTTACAGACCGTCGCCTCGTGGCACATATGGGCAGGACAAGGGCGTGAAACCAGCAACCCCCTTCGCATCGATTACAGTCACCTACCCTTGGTGGACATTGACAACAAAGCGGGATCGACCTCTGCTGTTTTTGACGAAATTGTCACCAACATACCCGCCTCGACAGAAGACGCTCTTGATCAAGACCTGCTTGACGAGCTTCTCTCGATGATTCGAGCTAAAACTTACTACCTTCTGGGGTGGCATGATGCATTTGTCGACGGAACCATTGAGACCTGGCAGAAAATTCGCAAGGCTGTCCCTGACGCTAAAATAATGATTGGCCCCTACCACCATAATTTGTGCGATATGGAAACGGCGAATATCGGCAAGATTGAAACCAAAGACGTTGAGCTAAACCGCTATTACGAGCAGATGGAAATGTTCTTTGCCCAGCACCTGAAGGGTGAAGAAAATGAAGTTTCCCGCAACACTTCAGCACTTAAAATATTCGTCATGGGTAAAAACGAGTGGCGCGATGAGCAAGAGTGGCCGCTGGCTAGAACCCAATACAAACACCTGTACTTACACAGCCAGGGTCAAGCGGACGCCACTATAACCGATGGCCAGCTGAGCTGGGCCAGTCCTTCCGTTGAACAGCCCACCGACCATTACGCCTACGATCCTCTCAACCCGGTTGACTGGAGTGCGAACTTAGAGCTATGGAACTTCCTGCACGACATGGGGGATCGCAACGAAGTTCAGGCCCGTGACGATGTATTGGTATACAGCACACCAACACTAGCAGAGGATCTGGAAGTTACCGGCAATGTCACCATGAAGTTGTTTGCCGCCTCAAGCGCGCCAGACACCGACTTTATCGCAACATTGGTCGACGTTTACCCAGATGGCCACACTCAATTTCTGACCCAGGGAATTGTACGAGCCCGCTATCGCAACGGTGTTGAAAATGAATCATTGATCGAGCCAGGAAAGATCTATGAGTATGACATCACCATGCCTGCCACAAGCAATGTATTCCAAAAAGGACATCAACTTCGACTGGAAATATCAAGCAGCGAGTTCAGTAAATGGGCCAGAAATCAAAACGTTGCTGACCCGCAGGGCATGACAACCAATACGCAAATTGCCAATCAAGTTATTCACCACAGCGGTTCACACCTTTCGCACCTGGTTTTACCTGTAATACCCAACTCCTAACACATCGATAAATCAGCGTTTAATACACCCCATCAAGGATGCAGAAGCAGAGCTTTTTCATTCTTGATGTGCTGCTATTTTGAATCCCTTATTGCCAAGCTAAATGATGATAATTGATTCAGTTTTTCTGATGTTTACTTTGCCATATAGAAATGCTGATCACACGCGTCAATGGCATGATGAACCGACCTTGCCACCTATATAAATGTTCTTCTCGAAAATCATATGAGGCTCAGCCTTGATTGACTCTGCACACAAGCCTCAACCTATCCAGATAAGGATTATGTAATGTTCGACGAATTAACCTTGAAAAACATAAAATCATCTAAAGAAAATATTATTTATAGAAATCAAGCCTTTGTAAATGGTGAATATACAAATTCAATCTCAGGGAAAAGTTTCCCCTGTGTAAGCGCTGCTACCGGAGAAGTATTAACCGAAGTGGCAGAGTGCGATGAAAAAGATGTCGATATTGCTGTGCAGGTTGCGCGAGAAGCATTCGACAATGGAAGCTGGAGAAGCATTACACCAGCAGAGCGTAAACAGATACTGATCAAGTTTGCTAACCTCATTGAGGAAAATGCCAATGAACTGGGACTGCTTGAAACCCTGGATGTTGGCAAGCCGATTACTGAATCAATCAATACAGACGTAGCCGTTGCCGCAGACGCCATTCGCTGGTCGGCGGAGGCCATCGACAAGATAAATGATGAGGTCGTACCCACAGGCCCTAATGCTGTTGGCACCATTACACATGAGCCCCTGGGGGTCATTGCCGCCGTCGTGCCTTGGAACTATCCCTTATTTATGGCTGCGTGGAAAATAGGACCCATACTCGCGTCTGGTAATACGATGATTCTGAAACCCGCGGAACAATCACCATTAACCGCCATTCGTATTGCCGAACTTGCGAATGAAGCAGGGATTCCTAAAGGTGTGTTTAACGTACTGCCAGGTTACGGTGAAACGGTAGGTCAGGCGTTGGGACGTCATGGTGATGTAAATGGCATTGCTTTTACTGGCTCAACGGTGGTGGGTAAACTCTTCCTTAAATATTCCGCAGAAAGCAACATGAAGCGGGTTAGTGTTGAGTGTGGAGGCAAGTCACCAATAATCATTATGCCAGATGCAGATCTGGATGCGGCGGCCGAAACAGCGGTCTGGGGGCTATTCTACAATCAGGGTGAAAGCTGTGATGCGCTTTCGAGGACGCTCATTCACGAATCGGTTAAAGATAAAGTATTAGCCAAAATGCTAGCCATCATCCGCGCAATCAACGTTGGCGACCCCTTGGATCCCTCGACGGAGTTCGGAGCCATCATTGATCAAAAACAGTTTGATCGGGTAATGAGTTACATCGCGATTGCTCAACAGGAAGGCGCCAAGTTAATTTTAGGGGGCAATCAGGTTAAAGAAAACTCCGGCGCGCTTATGATAGAGCCAACACTTTTCGATAACGTTAACAACAATATGCGCATTGCTCAGGAGGAAGTCTTTGGTCCTGTAGGTGTAATCATAACGTTTAAGGATATCGATGAAGCCATCGCCATCGCCAATGATTCAAAATATGGCCTGGTCTCTTCCGTGTGGACAAAAGATTTGAGCACTGCCTTTAAGTTCAAAAACTGTATACGCACCGGCTCGGTGTGGATTAACTGTCATGACGCTGGCGATATGACGGTGCCATTCGGTGGCTTTGGAGAGTCCGGTGTAGGGCGTGACCGCTCCCTGCACTCTTTGCACAAATACTGTGAACTAAAAACAACCTGGATTAATTTAGCCTAAAGAAGGGGCTTATAGACCTATTCTTGGTGGGTTATACCTGAGCTGTTCGTTTACTCAGAAAACACCCTCACCCTCGTCAGTTTGGCGAGGGTCTTTTTCAATCTTAAATGTTTATTTTCTATGGCACATAGAAGGAAATTATCGTGAGTCATTGGCCCCCTGTTAACGTCGAGCCTGAAATTACCCAAAACCCTAAAAAAGTGGTTGAAGAACTTTATCGTCTTATTTCCTTTAACGCCGGATCGCAACCTGAGTGGGAAAGGTTTATTTCATTGTTTACCGAAAGCGCCGTCATGTCATTACGACTATTCCCTGAAGATCCAGTCATGTGGACAGGCTCTCCGGCTGATTACGCTCAAGTTCAAGTAGATAAGGAAATGGAAGAGACTGGCTACTCTGAGGTGCCGGTAAAGGAAGAGTGGATGGTTTTTGGTGATGTCGCAGAAGCTCGTGTTATTTTTGATATGCAGCGCGGTGCCCAGCCTGCAGTTCGCTGCTTTGATGGCTATCATTTAATTTTTAAAGATAAGCGTTGGTGGGTAACCTCCATACTCGGTGAAATCCCTTTGAAAGGGACCAAGTTACCGACGGGCATTGTTGGTTGAATTTAGATTACAGACTGAGAATACCCATTTAGGAATTGATTCGTTCAACCCTGACTGATGTCATCTACTGCCACTATGTTAACCCCAATGTTAATTCCAGCAGAAATCACACCATGTCCGCAGCAGAATCAAACAACAAGACTGTATTCATCACTGGGGCCGGCGCAGACATTGGCCTGAAGTCGTTCAAAGCCTTCGCCGACGCCGGTTGCTCCGTTATTGTCTTTGAATAGAGCGGCCTGACCAGCACTGAGAACAAATCCTGCCACAAAAGCACTCGGCTAGATCATCACCGCTCTAATGATTACTGTCCTTACCTGGGCGTCACAATATTAAAGTTGTCGCTTGGCTGCTCAAGCAGTGAGAAAAACCCTAACAGATCCAACTTGCTGCCCTGTATCGCCACATCATCAGAAAAAATGGTGTCCCGTATCCCGGCCTGCCCTGCGATGATCTTGATAAACAGTTTGTGGGTGATG
>Ga0209826_1002898_pt1 | contig 11053 bp, 5 predicted proteins | sample GOMGulsemesocosm_5_FD_184637 | JGI IMG/M metagenome (GOLD analysis project Ga0209826, IMG submission 184637) | Methane-oxidizing microbial communities from mesocosms in the Gulf of Mexico - GOM15C Gulf of Mexico (SPAdes) (version 2) | ecosystem: Environmental > Aquatic > Marine > Cold seeps...
CATGGGCTGTCAGGGCAATAATGATACTGCTGCCACTCTCTCCATGCCTCTTCCGACCGGCTTCGATAAGGCGGATAGCCCGCGTCGCATCAAAGCCGTCTAGCCCCGGCATATCACAGTCCATAAAGATCAAATCAAAGGGGGCGTGCGCCTCTTCCACTTGGGATACCGCTAGTAGGCCATCTTCCGCAAAGGTCGCCGCTATGCCCAGTTTAGCTATCTGCGCCTTGATCACCATGCGGTTGACACTGTTGTCTTCGGCTACCAGCACCCTTAGCTCGCTAAACTGACGATGTTCTACCCGCTTGGCGGTCGTTTTATCTTCACGGCGCCCCAAAGCCTGAGCCAGCTTTGCCCGCAACAACTGGGCGGTGACGGGTTTATCCAGCGCCTGGCCCAGAGCCGCGAGTTGTGGGTGATGCCCCGCTGGCTTATCCGCGCCGCTAAGCGCGCGGAAGAGTACGATGCCTGGTTTTGGGTAAATATCGGGGCGCTCTAGAATCAACTGGGTCAATTTAAAGTTGTCCCTCTCGAGCAGAGTCTGGTCCAACAGCAGCAGATCGATAGACTCATCGGCCTCGAGCAACAAGGTTTTCGCCTGCCCACAGTTGTAAGCCAGGTGACAGTGCATGCCCCAGCTCTGGGCTGTCAAGGCGGTAAAATCGGCGGTGGTGTGATTGGGCTCGACAATCAACAGCTGCTTGCCGGCCAGCGCCTCGCGAAAATCCGCAGCGGCCGGCGAGAATTCGGCTCCGGCCGCGCGACAAGGCAAGCTGAAGTAAAAGCAGGAACCGCGACCAACTTCGCTCTCGACCGATATTGTGCCGCCCATTAGCTCCACTAGTTGCCTGCTGATCGCCAGTCCCAAGCCGGTGCCGCCAAACCGACGGGTGGTGCTGCCGTCTTCCTGGCTAAACTGCTCGAACAGTTTCTGCTGGTAAGCTTCAGACATGCCAATACCGGTATCACACACCTCGAAGAGAAGATCGGAAGCACTAGGGTTAGCTGTCTGCTCGAGGCTGACTTTTAAGGTGATCTCACCGCGGTCGGTAAACTTAAAGGCGTTGCCCAGCAGATTCAGTAACACCTGTCTCAGCCGGGTGGGGTCGCCGTTGATCGCCAGAGGCACGCCGGGGCCTATGGCGCAGGCCAGGGTAATATTTTTCTCCAGCCCCTTGAGCGCAAATACCTCGCTGCAACCATCGACAACCGTCTCCAGCTCGAAATCAACCTGTTCGATGGTCATCTTACCGGCTTCAATCTTCGAATAATCGAGAATGTCGTTGATCACCACCAACAGCTTGAGCCCCGAGTCGTTGATGGTGTCGACGAAGCGTCGCTGCTCCTGATTCAACTGGGTTTCCATCAGCAGCTCGGACATGCCCAACACACCATTCATCGGCGTGCGTATTTCATGGCTCATGGTTGCCAGAAACTCGCTTTTGGCTTTGCTCTCCAGCGCTGACGCTTCTGCCCGATGGTCGGCCTCGGCTTTTTCCATATGGCTGCTGTGGAGCTGCTGATTGGCTTCAATCAACGCCTCGGCGGAGCTGGCTCGCTCCTCGACAAATGTCAGCTCGCGCCGCTTCATCTGCTGTATACGATCCGCCAGAGCAAATGACAGCAGCAGCATCTCCAGTACCTGCGCAATTTGCAGGAAAAAAAAGGTTCGTGGGTGGTAGGGGATAAGGCCGCCAATGCTCAGGCTGTTACCGATGGAGGCGAGTGTCAGGATAAACCAGGCAAGGGTATAGAATCGCGCCTCCTTCACCCCCTGCAGCCACAGGTATAACCCTGCAAAAAGGCAGACTGGGGTATTGAGTAGGTAGCTGATGCCATTTAAATTTAGAAAGATGGGGTGGCTGTCTATTCCAAAATACACGATGCTGAAACCCGCGACGCCATTGAAGATTTCAATGGCGGCCAGCAGCTGCATAAACCAGCAGAGCCGAGGCACTCGCTTGGCCAACTGTAGAAAGTGAATAGCAAACAGGTAGACGCTGATGCGTGACAATGGAATAAAAAAGCCAGTAAAGGCCAGCTGGTTAACCTGCGGGGCTTCCGGGAAAAGATAGAACTGCACCAGACCAATCACATAACAGAGCACGTACAGAAAACCGACGACATAACAGAGATAGTAAAGGTAGGCACGTTCACGGGTCGCAAAGTAGATAAACAGGTTGTAGATGCCTAGTGCGGCGACAGCGCCAATAATCATCAGGTTTAACAGGTTGCGGGTAAACTGCGACAGGAAAAAATCGGTGGGTTTCCAGAGATTGGCGGAGAAATGGAACGGAAAGCCGCGGCTATCCACATAGATCAACAGCTCCAGTTCGTCGCCGGCGGCTATGCTCACAGGCACAACAAAGTCAGGTGTCTTTAGCGGACGATTGCTGACCGGGCGAGCATCCCCCAGTTGGTAGTGGGCCAGTTCGCTGCCGCGTCGATAGAGGTAGAGATCGATAATGTCCAGTGTCGGCCGGTTTAACTCGATTAACAGTTCTAATTCCTGCGGCTTGATCTCCTGTGGACCAGGCGACTGCAAAGTCAGGCGAAACCAGTAGGGTGTATGGGCGTGGCCAAAGTTAAAGCTCTGTCCGGTGGGCTGCTGCCATTGCTCGGCTGGCAGACTGCGCATCTGCTTTGCGGTCATACCGGGGGTATGGGGTAAATAAAGAAAATGATCGGAGAGTGATTGTTGCGAGGCCAGCGAGTCGAGAGCAAGAGTGGACGCCAGAATCGGCACAGACGAAAACAAGGCGGCCATCAACAGGCAGAGCAACAAGGGTCGCAGGGTAGTTCGAATAGGCGTGTCTGTCCGCAAGCTTTTCATCTAATCGAGAATATTCCCGTTCAGCGCTGGAAACCAACAATAAAGCTAGTTTATAGCCGAGAAACATAAATATAGCCCTGTTTCTAACTTTCTTTAGTATTTGGTTTGGGGTGGCATCTCTGTACAGCGGGGTCGATAGGGATTGAGGCTGGGGTGAAACAGGAACCGAATAGGGGCCCCCAAGGCTGCTCGCAGATCTGGGCGAAAGCGGGTCGACCTCACTCATCTATACTTGGACGCACATGGCATTTTTAAAACATCCTGTGAGTCTAAAACGGCGTACCCAACCATGAATAGACAAGCCCTAGTTCCCGCTGTTATCACAGCCGCTCTCTATCTGGCAGCCGTGTCGCCGGTGTTTGCAGCTGATCACGAGCTGGAGGAGGTGCGGGTCACCGCGACCAGAACCGGTGAAACCCTTTTGCAGCAAACCCCCATCGCGGTAACGGCTCTGTCGGCGGAGACTCTGCGACTGGCCAATACTAAAAATATCGAAGACATGACCGAGCTGTTGCCGTCGGTAACCGTCAGCCAAAACAGCATGTCGGGTCAGCTTTATATACGCGGTGTCGGCACCAACAATGTATTCCTCGGGGGTGACCCCAGCTCAACCATCCATCAGGATGGTGTCTACCTGTCGCGTCCCATTTCCTTGTTTAATGAACTGCTGGGTTTGGAGCGGGTCGAGCTGGTGCGCGGCCCGCAAGGTACCCTCTATGGACGCAACTCTACTGGCGGCACCCTTAACCTGTTCAGCAAGCAACCGACGGCAGACTTTAATGCCCGTCTCAGCGGCGAATTGGGCAGCTTTGAACGCCGTCGCGTCAGCGTCTTTATCAACGGCCCCCTGATCGACGAATCGGTCACCGCCAATTTGGCCCTGCTTGGATCGCGGCGCGACGGTTATATCGATAATCAACACGCACTCGGCCCGCCAGATTTTGGCGACGAGAACATCAACAGCGCTAGGGCGGCTTTGAAGCTTAGCCCCAGTACTGAGCTGAGTATTCTCTTCAGGGCAGATCACTTTCAACGCGATGAGGCCAGTCCCCAGTACAAGCCAACGCTACTGAATGTCGATGGCAGCCCCAACTCCCGCGCCCAAAGCGACAGCGCCGCGTTGATTGATAACTTCCACAGCCTTAACATAGGCACCGACTCACGGCTCGACGAGGCCCACAGCGGCCTGTCGGCGACGCTCGAGTGGCAAATTAACAAACAGTTGGCGCTGACCTCAATCAGCGCCTACCGGGAGTTTGATTTCGACACGCTGCTGGATACCGACTTCACCGAAGTTGAGTCGAGAATCAGCCATGTGGGAGAGGATCAACGCCAGCTGACCCAAGAGTTTCAGCTGAACTACAGTGCAGGGGCGCTGACGTTGGTCGCTGGTGTATTTCTCTTCGATGAGAGCTCCGAACAGAACTTTATGGCCGAGCTGTTGGATTTTGCCAGTCCCAGCGTTGCCAAAACACGGGGTCAACTCGATGCCCAGGCGCAAGCCATCTACGCAGACGCTCACTGGAAGCTGAGCGAGCGCTTAACCGCCACCGCAGGCGCCCGCCTCAGCCATGAAGAGAAAGACTTTTCTCAGCTGCACTTTTTCGGCCCAGCGGCCAACCCAGTTCAAACCTTCGAGGGTGACTTTGAGGAGAGCTGGAATGATTTTTCTCCCAAGCTTGGCCTCAGCTTTGCTGTCAGCGAACACTCGTTGCTCTACGCCAGTCTCTCCCAGGGTTTCAAAAGTGGCGGTTTTAACCTGGTGCCAGAGGGTAATCAATTTGAGCCGGAGGAGATTACCTCACTGGAGTTGGGCGCCAAGCTGGGACTGGCCGATGGGCGAATAAGAATCAACCTAGCCAGTTTTTACTACGACTATAGCGACCTGCAGGTGTCGCAATTTGAGGTGGCCACCACCGGGGCGCCTAGGGTAGTGATTACCAATGCCTCGGACGCCGAGATCAAGGGGCTGGAGCTGGAACTGGTCGCCTATCCAAGCCCTCGCTGGCGCCTAACTGGCGCGCTGAGCTACCTGGACGCCAGCTACAAAAGCTACAATGCTCAACGCCCAGGTGCCAGCACCATGGATATTGATGTATCGGGTAACGCGCTTAACTCCGCGCCCAAGCACAGCGTCATTATCAGCAGTGACTTCGAGCAATCCTTGCGAAAAGGCTCACTCAATTACCGGTTGAGCTACCACTGGCAGGATGAAATTTTCTTTACCCCCTTCAACGACCCCGTCACTCGTCAGGGGGGTTATGGGCTGATCAATGCTAGCCTCTCCTACGCAACCCCGGACAAACGGTGGGAGCTGCAGCTCTACGGTAAGAATCTCACCGACAAGGATTACACCAACGCCTCTCAGGACTTTTCGCCGCTGGGGGTAACTCTGGCGATCACCGAGCCGAGAACCTACGGCTTGAAACTCAGTCGCTGGTTCTAACTCAGTTAGCTCCCCATGGCAGGGGGCTAAGCGAAAGTTGGCGTGGCGCTGACGGCTGCCTGTCTTGGCGTTACTCTGTAAAGCCGTGGTCAACTAGTTAGTCGTTAGGGTTTACTACTGGTGTCAGTGGACACTAATTCAGTCGGTTGTAACGACTACAGCCACTGTATATTTCCGTCTTGACTGTTTTCTAACGTTTTTGTTAAAGCTTCGGTGAATCCAACGCACTATTCTGGGTATGGGATAAATCTGTTTGTTCTTTTTTTATACTGAGCAGCTCACGAGAAGGTAGGGCTAAAACGCTCGGTTTTTTATTGCCTGCTGTTTATGTTCACCGATTGATTGTACGGCGGCATAATCACTATAGAATTAGCCCCCAACTCAATGTCACGTACCCCGCTATGAAATTTATACACACCTCGGACTGGCACATTGGCCGTCAATTGCACAACCAATCCCTGATCGAAGACCAACGCCATGTACTGGAACAGGTAGTCGCGCTGGCCGAAAGGGAACAGGTTGATGCGCTGGTGATCGCCGGGGATATTTACGACCGTTCGGTGCCGCCAGCCAACGCGGTGGCCCTGCTCGATGAGGTCTTGAACCGGCTGGTGAATGAGCTGCAAATCAGCGTGTTTATTATTGCCGGTAACCACGACGGTCACGAGCGTTTGGGTTTTGCCGCGCGACAGATGGCCAGCAGCGGACTGCACATTATTGGGCCGCTTAAGACGGCACTTGAGCCGGTGGTGATTAAGGCGAAACAACCAAGCACGGAGCGCGCTGCGGCTGCGGCTTTTTACGGTTTACCCTACGCCGACCCAGTGACCGTACGCCATGTGTTTAGCCAAACTCTGGGGGCACAGGCGGTTGAGTCCATTCAAACCCACGAGCAGGCCATGGGGTTATTGCTTGAGCAGTTGCGAGGGCAAGCGCTGGCCACCGGTGAGGACGCCAGCCTACCGCAGGTGGTGGTGGGACACTGTTTCCTTGATGGGGGTGAGGCTTCTGACTCCGAACGCCCGCTGAGCATCGGCGGCGCCGAACGCATTTCACCGAGCCTTTTTAACGATTTTAATTACGTGGCGTTGGGGCATCTGCACGGACCACAGCAAAAGGGTGCGGTGCAGGTGCGCTACAGCGGCTCAATTCTGAAATACTCGTTTAGCGAACAGCACCACAAAAAATCCGTGACGCTGGTGACCCTCGATGAGCAGGGACAGGCGAGTGTTGAACTGCACCCATTGACACCACTGCGCAATCTGCGCGTGATTGAGGGCATGCTGGCGGATTTATTAGAGCAGGGTAAAACCGATAGCCAGCGTGATGATTACCTGATGATACGCCTGCTCGACAGCCAGGCAATCCTCGATGCCATGGGCAAACTGCGCGCGGTCTACCCCAATGTGATGCACTTAGAGCGCAGCGGTTTGATGGCGCAAAAGCAGGCGTTAGCGCTCAGTCGCGATCACGTTAAAAAGGGCGAGCGGGTTATGTTCGAAGACTTCTTTGAGCAGGTTTCCGGCGAGTCTTTGAGTGAGGCGCAGCAGCTGCTGTTGAATGACACCCTCGCGACGATCCATAAAACGGAGCGCCAGCAATGAAACCCATCCGTTTGAGCATGACCGCTTTTGGACCCTTTGCCGAGCAAGAAACCCTCGACTTTACCCAGCTGGGCCACAACCCACTGTTTTTAATTAACGGCCCAACCGGCTCGGGTAAAACCACCATTCTCGACGCGATTTGTTTTGCGCTCTACGGTAAAACCACCGGCGATGAGCGTGAAGGCAGTCAGATGCGTTGCGACATGGCGGCGGAAAAGCTGCTCACCGAGGTGACCTTTGAATTTCAGCTCGGTGAGCTGAGCTACCGCATCCGACGCGTGCCAGAACAGGATCGTAAGAAGGCCCGCGGCGACGGTTACACTCGCCAAAAGCCCGAGGCGCAGCTGTATAGCTTGGCAGCCGATGGCACCGAGCATTTATTGGTCCCCAGCAAAGTATCGGAAGCCACCGCCGAGATAGAAACCCGCACCGGTTTGAGCGTCGATCAATTTCGTCAGGTGATGGTCTTGCCTCAGGGCAAGTTTCGCCAATTGTTGATGGCCGACTCGAAAGAGCGTGAGAAAATTTTCAGTCAGCTTTTTCAAACCCATGTTTATCGCCGCATCGAAGAGAGTTTAAAGCAGCAGGCGGCGGGCATTCGCGCCCAGGTGAGCGAGCAACGCAACCGCCGCGACGGTATTTTGTTAAACGCTGAGGTGGAAAACGACGCACAACTGAGCCTTGAAATCGATCGTTTAACGCCAGATTTTACTGCCGCCAGTGCCGCTAAAGAACAGGCTCAGGCACTCTTTGTAGAAGCCACCGAAGCGCTGCAAGTCGGTAGGCGTTTAAGCGAAGATTTCAATCAGTTTGCGGAGCTGAAAAAACTCGCAGAACAGTTGCGTGCCCGCGCCGAGGGTATGGGTAAGCAAGAGCAGCGCTGGCAGCGCGCTGAGAAGGCGCAGCGTTTACAGCCGCTGCGCGACACTCAACAGAGTCGCCAGCGTGAACAACAAGAGGCGCAGCAGACCCAGCAGCGGAGCAGCATCGCGTTGGACAAAAGTCAGCAGCGTTTGAGCGAGGCGCAGGCCGAACAAAGCAGATTGCCGGAACTCAAAGCACAGTTGGACCAACAGCAGCAGCACCAACAACAGCTGCGCTCCCTGTTGCCTCAGCTGCAAGGCCTCTCGGGTTTACAGGCTCAGCAAACCCTGGCGAGCAACCGTCTGATACAGGCTGAAACCGAAGGGCAGCAGTTAAAACAGCAGCTTGAACAATTACAGCGCGATAAGCAGCAGGGCGAGGCGCAGTTGCCCGTTTTGCGCACGCAACTTGAGCGTCAACTGCCCTTGCAGCAAAGCATCACTGAGCAGCAGGCGCGCATTGAGCTGTTCCAACAGTGGCAGCAGGCCAAAGAGACGGTGGCGTCGACGGAAGAAAAACTCTCCCTTGAGAAAGCCAGCGGTGTGGGTTTGAACCAGCGGTACGAAGAGGCCCAGCAACACAGTAAAGGCCTGCAGTTAGCTTGGCACCAAGGGCAGGCGGCCATACTCTCGGCGCAGCTAAAGTTGGGGCAGCCCTGCGCTGTGTGTGGCAGCACCGACCACCCCATGCCCGCCAGCAGCGATACGCCCCTACCCAGTGAAAGCGATCTCAGTGCAGCCCAGCAATGTGAGCATGAAGCCTTGGCGAGCTTGCAGGCGGCCCGCGAATCCTTTGCGGCATTGCAACAAGCGCTTAAGGAACAGCAGAGTAATGGGCAGCAGTTACTTGAGCGCTTGGGTGATGCGGCCTCACAAACCTTAGAAGCTTTGCAGCAGGTGTTACGCACTTGGCAGAGCGAGTGGCAGGCCTTGGAAAGTCTGCAGCTGCGGTTGTCAGAATTAACGGCGCAGCAACAACAGTGGGACACGCAAGATGTTAGCTTGCAGGGCAAGCTAACGGTCACCCGCGAGCGTTATCAGTCGGCGAAAAGTGAGGCCGATGGCCTGCAAGGGCAGATCGATAACGCGCTCTATAATATTCCAGCCGACTACCGCGAGCTGAAGGTGTTAGAGCGGGCGTTAAACAAAGCCGAGGCGGCGATTAAGAATCAGCAGCAGAGCATAGATGTCATAGCTCAGCGTCACACACTGGCGGCGCAGGAGCAATCAGCCGCGGAGGCGGCGTTGCAAGCGGCGGATCAAACCTGTGTTGAGGCCGCGCGTCACGCTCAAGAGACGCACCAGGCGCTGCAAGTGGAGCTGCAGTCTGCGGGTTTTGCCGATGAAAACGCCATGCAGTCCGCCTGGTTGGCTGACTTTGAACGAGGCGAACTGAAACAGGCCATTGATGGCTACCACCAGCAGTGTCAGCAAAGCCAAGGTAAAATTGAGCAGCTGAGTACTCAGCTCAGTGGTCAGCGTCCGCCAGACATAGAGGCGCTAGAGGCTGCGTTGAATGTTGGCCGCGAACAGCAGCAGCAGCAAGACGCGGCCTATCAAATCGTGCACACGCGCATGACGGTATTAAACAACACCCAAACGCAACTGCAAGAGGCCGACGCACAGACCAGCGCTTTGGACGAGCAATACGCGGTGGTGGGCACACTTTCCGATGTTGCCAATGGTCAGACGGGCAACAAGGTCAGCCTGCAGCGTTTTGTCTTGAGTGTGCTGCTTGACGATGTGTTGATCGAGGCCAGCCAGCGTTTGTATGTCATGAGCAAGGGGCGCTACCAACTGTTGCGCAAGGGCGACCGCTCGAAAGGCAATCGCGCCTCGGGTTTAGAGTTAGAGGTGGAGGATGCATACACCTCCAAGGTGCGGCCGGTGGCCACCTTGTCGGGCGGCGAAAGTTTTATGGCCGCTCTGTCGATGGCGTTGGGTTTGTCGGATGTGGTGCAGGCCTACGCCGGGGGCATCAAACTCGACACGCTGTTTATCGATGAAGGTTTTGGCAGCCTCGATCAAGAGTCCCTCGACCTGGCGGTGCGCACCCTCGTCGACCTGCAATCATCGGGACGCATGGTCGGTGTTATTTCCCACGTTGCGGAGATGCGCGAGCAGATAGGCGCACGCATAGACATTCAAAAAACCTCAAGCGGCAGCCGTTGTGCGCTGGTGGTGCCTTAGCGCTTCCTGCGTGTGTTTTTACGTTTTCTTCTGACGTTCACAGCTTCTAATCAGCGAGTCTAGTGATTCACAGCCCTTAATTGTTGCCCTTTTCTGCCTCTGTGCAGAACGCCAACGAGGTATTGTTAGCTGGTCTTTGCCAAACAGCGAAGCGATACACCGTGTCTGAGGAAGAATCCGCTGGTTGGCAGGTGACCTAAATGCGCGTCGGTATCTGGCTGCTGATCATTGTGCATTGTTGGGCGCCTCATCATATCGACTTTACAGAACGTTTTAAGGCGTTCTCGACCGGTTCTCAGTTTCGCTTCGTAGTTAAAGTGGGTGAGTTGTTAAGTAGGTGCATAGATGAGTGGCAATGCAACAAAGTAAGTGCATTGCGCAGGACTCATTATGTCTCTAAAACAAGGCACCTTGATGGGACAGGATCATGACGGGTTGCACTATCAGCCATCTTCACCACCGGAGTTAAAAAGTAGGGGATGTAGGCTGGGCAATACTAGGCCTATTTCTATTGCGAATTTAGTCGGGGGAGTCTCACTTTCGCCGTGCAGGGCGCGACAAATTAAGCTGACTGTTCAGTCAATAATTACGATGAGTGTAAATCGCGAGGCACTTGGTGAAAATCCGGCTGAATAGCCCAGTTTATCGAGGGTGGCGTAAAAACGACAACTTGTAGCGTGGCACTAAATAGCGTAACTTTTGCCACTTTTTTGTGCTCAGGAAATGCTCATACGGTAACAATTACACCTACCAAATAAAGTCATGGCTGAAAGTGATTGTAAGCTGATTTTTTATATGTATTACTGGGGCAGACTTTCTAATAAAAATAATGAATGGATGAACGGAGTATATCCTATGTTTAAACTTCACCCTTGTAGTTTGGCTGTTATGGTGGCGACCAGTGCCATGGTTTCCGTGGCATCACAAGCCAGCATAATGGAAGAAGTCGTGGTCACGGCTGCAAAAAGAGCACAAACCCTGCAAGAGATACCCATTGCTGTATCGGTAACCTCTGCCGACACCATTGCTAAAGCCGCCATTACCGATATTGGTGATTTACAAGCGGTTGTGCCCACCTTACGAGTTCACCAGTTACAGTCGTCTGCCAATACGGGCT
>Ga0209826_1002901_pt1 | contig 11034 bp, 10 predicted proteins | sample GOMGulsemesocosm_5_FD_184637 | JGI IMG/M metagenome (GOLD analysis project Ga0209826, IMG submission 184637) | Methane-oxidizing microbial communities from mesocosms in the Gulf of Mexico - GOM15C Gulf of Mexico (SPAdes) (version 2) | ecosystem: Environmental > Aquatic > Marine > Cold seeps...
TTTTTTGGTGGCCCGTGTGCACGATATTTATTAAGAATTAAGGGCTAAGCGCGGCATGTTTGGCGTACAGGTTTTTCCTAAGCGTTATTAATGGCGCTGCGGCGGGCGCGTCTCGAGCGCCGCCCCATCACCACATGTGTGCCCAATACCATGGGCAGGCTGAGCCCCAGACTTAAATGAAACCAACTGACCCACTGGCGGATATCCTCACCGCTGAGGTAGTAGAGGCAATAGCCACCGATCATCTGCAGCCCGACAACACTGGCCAAGGTGATACCTATGTTGCGCGAGCGCTTGGTTTTCCAGCTGGCCGGTAGGTGCGCGGCCAGCATGGCACCAAACGACATCATCATCAAAAAGGCGCAGGCACCGTGCAATTGTAATAGGGGGAATTGCAGTGGGTGTTTCTCCGATCCAAAGTCGCCTTCTATGGTGACCCAATTAAGCATGATAAAAAAGGCGAGGCCGGAGCACCAGCTTATGGCGGTGATTGTATAAAGGATACGGCGAAACAAGGGCGGCAGTGTGACGGAAATGGTGGCCATAAATTAATAGTCGGTGCTGGTGAATTAAATGCTATCTGCTCGGCTAAGGCCTTGTGTCATCTGCCCGCTTTGATCGATGCGTATCAGCTGGCCGCCCAGCTGCGGTATCAGACTATCCGCCTGGGGGTGCAGCAGCGCTATTTTTGTCAGCGCGTCGGCGAGCATGCAGTTGTCAGCAAACACGGAAACACTCTGTTGCAGCGCCAACGGCGTGCGTGTGTGCGGCGCTATGATAGAACTTGGCTTTTCTGTCTTTAATTGCGTCGAGGCTTCGGAAAAATAACCGGCGCTGCTGGCCAGAGCACAATTTTTCATGAGACTGCCCAGCAGTTGTTGCGGGTCTGCAGGGTGGCGCAGACTGACGTGCATGCCTTGCCAGTGGTTGCTGCGCAGATCGCCACCGGCGTTAACCGTGATCTGCAGTGCGTGACCGGCACCCAGCTGTTTTGTCGCCATGGTTTCGGCGGCGGCCATCGCTTGGTCAACGGCGTAACCCTTGGCGATGCCGCCCAGATCAAGTTGCAGGGGGCGCTTGAAAAATATCCAGTGGCGACCGGCGCTTTCTGTTAATTCTATGTCGCGCCAGCTGCCGCGCACGGGTCTTTGTTGCTCGGCCTTGCTGCGGTGCTCTGGCAGTAACCCCTGGGCGATCAATTGCGGCGCCACGGTAATGTCAAAGTGGCCGTCGCTGAGTTGACTTAAGCTCAATGCCTGGCGCAGTACATCGGTCAGTTCCGGCGGCAGCGGCAGCGGCGCTATGTGCGCGCTGGCATTGATGCGCGAGAGCTTGCTGCGCGGATCGTGAAAGCTCATCAGCGTTTGTACCCGCTCGATGGCTTGATAGGCCGCTTGGCTGATAGCGATCAGGGTTTTATCATCTGTCGCTGCTTCTGGGTCTTTTAGGTGCACTTCCACAAAGGTGCCGAGCAGCGCTTGGCAGCGGCTCAGTTGGCCGGGTGCTCTTGAACTCGTGTCGTTGAGTTCAGCTTGTTGCCAGCCTTTTAACCAGCCTGCAAACCTGTTTTTGAGCCACTGCATAGATATTCTCGCTGCGCTTGCCGCATCTCTGGTTGCCGTTATAGATGGCGCAAGACTTGATCCCAGGTCTGCGTCAGACGGTTAATGCCGTCGGTAATATGCCGGCAAGACAGGGTCGCGCCGGATATATTTTTAATTTGGTGGTCGAGTTTAAGGTGTTCACTGTGGTCGCGTCCATGGAATTGGGCACGCCATTTTGGGTGGTTCACTTGAAAACCGTAGGTTTCTCGGTAGGTCAAAATCTCCAAGCCCATGACTTTACCTTCCCTGTCGAGGGCGAAGGCCATGTCGATGTTCTCGTGTTTGCCAATGATTTGGTCGACGATAAACCAGCCGTTATTGTCGGTTTTCCAGAGCTTCATCTGCGGGTTGCGCACCCGAATACCAGAACTGGATCGAATGGACTTTACCTGCTCTTTGGTCAGCGTTAAGGCCACCGCTTGCATGGGGGTATCGGCCCATAAAAGCTGCCTGGCCTGCTCGATACTTAGGTAGGTTTTTGCGTGTGATCTAGCCACCGGCAATATCAAGCCGGCGGTTAAGAGGGAAAGTGTTTTGGCAAAAGCGCGGCGTTTCATAGAGCTTGTTCCTGAATCACGGAGCGACAATAAAAGAGTTAAATGGGCGCCGTTTAAAACGCCAAAAGGCTGCGCCAGCACCTTACAGTGATTGAACGCAGCCCTGTGTGTTTAAGCCTGCTAGCGCAGACCCAAACGGCGGACTTACATTTCGTAACCGAAGTTCAGACCAACGTGCATCTTCTCGTGCTCATCCCAGTTGCGGCCGCTGCGTACATCCGCGTACTTAGAGCCACCACCTGCCACCTGCCACAGAACACCGGCAGTTGCCCACCACTGCTTCTCGGCGTAGTGAATGCTTGGGCCGAAGTAGGCGCCGTACTGGTGCTTAGAGCCCTTGCTCCAGTCGGTCAGGTCGAACTGAGAGCTGTGCAGCTCAGATTCCATTTCCACGCCATTTTCTTCTGGGCTCAGGTAGTCCGACTGATGGCGGAACTCAAGGCCGGCAAACCACTTGGGCGCGATGCGGTAGGAAACCGCGGCAGAAATGTCGAAAGCGAGTTCTTCTTCCAATACTTCACCACCCTTGCGACGTTCAAACTCAGTCTTAACGTTCAGCACGGTAACCAGTGTGTCGTCCATGAAGTTCTTTTGCATGAGGGTGGTAAAGGTGAAGGAATCCTGATCGATATCGCCACCGTCTAAGCGGTACTTGTCACGCTTTTCGTAGCCAGCCACAAATGACAGACCCATGATGTCTTTGTATGGGCTGAGGACGTTGTACTTGGCAGAAATCTCAAAACCCGCGTACTGGAAATCGTTGAACTTACCGTCTTCGTGCTCACCGGCTTCACACATTGGGCCAGGAGCGCCTTCATCGCAGCTGCCGACATCGTAGTCGTGCTTGAACAGCAGGGCTTCACCGGCAATGGTGAGGCGATCGGTAATGCCGTATTCCAGCTCTGGGCGGATGTCGTGAAAGGTGTAGCTGCCAGCATTCTTGTCCATGCGAATGGTATCGCTGAGCTTGAATTCGTAGCTGCCCTCTGGGCGGGTGTCGGTGCCTTTGGCGTAAACCCAAAGGTTTTCGCCGGCGTTGGCTAGAGGTGCCAAGGTAGCGGCGGCGATTGTGGCGGCAAGTGCGCGAACGAGCATGTGTGTTTCCCCAAATTGTTATGTGTGCTTTTAGCAGGCCGCCTTGCTAGTAACGCTCGGTAGCCTGTCACGCAGAGATCTGAGTCTCCGGTGGCGGTAGTCCGCGGTGCGAATCTTACTGTTAATGCGAATTGTTATCAACACCTTCTTTAATTGAGAATCATTCTGTATGATGCGGCGCTCTGGTTTGGTGATCTAATTGAGTGATGTCGGCAATGCGGTGCAGGTTTTCTTTTTTTGTGGTTATGTTGTTGGTGTCTACTCACTTACACGCAGGCGCACCAGCCTCGGAGGAATTGGAAGAACTGATCGTGCTGGCCAGTCGCAGTCAATCCAGCGAACAGGCCTTGGCCTACAGCGTGCACCAGCTGGACGCCGAAGCTCTGGCGCAAAAACTGCCGCGCAATCTACCCGAAGCGTTGGCGGACCTGCCGGGTGTGTTGGTGCAAAAAACCGCCAATGGGCAGGGCTCGCCTTTCTTGCGCGGCTTTACCGGTTACCGCACCCTCGCCCTTATTGATGGCGTGCGTTACAACAACTCCGTGTACCGCGATGGCCCCAACGAATACTTCTCCCTGATCGATGTCAGTAGCCTTGCCAATATCGAACTGCTCAGTGGACCGGCATCAAGCCTTTATGGCAGCGACGCCATCGGCGGTACCCTCAGTTTGTTAACCCAGCGCGCCGACTACAAGACAGAATCCCCAGGTGATTTTTTTGTCCACGGTCGCCAACATATTCGCAGCGCCAGCGCCGAGCACAGCCTCGCCTCGCGCACAGAATTACAGCTTGGTCAGGGCCAGCGCTGGGGGCTGCAGCTGGGTTACAGCCTAAAAGACTTTGGCGATGTGAGGGCCGCGGATATTGGAGAGCAGCCGCACACGGGTTACGACGAATACGCCTATGACGCACGCCTTGATGCCAGTCTTAGTCACCAATGGAGCCTAACCGCATTGCACCAAACCCTGACGCAGGACGATGTTTGGCGCACCCACTCAACCGTCTATGCGCTGCCTTTTACAAATACAGATAAGGGCAGTGACCTGCGCCGCTTAAAGGATCAGGAGCGCAGCCTCAGTTATGTGAAGCTGGCCGGTAGGGATCTCGACACTGTCTGGGCCGAGCGCGCAACACTGACGGCCTCTTTTCAGCAGTGGGACGAGCATGGCGAGCGTGTTAAAGGCAATGGTGATCGCATTGTTGAAGGTTTTGATTCACACATGTGGGGGCTGGATGTACAGCTGGGCCGCTCGTTTATGCTGAATGAGAGCAGCAGCCTACAGCTCAGTTATGGAGTCGATTTTTACCGCGACAATGTCGACTCTGAGCGCAGCGACTGCGACGTTATCCCGTCAGCCGCCGACTGTGTTGAGACAAAACGCATACAAGGCCCGGTTGGGGATAACTCGCGCTTTGATCAGTGGGGCGCCTATGCGCAGGCCGAGCTGCCTCTGGGTGAGTCTTGGTTGCTGACGGCAGGCTCGCGCTACAGCCAGGTGAGCGCCAGCATTGGCGCTTTTGAAGACCCGAATGCCGGCTTGCCAGCATCCTTCAGTGATCACTGGAGCAGCCAGGTCAATTCCCTGCGCGTCAGTTTTTCTGTGTCTGAAAGTCAGAGGGTGTGGGCTGGGGTGAGCGAATCGTTTCGTGCGCCCAACATTGCCGACCTCAGCCGTTTTGGGAAAAGCCGTTCGAGTGAGACTGAGGTGGCGGCCACAAAGCTAACCCCAGAAACTTTTCTCACCTGTGAACTGGGTTTCAAGCAACGGGGCGAGCGCTTTGATATCACGGCTACCGTGTACCACACACGCATTAAAGACTTTATTGCCAGCACTCCCACTGGACGCACAGTTGATGGCCTGACCGAGGTCAGCAAACAAAACGCCGGCCGCGGTTTTGTGCAGGGCATTGAATTAGACGCCAGCTATTGGCTCAGTGAGCAGTGGCGCTTAGCCGCCAACTTAACTTGGCTTGAGGGCGAGCTCAGTGCCTACCTAAAAACAGAGCTTTCATCACTTACTGATGCAACGCTGACAACAGAACCCATGAGCCGCATCATGCCCATGACCACCAGTGTACAGCTGCAGTGGCGGGACACGGATCTCTGGGCGCAGTTGGATGTGCGCGGGGTAGCCAAAGCGGATAAATTAAGCAGTGGCGACAAGAGTGATCGCCAGCGTATTCCACCGGGCGGCACGCCGAGTTATGTGCTGGTGAACCTCAGCGCCGGGCAGCAGTTGTCAGAATTCGTGCGGGTGGATTTGGCGCTGAACAATGTTTTTGATGAGGCCTACCGCAGCCACGGCTCGGGCAGTAATGAGCCGGGCCGCGGGCTGGTGTTGGGATTGGAGGTTAGTTTTTAGATCGAGGGTTTACCTCGCCTCGCCATGTCTTTCTTAAAACGCGTCATCTTCACTGTAGGCACTTACCACAAGTCCATCATCCACACTTTCAGATACCAATAAAACCATGGGCTTGCAACATACCTGGCAGTCCTCAATATAGCGCTGGTCCAGATCGGTTGAGTCAATAAGAACTTCAATCGACTCACCGCAATAAGGGCAACCTATGGTTTTTCCAGTTAGTTGATTCAACTAATACTCCACGATTTCCCAAAATTTATTAGATTAAAGAACAACCCCTTTAATCGTGTGGTTTCGAAACACTTGCCTGCCGTGAAATACTAATCGTCGCCGCCTAGGTGGAAATGCAGGTAGGCTACGTCCTGTTTTCCAGGGCCGTTGCTCCAGATTTTATAGTCGTGAATTGCCAGACGGTTGATGCAGGTGACCATACAGGCAAACAGATCGACGATGTGTTCGCGCTCATCAACGCTGAGCTCGCCAATATTCTTGATGTCGCGTTTGGGGACAAACATATAGTGAACCTTGTGGCGCGGGCGCGGGTGTTTGAAAACCAGGGTCTTGTCGGTTTCCAATACGACTCGGGGCATCAGGCGCGGGGATTTTTGCAGCAACACCGAGGCCAATAGGCCGGCAAGCTGGCTGCGACTGGAAAGGTTATCAGTAGGTGTGCGGCTGAGTTTACAGTTGAGCAGTGGTCGGGGCCGGGTGTCGCAAAATAACCAGTAGCCACAGACCAGACCGGCGCCAAAACCCAACAGCAACAATGTGTAGCTCACGGGTTTCTCCTGCTCTAATAGGGGAGCGAATGGGGGTTAGTGATGGGTCTTTTGATCTGGCTCTAGGGTTTTATTCGGTTCTTCTGCGGTGGCCTGCTCGGTATCTTGGAGGCCGGCCTGATCGGCGGCTACCCAGCCATTTTCCCAGTCATAGTGTTTGGCGTTGTTGATGGCATAGGGGTTGTCCTGCGGGTGTTTGCCATCGATTCGGCCGTCCCAGCCGTAGTCGAAGACGGTAAAATCATCATCGCTGATGGTGTCGCGCTTTAATTGCAGCATGGTTAGGCGGCCCTCTGCTCTGTTCAGTTTAATTCCGGTGAATGTGGATAGATCGCTGTCTTTGTATTAACAGTTTAGCTGTGAATTACCCAGCTGTGGTTGAGACTGTTTCGAGACAGCTACATAAGCCGCGAGCCACCCTGCTGGTGGGTTTAAAGGGTTGTGTTAATGGCTGCGCTTTTTATAGATAAGCCAACCGTAGAGGCTCAATAGAATTGGCGCGGCGACAAGCGAGACGTAGGTTATTAGTATCAGCCGTGCGAAGGCGGCGTCCTTTCCGAGTAAAGCGAGTTTTCCCATAAACAATTTATAGCTATGTGTTTATGAAGAACCCCATCGTCCCGTTTTGAGGCTCGCAAGTTTTAGATTTGTTTGAAGGTCGAGAGGATCCAATGGGGCGAGGTGCGCAACGCCTAAGCTGATTGTGTGCGTCAGCTCGACCAATGCTTAGCCTAGGCTCTTAATTATCTTTAGCTTGTCTCAGGGCGCTCTGCTGCACAGCTTAGGTAAGAGTTTGAGCAGCCGGCGGGGCGGTTTTGCAAGAGGGTGAGACCGGTGACCATTGCTGTGCCGAGCAAGAGTGCAAAGGCCAGCAGCGAGATGGGCGGCAGGCCGCCCGGCCAGAGTGAAGGGCTGAACCAGCTGCCACCCATGGGCAGCAAGTGGCCGGCCAGCAGGCCATAGAGGGAGAGCTTTAACCATGTCAGTCTGCGGCTTTGCGCCTCACTGAGGCGCCAGAACAGGTAGCTCGCCAGCACGCCAAACAATACCAGCAGTTCTCCGGCCAACGACAGCTGCTGCTGATCAAAAAACTTGTCGTAGTAGGCTGGGGAGAGGATCGCCAGAGACAAGCCGAGGTGCACCAGGCCAGCGTGCCAGGCGCCATGGCCGAGGCGCCGCGCGTTTATTTTCTGCCCGCGCTGGTGCGCCAAGCTGCTGGCAAACAGCAACAGCAGCGCAAACAGCGCTATGGCCTTGTTGGCAATAAAGGCGGGCAGCTGTGTAAGGGCGACATCGCCAAGCAGCAGGTAGCGGCTAATCGCATAACCCAGGGAAAACACAAACAGCGTGATAACAGTTGGCACCGGACACCTCAAATAACACAGGGACGTACAATTATCCGTGAGTCGAGGATTGCTGACAGTGGCCACAGGCGCCAGCTGTCTGGATTATCGCGCCTTTTGTTGGTCCTGGGTTTCGTCTTGTTGTTCGCGGTATTGACCGGGGGTGATGCCCTGCCACTTTTTGAACACTCGGTAGAAGGCGCTGGGTTCGGTGAAACCCAGCAGGTAGGCAATGTCGCTCACCGTGAGCAGGGGTTGCTGCAGGTAATCCAGAGCCAGGCGATGGCGGGTGCTGTCGAGTATTTCCTGGTAGGTGGTGTTTTCCTTGAGTAACTTGCGTTGCAGGGTGCGCTGACTGAAGCCCAGGGATTTTGCGATCTCGCCCTTGTCCGGTTCCTGACCGATCAGCGAGGCGATCAGCAGACGTGTCACTTGTCCCGCCACGGTTGTCGCCCCGGCGAGGCGCTCGATGATGACGTCGGCCCTTTGTTTCATCAGCTGCAACATCTCGTGGCTGGCCAGGGGGATGGGCAGCTGGTCTACCGAGCGCAGATAGGTGATCTGATTTTTGCTGGCGTTAAATTGTACCGGGCAGCGAAACAGCGCTTGATAGGGGGCTATGTCGGCGGGTGTTGCCGCGCTAAAGCATACCTTCTGCGGTTGAAAACTGTCGCCGGCCAACCAGCGCCCGAGCGTGAGCTGCGAGGCCAGTACCCCGGAAACTCGCTGGTGGGTGATGTCCAGCTCCGGGTTGACCGGATCGTAGCTGATCATGGTGTAGCGCTCATCGCGGCGCACAAAAAGCTCACCGCCTTCGCCCGATAACTTCTGATACTGCTTGGCGGCATCGAGCGCCTCGCCAATGGTGGCGCTGTTCATGGCGATGTAGCCCAGCGCACTGTGGCTGGCGGGCTGCGAGTTGATGCCCAGCTTGAGACCAAAGTGGGCATCCCCCGTCTCGGCGACGGCCGCCAGCCACAGTTGTTCGTGTAGCCTAAAGGGGATGCGGTTTTCCGATTGGGACAACAGCCGCGGGTCGATACCGGCTTTTTTCAGCAGCATACCTGAGTCATCGACGCCCAGTTGGCGGCTGGTTTCGAGCACCGTCTGGGCCATGCTGACGCTGACTTCACGTCGGCCAGTTGCTTGCGCTGCTTTATCGAGTATGGACATATCAGGTCTTAATTCATGGGACGTTTCATGAATGGCGTTTAAGTAATGTGGGGTTAATCAACAGGCTTCTAATTAATGGAGCTTGATGAATTGTAAAAGAGATCATTGGGGCGATAAAGCCGTTATTTCCACTATGGCTCAATGGCTCAATGGGTCAATGGAGTGGCTTGATTGGTCACTGCTGGCGCTAATATCGCCGCGCTAACATGGTGTCAGGTTCGATACTTGGCCGGCGTTTGGCGAAGAGCGCAGGTTAAAAAATAATAATGCAGGCCTTTTGTTGATGTCATGGTCTTAAGTGAGAAGTTGTTATGCCGTTTGTAAAAAATAGTTTGGCCGTATCTGTGGCACTGGTCAGCGCCGTTCTGGTGACCGCAGCACCCGCAGCTCTGTCGGAAGGTTTCACCCTGGAAGAGGTGGTGGTGACGGCGCAAAAGCGAGAGCAGAGCCTGCAGGATGTACCTATCTCGGTGGCGGCCATTGGCGGCGAAAAAATCAATGATCTAGGCATTCAGGGTCTAGAAGAACTGAGCATCTACACCCCAAATGTGACCATCAACCAGGGCCAGGCCAGCCCCAATATGTTTATCCGCGGCATAGGTTCCGGTACCAACTCCGGCTTCGAGCAGTCCATTGGTCTCTATGTGGACGGCATCTATGTCGGTCGCTCGGCGCTGGCCAGCACGCCCTTTATGCTCGACCTGGAGCGAGTGGAAATACTCAAGGGCCCCCAGGGCATACTCTTCGGAAAAAACACCATCGGTGGCGCGATTAATGTGACCTCCGCCAAGCCCACCGCAGAATTTGAAGGCTTTATGGATCTGCTCTATGAGCCAGAACACGGCGAGCAGGTTTTAAGCGGCGTTGTCTCTGGGCCTCTGACGGATTCTGTCGCGGGCCGTGTGGCGGTGCGCCACGCGCAAATGGATGGTTGGGTTGAAAATACCGGGCTCGACCAGCAGGGGCCGGATAACAACGAAGATTTCATTCGCGCCAGTCTACTCTGGGACAGTGCTGAGGGGCTCGAAGTGATTGCCAAGTACGAATACGGCAGCTTCAAGCGCAATGGCTCAAGTGCGCAGATCTTGAGTGTGCCTGAGGGCACGCTTAATGATGCGGGTACGGAGGTCTGGCCGGACGCTGATTTTGATGGCTATTCCAACACCAATTTTCCATTCTCTAAAAATACCCGCACCGAAACCTTTTCGTTAACCCTGAACCAGGCGCTGGGCGAGCATACCCTGACGTCGATTACGGGTTACTCCACCTATGGGCAGGGCTGGTCGGAAGACGCCGATCACTCAATGGTGAGCGCGCTGCACCGCAACACTCAGGAAGATTTTCAGCAGTACAGCCAAGAGATTCGGCTGGTGTCACCGGGTGGCGAAACCCTGGACTGGATTGTCGGTGGCTATTGGCAAACCAATGACCTGAGCGTGGATCGAGAAAATCTGGTGACGGATTTTATTCAGCTGGGCTCGAGCAACCTGGCGATTCCACCTCTGGCGCTGACCCACGGGCAGTCCTTGACCGAGTTCGAACAGACCTCGGAAAGCTGGGCGCTGTTTGGGCAGGGCACCTGGAATATTAACGAGACAGTACGCGTGAGCCTGGGTCTTCGCTATGGCGAGGAAGAAAAGCAGGTGGATAAACGCAACTACTTCACCGACGGCGTGGGTGTCGGGGTATTTCTGGGCGACGATCAATACGTCTATGGCGATCCCAAGTCAATGCCGTACTTTGACGATGGCTTTGGGACGCTGGTGCCGGGTGTGGCCGCGGTTATCCAGGATACCCGCGCCCACAACTTTCAGGGTTTACAGAGCGAGGAGAGCAAGCTCACCTGGTCGCTTAATACCCAGTGGGACATCAGCGATGATGTCATGAGTTATGTCGCCGTCAGTACCGGCTTTAAGGGCGGCGGTTTTGACGAGGCCTATGGCGACAGTGGCGAGTCGATTCGAATGGTGTCATTTAGCAGTATCGGGCAGCTGTTCGACCGCCATCATATTGGCGACCCAGCCAATGTCGTGGGCACGGTGGCTGGCAACGGTGCCGACAACATGGCCTTTGATGAGGAGACGGTGCTGTCCTATGAGCTGGGTGCCAAGATGACCCTG
>Ga0209826_1002910_pt1 | contig 11007 bp, 13 predicted proteins | sample GOMGulsemesocosm_5_FD_184637 | JGI IMG/M metagenome (GOLD analysis project Ga0209826, IMG submission 184637) | Methane-oxidizing microbial communities from mesocosms in the Gulf of Mexico - GOM15C Gulf of Mexico (SPAdes) (version 2) | ecosystem: Environmental > Aquatic > Marine > Cold seeps...
CTTACAGCGTTTAAAAGAGTTTTTGCTTATGAAAGGTTTACTGGTTAAAAACAATGCCTAAATTAAATATGATATTTTTGAAAGCAATGAAAATATGGCTGATAGTGCCGTGCTTAGTATTAAATGCGTGCTCGGTTATTTCTGTTGTCGATACCGCAGTAGATGTTGCCTTGTTACCGGTTAAAGTTGGGGTGGCAGCTGTTGAAATTGCGATTCCAGATGATGACTAGGCTGCAGTAATCAGTTTTTACCCAAAATAAGGGGCTTCAGTCAATAATCTGTTTAATGAAAAAAGGTTTTATGGGCTGACTTATAAGCTCTTACCTAATAACTGAATATCTACTGGTTGACCTTCTTTTATGCCAGCATTCTCGTGCGGTAAAATAACTAAGCAATTGGCTTGGGACATTGACCTGAGGATATGAGAGCCTTGGCTGCCTGTTAGGCTAACGCTTAATTCACCATTACTCTCTGTGACGATACCACGTTGGAATTCTTTACGACCTGGCTGTTTTTTAATCTCTTCAGTTGCCGTTGCTCGTAGGGTTATCAGTGGGCGATCAGCTTGTAGCCCCATCATCTTATGCAGGGCAGGTAAAACAATTTGTTGGAAGGTGACCATGACAGACACAGGATTACCGGGTAAGCCAAAGAAAGCCGTTTTATTCACGCTGCCAAAAAGAAGCGGTTTGCCGGGCTTAATGGCGATTTTCCATAGGTTTATTTTGCCAATTTTCGCAAGAACATCGGTAATGAAATCAGCTTCACCGACTGAAACACCACCACTTGTGATGATTACGTCACAATGTTTAGAAGCCGACAATAAAGCGGCTTCAACTGCTTCTGGCTTGTCGGGAATAACCCCCATGTCAAGCGGAGTAACACCTGCTTCTTCAAGCAGAGCTTGAATAGTGTAGCGGTTACTATCGTATATTTGCCCTAACTCAAGTTGTGAGCCCGTGGAAACCAGTTCATCACCCGTCGAAAAGAAGCCCACGGTAACGGGGTTAAATAAAGCCACATCGGAAATTCCACAAGAGGCGAGTAAGCCAATGTCAGCTGCTTTAAGGTAGTGCCCTTGGCTAAAAAGTTGTTGGCCTTGCTGAATATCACTGCCAATGTTGCGAACATTTTCAAACTGTTCAGGCCATTGGTTAATCGTGATGCTGTTTTCTGTTCGAGTAACGTTTTCTTGCATGACAACACAGTCACAACTGTCGGGAATATAAGCACCAGTAAATATACGAATGCATTCACCGTTTTGTAACTCCCCTGTATAGGGTTGCCCGGCCCATGAAGTGCCGATGACTTTTAGTGATGGGTTTTGTTTGGAGCTGGAATGAAGGGCGTAACCATCCATTGATGAATTTCTAAAACCAGGAACATTAATAGCCGAGTGAATATCGTTATAAACAATTCGGTGCAATGATTTTTTAAGACCTAATTGTTGATAGCCTTGGTTGCAGGGTAAGCTTTGTAGTATTTGGATGAGCGCTTGCTCAAGAGGGAGTAAATTTGGAGCACTACAGCAGTCAGCCATTACTTTTCTCGCTTAAAAATTGATTGATGATGAAATTTACAACATTTTCAGGATTGTTTATGTCGATGTTTGGAATATCGAATGCTTGTTTAGAATCACTGGCAATAGCGATGATTGAACTATCGTTTGGGTAGAGTAGCGGTTGCTTGAGCTCTGCTCGGTGTAATTCAATTTTTGGGAATTTTTCTTGCTTAAAACCTTCAACAATAACTAAGTCGATAGGCTCGTTAGTAAAGCAAAAGAGTTGCTCAGATAAGCAAGGCTCACCGGCTGAAAGCTCAGTAACGACAGCTCTGCGATGGCTTGATACTAAAACAACGGGGGAAGCGCCAGCTTTACGTAAGCGATAGCTATCTTTCCCAGGGTGATCGATCTCAAAGTCATGATGACTATGTTTAATTAAGCCAACTTTAAGGCCGCGCTCATTCAAAAGAGGAATGAGGCGGCTTATTAAAGTTGTTTTGCCAGTGCCACTACAAGCAGCGAACCCTAAAATAGGAAAGGCAAAAGGTTGATTCATTTATTTTTAATCGAACTTAAAATAAATCGGCATTAATTAGCAAATGTGTATAAATACTAGCCGCATAACCCAGAGCAATAACAGGCGCCCATTTAAGGTGTGAAGCGAAGGTATAAATACCACGTGCTTGACCCATTAATGCAACACCGGCTGCAGAACCAATAGATAGTAAGCTACCACCAACACCAGCTGTTAGAGTAACCAATAACCATTGCCCATGAGACATATCTGGTTGCATAGTTAATACAGCAAACATAACCGGAATGTTGTCAACAATTGCAGACAGTACACCGACGATAACGTTGGCAGTTGTAGGGCCTAATTGGCCATACATAGCTTCAGATGCCATACCTAAGTAGCCAATAAAGCCAAGGCCGCCTACCGCCATGATTACACCGTAGAAGAAGAATAAAGTGTCCCATTCTGCGCCAGCGATTTTATTGAATACATCAAAGCCTTTGCTTTCATGTGCATCTTCACCAACTTCAGGTGCTACTTGAGCAACTAAAGGATTTTCTCTTGAACTTTCTTCTAAGTGATAAGTTTTTTTCAGGTAGTAACCAAAGAATTTCAAATAAGCTAGCCCAGTCATCATGCCAATAGCAGGTGGTAGGTGCAGGAAGTTATGGAAACTAACAGCAGTAACGATGGTTAATAGGAATAAAACAACAATTGTTAAGCCGCCACGTTTCATAACCAACTCTTCACCTTCTACAGCATCAGGTGTGCCATCTGGAATGAAGAAATGCATGATTGCTGCAGGAACAACAAAGTTAACAACAGAAGGAATAAATAGAGCAAAGAACTCAGTGAATTGAACGATACCTTTTTGCCATACCATTAGGGTTGTGATATCTCCAAATGGGCTGAATGCACCACCAGCGTTTGCACCAACAACAATAGTTATGCATGATATTGATACGAACTTAGGTGATTTTGCTCCAACAGTTAACGCAACCGTACACATAATAAGTGCGGTAGTTAAGTTATCAGCAACAGGGGAAATAAAGAAGGCAAGAATGCCTAGTAACCAAAATAAGCTCTTGTAACTAAAGCCTTTTTCAACTAACCAGCTTCTTAATGCATCAAATACACCGCGTTCAATCATCGCGTTGATGTAAGTCATAGCAACAAGTAAGAAGAAGAATAACTCGGCATATTCTAAGAAGTTATGTCTTAAAGCTACTTCTGCTGCGTGATCAAAGCCATGTTGCTGGTAAACAATAGCAATCATAATCCAGATGATACCGGCGGCTAATAGAACAGGTTTTGACTTTCGTAAATGAAGCTGTTCTTCAAAAATAACCAAAGTGTAGGCTATCACAAAAACAGCAAGTGCTAAGTAACCAACGGTATGGTCTGTTAGGTCTAACGAAGTGTGTCCACCAGACTCAGCAGAAAAGGCTAGAGTCGGTAAAAAAAGAAAGAGTAGGCAGCTAAAGCGGCTTATAAAATTCATTTAAAGTCCTTATTTGTTAATGAAAGGGGTGAGTTATATGTTACAAGGCGCACATTATATAGCGTCTAACGGAAGCTAATGTACAATTTTTTGAATAGTTATATATTTTTTCTATTGTTGGTGGTAAGGGAAGGTAGCCGTGCCGTTAACGATGCAAAAAGTGCTGATTACTTTAGATTTTAAATCGCTAAAAGGGTGGAGCTCTTTGTTATTCTGTAAAGTTAACGCCTATTTTTCCAGTTCTTTTTCCGGCTAGCTTTTAAAGCAGCTTTTTCAGCGTTGATTTGCTCGGTTTTAGCAATTTCTTTTTCAATGACGCTAGGCGTTTCTAGGCTAACACTGCCAAAGCTTCCACTACGAAAATCATGAATAAAAATAGCCGATGTTTTATTTAAATCGATACGTCCACCACTAACCAAAGCGCCTCGCTTACGTCCAACCGCTTCAAGTAATGCGGTGGCGTCTCTTGGTTTTTCTTCGATTTCATAGCGCTGCATAACAGCCTCAGGGTGATTATCTAGAAAAAAGTCGGCAGCGTAATAGGCAATGTCATCATATTCTATTGCTGTATCTTTTATAGCACCGGTAATAGCTAGGCGGTAGCCACTATCTTTGTTTTCAACTTTTGGCCAAAGCAAGCCAGGGGTGTCAAATAAAATAATATTATTACCCAAATCAATACGTTGCTGGGTTTTTGTAACGGCTGGTTCATTACCTGTTTTTGCAATGGTGCGGCCAGCAAGGGTGTTAATTAGAGTGGATTTTCCGACGTTTGGAATACCTGTTATTAAGCAAGTAATGGGTGTTGTCTTGGTGCCTTTGTTGGGAACCAATTTGTGGCAAAGAGAAAAAATAAGCTCACTTTTATTGGGTAATTGAAGGTTAAGCGCGAGTGTTTTTGTATTCTTTTTTTGCTCTAAATACTGTTGCCACTCATCGGTAATATCTTCTTGCGCTAAATCAGTTTTATTAAGAATTTTTAAACAAGGTTTGTCGCCACGAATATTTGCCAGCATTGGGTTTTCACTACTATAAGGAATCCTAGCATCAACAATTTCAATGAACATATCAACTTCAGGAAGACGTTCTCTGATCTCTTTTTGGGCCTTATGCATGTGGCCTGGGTACCAGTTAATACTCATGATGATATGTGTCGTTAATTAGTGGATATAGAAGGGTTTAATAGTGGGGAGGAAGCTCATCAAATAACGACGGTGCAGCTTTGCTGCCATCATCTGGAGATTCCATAGCTTGGGTAAGCTGTTTGAACTGTCGTTGAAGCTTATCAATTTCTTCTTGCTGCCGACAAACGACACTATCCAATTGCTGGATAGTGTCTTCTTGATACGCAACTTTAATTTCAAGCTCTGTAATGCGTTTGTCCATTATCTATACGTCAGACCTGTTCTTGTTCTTTTTAGGTTTTTTAGTATATGTTTTTTTCTTGCCGTTAGCAGGTTTAGCTGATGTAGCGGCAGGTTTTGCAACATGATCAGTCGTTTCTATTTGTAACGGTTGGTTACGTACGCGGAGTTTTTTAAGGCTTTCAAAAACAACTTTTGGCATGCCAATAGGTAGCTCTATAAAGCTATGGTCGCCTTTTAGTTCGATATGACCAATATTTCTTGGTTCAACATCAGCTTCGTTAGCAATAGCACCCACAATGTCGCCAGGCATAATGTTGTGGTCTCTACCGACGGCAATGCGGAAATTTTCCATTGGCGGTCTATCCACATTTTTGCGTTTGCCTTTTGACTTGCCTTCGCGTTCAGGTCGGAATGATTTGCTGTCTCTTGACGAACGATCAGATCGGCTTTCACGATCTTCCCCACGAGAACGACCTTCTTTATTACCTTTTGCCTTTTTCTCATCAAGAATAAGAGGCTTGTCTTTTTGTGACATATAGGCAAGTGCAGCAGCCAGTTGCATAGGATCTGTATCGTTTTCTTCCAAATATGATTGAACAACTTGTTGGAAAAACGCAAGGTCAGTATCCGCGAGTGTACTAGTGATTTTTTCTTTAAATTGACTCGCGCGGCTCTCGTTAACTTGTTGACGAGTAGGTAGCTCAATTGGAGTGATTTTCTGACGCGTTGCATTTTCGATCGCACGTAGTAAGCGACGTTCACGTGGCGCTACAAACAAAATAGCTTTACCCGTTCTGCCGGCACGACCTGTACGGCCAATACGGTGAACATAAGCTTCAGTATCGTATGGAATATCGTAGTTAACAACGTGACTAATACGCGCAACATCAATACCTCGAGCAGCAACATCGGTGGCTACTAAAATATCAATTTTACCTGATTTTAGTTGTGCAATTGTGCGTTCACGTAAGGCTTGAGTCATGTCGCCATTAATAGCAGCGGCTGTATAGCCACGGGCTTCTAACTTTTCAGCCAGCTCAACAGTTAGTACCTTAGTACGTACAAACATGATGATGCCATCAAATTGTTCAACTTCTAATATGCGAGTTAGTGCATCTAATTTATGCAAGCCACTAACGAGCCAGAATTGTTGTTGGATTCGTTCAACCGTTGAGGTTTTAGTAACAATTTTAACAACTTTCGGTGAGTTTAAATATTTATCAGCAACACGACGGATAGGTGCAGGCATGGTTGCTGAAAATAGAGCGACTTGGCGCTCGCTAGGTGTTTGCTCTAAAATCCATTCAACATCATCGATAAAGCCCATTCTTAACATTTCGTCGCCTTCATCAAGCACGATAGTTTTAAGGTTATCTAGCCTTAATGTTTTACGACGTAAATGATCCATTACACGACCCGGCGTGCCAACGACAACATGTACACCGCGCTTCAATTGGCGTAACTGTGTGTCCATGCTTTGACCACCGTAAATAGGCAATACATTAAAGCCTTTCATGCCACTGGCGTAAGTTTTGAATGCTTCAGCTACTTGAATAGCTAATTCACGAGTAGGAGCGAGAACAAGTACTTGCGGCGCCTTTTTATCAAGATCAATTTTAGATAAAAGAGGTAACGCAAATGCGGCGGTTTTACCCGTACCGGTTTGAGCGGTGCCAATTAAATCAAAACCATTCAATAAATGTGGAATAGCTTCCGCTTGAATAGGTGATGGCTGTTCATAGCCGATATGTTTTAGAGCGTCTAATACAGACGTAGACAACGCTAAATCAGCGAAGCTTATAGTTGCTTGGGATGTCATTTTTGAGCCTTAACTTGGGGATAGTGGAGGCTTAAAAAAGAAGAGTTAAGCCCTCTATCAGAGGTGTAAAAAATGTATTATACGCTTTTCTTCAGAAGATTTGTTAGTTTACCAGAGGATAAATGCTGTGCTGCAAAAAACAATTGTTTGATAGATTGAAAGTTGGTACTAAAAAGGAAATGAATTTTGACTGAGTTAAGCTTAAAACACAGGTAATATGGGTTAGGATTAGCGTGGCCTACATTTGAAGTAATAAATTGATGGGAATGAGTAAATGACAAGGATTAACTTAACTGCAGTAATGTTTTTTTTCTTATTACAACTGTCAGCTTGTAGTGGCGCCTTACCAAAAATGGAAGATGAAACGAAGTCACCGTGGAATAGCTTTGCTGAAGCGATGGCAGCCTATGATTTGGTTGAATTGAATACAACGACAGTCAGTGACCTTCGGGAGTTAGGCTTTGATCCATACACGACACCTAATGTTGAAATACTGTCTTATTTAGATGTTATTCAGAAATTTATACCTAATAACGCTGTCAAACTTGAACAGTTGCCTTTAAGCGTACGTTCGTGTTTAGCCAAGCAAGAACGTTGTATGGCTTATGAGGCGCACCCTGGTACAGTTAAAAGAAAACGAGTTGGCAGTATGTTTTTGGACCTACTTAAATTTAAGCGTAAAACAATTGAAACAGGCTGGCGCTTTAATGCCTTAATGGTCTTAGATGATGGGGTTGTGGTGTACAAGGTTTGGAGTGGTGTACCCATTATAGATTCAGAGAAAACAAGAAAAAATCCATTAGGGCCATTGCAGGGTGCTGGAGACTCGTTGGCGAGGGACGCTGTAGGAATTTAATTTCAGGTTAACTTAACGGTGTTCTTCTACTAAGTGTCCATTATTATGTTGGAACATATGGCTTGAACTGTGCGAAGTGAGTGTCGACCCGCTTAAAATGAAGTAATATAATGCGCATTGTGAATTATTTGGAATAGAGGGTATTGTGCTTGAAATTTTAGAACAAGGTGGTTGGTTAATGCTGCCTATTATTACTTGCTCGGTCGTTTCGTTAGCGATTATTGCTGAGCGTTTTTGGTCTTTAAGTAGCGAAAAAATCATTCCAAACCAGTTGCTTTCATCGGTTTGGCAGCTGCATAAAGCAGGGAAGTTAGATAAAAGCAAAGTTGAAACACTTTCTAAAAGTTCACCTTTAGGTAAAGTGCTTGCAGCGGGTATTAAAAATTACTCACATGGTCGTGAAACCATGAAAGAAAGTATTGAAGAAGCTGGACGTCAGGTTGTGCATGAGCTTGAGCGTTTCCTCAATACGCTGGGCACTATTGCATCAATTACACCTTTGCTGGGTTTGTTAGGAACAGTGCTGGGCATGATTGATGTGTTTGCCGCAATTGTTTCTAACGGCGTGGGCGATCCGAGTGTTTTGGCAGGAGGTATTTCACAAGCACTAATTACTACGGCATCGGGTTTAACCGTGGCTATTCCTAGTTTAATGTTTTATCGCTATTTTACGGGCCGTATTGATGGGCTGGTTATTAAAATGGAAGATGAAGCAGTTAAAATGGTTGAGATGATGTGTGGGGAGCGGGAGTAAAGGAATGAACTTCAGGAAAAAAAATAAAATCGAGTTTGACCTGAACTTAACTCCTTTGATTGACGTAGTTTTCTTACTATTGATCTTTTTTATGGTGACGACTACCTTTGATCGTGAAACACAGTTGAAAATAGAGCTGCCACAGGCTTCAGGTGAGCAAAAGAAAATTGATAAGCCGCTAGAAGTGAGTATTGATGCGGAGAGCCACTTTTTTATTAACAAAAAAGAAATCGTAAACTCATCAATTGAAACAATCAAAAAGGCATTACTACAGGCAGCAGGTGATAATAAAACGCCTCAACTATTAATCAGTGCCGATGGGCAGGCAACACACCAATCAGTGATTAGTGTATTGGATGCAGCAGGGCAGTTAGGCTTTGTTAATATTACCTTTGCAGCTAATCAACCACCGCCAGAAGAATAACGGTTTATATCGCTTTTATGGGTCAGAAAATCAATAATTTCTTTGATAGTATGTGGTATGGGAAGCGTGCTATCGCATTAGTCTTTACTCCTCTATCTGCTTTATTTGGCTTAATTGTTAAGGTGCGTGGATTCCTTTACAGCAAGGGTTATTTGAAATCAACGCAACTACCCGTTCCGGTACTGGTTGTTGGGAATATAACCGTAGGTGGTACAGGTAAAACGCCGATGGTTATATATTTGGCTGAACTGCTTAAGGCAGCAGGTTATTCACCGGGGATTATTAGTCGTGGCTACGGGGGCATTGCGTCGAGTTGGCCACAGCAAGTTAGAGCAGATAGCGATGCACGTGTGGTAGGTGATGAGGCAAAAATTTTAGCTGCACGCACCGATTGCCCGGTTGCTGTTGGACCAAAACGGGTTGACAGTGCATTAGCACTAATCAAGCATCATGGATGCGATATTATTATTTCTGACGATGGGCTGCAGCATTATGCTCTGCAGCGTGATATTGAAATTGTATTAATTGATGGTGAGCGTCGGCAAGGTAATGGTTATTTATTACCAGCAGGGCCTTTACGTGAACCTGTAGAACGTTTGAAGTCAGTTGATTTTATCGTTTGTAATGGCTTGGCGAATAAGGGTGAATTTCCGCTGCAGATTGATGGTGATATTGCCGTTAGAATTAATGATGAGTCTAAGCAAAAGGAGTTACGTGAGCTAGGTAATCATCCTTGTCATGCCTTAGCTGGTTTGGGAAACCCTGCTCGTTTTTTTGCTCACTTGAAAAAGTTCGGTTTAGCCTTTGATTCACATACTTTCCCTGATCACTATATATATACTCAGCAAGATATAAGCTTTGATGACGATAATCAGGTCTTAATGACAGAGAAAGACGCGGTAAAGTGTACGACTATTGCTACAGATAAGCACTGGTACGTACCCATTAAAGCTAAAATGTCGGAAAAATTTAGTTTATCGTTATTGGCACTAATTAAAGAGAAAACAAATGGATAAAAAATTACTAGAAATTCTAGCCTGCCCTTCTTGTAAGTCGGGTTTGAAATATTTACAAGAACAGCAAGAACTGGTTTGTGTACCATGTCGACTTGCGTATAGCGTACGTGATGATATTCCAATTATGTTAATAGATCAGGCTAGAAAAATTAGTGCTGACGAGGCCGATGAGTTGCGTTCTTAATATGGAACAAACGTATAAGGTAGTCATTCCTGCTCGTTACGCATCAACACGTTTACCGGGTAAACCGATGTTGAAAATAGCGGGCAAAGAGATGATTCTGCACGTTTGTGAGAAAGCAGCGTTAGCCGGAGCCGAAGAAGTAGTCGTGGCAACGGATGATGAACGCATCTTAGCTTGTGTTAAACAAGCAGGGTTTAATGCCGTTATGACGGCGGCATCTCATAATAGTGGCACTGAACGTTTGACTGAGGTAGCTAATACTCTGGGCTGGGCAGATGAAACTATTATCGTTAACTGCCAAGGTGATGAGCCACTCATTCCACCAGAATTAATTCATAAAGCCGCTAGCGCACTCATGCAGCAAAATGTCGCTCAGGTAGCCAGCCTTTGTGCACCTATTACTGATACAGAAGAAATCTTTAATCCTAATGCGGTTAAAGTCATTCGTGATGAACAAGAATACGCCTTGTATTTCAGCCGCGCACCGATACCTTGGGATCGAGATTGTTTTCCCAATAACGCTGAAGCTTCGCAAGCGACTCATTTTAGGCATATTGGTATTTATAGTTATACCGCTAGCTTCTTACGTCGCTACATTACATGGCCAATTAGCCAACTAGAACAGATTGAGTCTTTAGAGCAGCTGCGTATTTTAAACATGGGCGAACGAATTTTTGTGCCAGCAGTTCAGCAAGCACCAGCAGCAGGGATTGATACACAACAAGACTTGGATCGAGTGAACGCCTTATTGAGCTAGCTTTACTAGCGCACACCAAGCCGGTATTCATCAGACTAACCCCTGTCCATTGTTTAAACGCACGGGTGAATGATGCGGGTTCAATAAAGTCGAGTTGATCGCCAATACGGGCAATAGGTAGACATTCCCTAATTAATTTATCAATCTCTAAGTCTCGACGAATAGTATCTTTAATGACTTGATAACGAGTTTTTCAGCCTGCAGTTTGCGCCTTAAAGTTGGGGTGCTAATGCATAATTCATAACGCCAGCAAATAGATCATGTGCTGTGTGAAATGGTAGGTTGAGGCACGAAGCCCAACACGTCAATCT
>Ga0209826_1002913_pt1 | contig 11000 bp, 12 predicted proteins | sample GOMGulsemesocosm_5_FD_184637 | JGI IMG/M metagenome (GOLD analysis project Ga0209826, IMG submission 184637) | Methane-oxidizing microbial communities from mesocosms in the Gulf of Mexico - GOM15C Gulf of Mexico (SPAdes) (version 2) | ecosystem: Environmental > Aquatic > Marine > Cold seeps...
TTTTCATAGTTTTCCTTATATGTGTGTATTCATACCATCAATTAATGATTGTTTATATATACGATAAGCAGGTATGAAACTTATGAGTATAGCACTACACTCAATGAGTGCCAGTATAGCCAACTCTCGCAAAGACAGTGGTTGTATTTGTAAGTAAAAACCATAAGTATCATATAAAGGTTGACTTAACACAAATAGAGCCACATATAAAAATACAACTCCAAGCCCAATAGACACAGCACATACTATAGCTGCTTCACCCACTACGAGTTTACCTATATCAAAAGGTGTTGCCCCAATAGAGCGAAGTATAGCCATCTCTTTTCTTCTATTTTGTACTCCCATTAGTATGAGACTAAGCATTCCTAGTAAGCCTATAAATACCACTAAGCCTGAGATGATATTAAGTGTGATTTGAACAAATTCAAAAAAGTCCCATAAGTCCTGTACTGCTAGAGCTGGAATAATTGCACTTAAAGGTTCGTTAGTATTGTTATTTATCTTTCTCTGTATTCCAAAAATAGCATTTTTTGATTCCACGCCCACATATACAGCACTGATTTTTAAAGGAAGTTTCTTCAGCTTCTTGGCAACTTTATGGGAAACGTTCTCTTTATATGTTTTTTCTGAGTGTTTACCATGCTCATCTTCATTATGCTCATGATGTTCCTCTCCATGATGTTCTTCATGCTCCTCATGTTCTTCTTCATGACTTTCATCGTGATGTTCTATTTTCTTCTTTATAGGTCTATGCATAAAGTGATTGGGAGAGTCATCATGTATTGCTTCCATAGCATGTAGAGTCACTATAAGCGTTTTATCAATAGGAGTATGGGTGGGTTTTAGAATTCCAGAGACTTTAAATGGCAGTTCATCATGGTGAACAAAACTTACCTCAGCATCACCATGAGACAGCACAATATTGTCTCCCAGTTTATAATTAAGCTTTTTGGCTACCTCATACCCCAAGACCACATGAAACATATCCTCAAAAGCTTTACCTTCTGTAAACTCAATTTTTTTATCATTAGCAAAAGAATAGTGTTTAAAGAAGTTTTCATTGGTTGATACTACCTTATAGCCTTTGTGAGAATCCCCCAAAGAGATAGGAATCGCCCACTTAACGTTTTTGCTGGCTTGAATCCTTTCATAGCTTTTATACTCCATAAGCGTATTAGGAGTTCCTATATGAAATACAGAGTAAAGTAGCAGCTCAATTTGAGAACTCTTAGGCCCTATGATTAAGTCTGTACCTGAAACGGGCTGCAAGAAGCCAGAGTTTGCCTCTTTTTTGATGATCTGAACACCCAATAGCAACATAACGCTTATTGCAATACTGATAAAAGTAAGAAGAAAAGTTGCCTTTCTACTTTGTATACTCTTTAAAGCTAAAGTAAACATAGACATTATTCTACCTCCTCTACTTTTACACTATTGATTGAGGAGAGTTCGATACAACGCCCAAAATGACTTTTTAAACTCTCATCGTGGCTTACGAATACCAAAGTGATATTTTCTTTCTCACACTCATCAAAGAGCATTTTTACAAAAGAAGCTTTATGAGCACTATCTAAGGCACTAGTAGGTTCATCAGCTATGATCATATCAGGGGAACCAATCAAAGCTCTGGCAATGGCAACTCGCTGTTGTTGACCAATACTAAGTTCATTCACACTTCGTTTTAGTACAGAAGACGCATTGATACCCAAGTTAGCCAATAGTCGTATTGCTTCTTCCTCTAAACTTTTTGAATGCTCTAAGGCTTTTTCTTTTCTTGAGAGACTAAATTTACACGGTAGTATAATATTCTCAATGAGATTTAAATAAGGTATTAGATTAAACTGCTGAAAGATAAACCCAATATGGTTTGCTCTAAAGCTATCCCTTTGAGAACTCTTCATAGTATTTAAGTGAGTGTTATTTATAATGACCTCACCTTTTTGAGGAGTGATTACTCCTGCTAGTAGATTTAAAAGCGTACTTTTCCCAGAACCACTCTCCCCTTGAATAAAGACTTTTTCATTGGCCTTAATCATTAAGTGTTCAATATCTAATATCAATGTCTCTTTCCAAGAAAATTGCATGTTATTTAGCTCTATCATTTATCATCCTGTTTTGTATCTATAATTTTGTTTATACTCAATATCAATCGTTTCTCTCATTAAATTTATATGCAACTAGGTTGCAACTATGAAATTTTATCAAATAAAAATTAAATGCAACTTAGTTGCAAGATATTTATTCTGCATGTTGTATTAAGGCTTGTGAAGTAAAAGAAGATAATAATTAAGTATACTGTCACCACTATTTAAGTCAACCATTACTACAAGGGATAATATGCAAGAAATATCTGAGTCAGTCCAAGAGCACCATCACTTCAAAATATTTAAACCATATGGTTTTTTAAGTCAATTTGTACAAGAACCACGAAAGAAGAAAAAGTTATTAGGTGAGTTATCTAATTTCCCTGATAAGATTATGGCGATTGGACGACTTGATCACGACTCAGAAGGATTGTTGCTACTCACAACGGATGGTATGATGAGCTATAAAATAAGAGACAAAGGAATAGAAAAAGAGTACTACGTACAAGTTGATGGAGAGATTACAGAAAATGCCATGACACAGCTGCAAAAGGGTGTTGAGATTACTGTTAGTGGGGAAAAGTATCTAACTCTTCCTTGTAATGCATTCGCCCTTTTGAATGAGCCTGATTTCCCAGCTCGTGGACGTAATATTCGTGATTCAAAACATGGTCCTACCAGTTGGGTATCTATCACACTTTGTGAAGGAAAAAAACGACAGATAAGAAAGATGACGGCTGCTGTTGGCTTTCCTACATTAAGACTGGTAAGAGTTCGCATTGGTAACATTCATATAGATAGTATGACTGCTGGTGATGTTGTTGCACTGCCTGATTTTAATGATGCACTTAATGGCTAATATCAAGTATTGGTAAATAGCCTTAACTAAGGTGGGTTTATTGGTTGTAATTTAGAGCTTGATTATTATAGCCCCCATTTTTTTAAAATTAGTTTATATTCTTCAGTTTTTTTAAACGCTATAAGTGCGCTTTTTATTTCAGATACTGTTTCATCCTTTGTCATCAAACTAGCTGCTATATATGCATTTCCCGTAGACATCTCAGAAAGAGTATATTCCTTTTCTATTATTTTCGAAGGAACATCGCCCTCTTCTTTTGAGATGAAATTTATCACCGCATCAGACATAGGTAACAAATCTATTCTGTCTCTCAATAATTTTTTGTAATTTCGAACATATGCATTCTTCCCAGCGAGTCGTTGGAATTTATTTAAGTTAAAGCCTTTGGTCGTAAAATAATGTTCATGTACATCTTTAACAACAGTACCCACTTCATAATTTTTCAAATCATTGAGTAACTTGACTTGAATATCATCTCTACTTTTTAATCTATATACTGAATAAGCAGCTGGAGCTACGATACCTACCCATTTAAAAAGATTTTCTCTTTTTTTTATTCTTAGAATAGAAAAAATAAGAGTATTTGGGTCTGTTTGACTCATAATATAGGCTCTTGCCCAGGGAATACTCGTAATAGTATATTCAAACTTTGTATTCGCTAACACTCCTTTCACAACGTCCACTGAAAGTCCTACTATATTTTCATCTTGAGTGTAATTAAAAGGAGGGAACTCATCTACATAAATAGTAAGTTTTTGAGAAAATAGAGAACTATGAAACAGTATAATAATGAGAAAAGTACTTAAATATTTAACTTTCACTATATAATCCTTTTTGTAGATGATGATTTTATATAATTATCCAATTTAACGGAACTGAAAAGGGGATAGGAAAAATAGGAAGTGAATACCTCTTTTTTAAAGTGTATTGAATCTATTCCTAGATTGTTATTATAAGTTTACAATATATGTGCTTAAGATATACTTGAAATATATTTTAAGTATATACAACACTTGATTTAAATTTTATTGTAAGATTTGTTTTGAGTTGGAAAATTTAATTGAAATTACTTTAGCTTCACTCGGGTAAACTTGCACTAAAACAATTTTTAACGATGCACTTAGTGGCTAATATCAAGTATTAAAAATAGCCTTGATTAATGGGGATAGAAAACCATATGGAAGAGAAGTGTTTTACGATAAAATACAATCAATAAAGGAAATAATATGTCTTTAGATAAACAACGCTTAAAAAATGCACTTTGGGGAATTTTTATTTCGGATGCCATGTCTATGCCGGCACATTGGTATTATAAAAGAGATTATATTAAAGAAGGATTTGATGGTGCAATCACGGGCTATAATGATGCACCTCATCCTCATCCAGAATCTTTTATGGTTGGAGGGGGCTATTTTCCCAATATTAGAAAGGCCAAAGAGATTGGACGTCCTTACGATATCCTCCATGAGCATCTTCGCTTTTATAACACAAACTACAATCATGCTGATATAAGACTAAGTGTTCATTCTGGGGAACATGCAAACCCTATGCCAATCTTAAATGAAAGATACCATTATCATCATGGTTTAAAAAGTGGGGATAACACACTGGGAGCGAATCTTATGCGTGTTCTTATGCGCTCAATAACCAAAACCAAAGAATACAATCAAGAACATTTTATTAATGAATTCACAACATATATGACAACACCAGGGTTAAACAAAGACCCTTATTCAGAGATATATCTTAGATCTTGGTTCAGTAACTATACGAACGGTGTGCCTCCTCATGCTTGTGCACAGGAGCAAAGAAACGTTTGGTCTATAGGTTCAAGTGGTGGTGCAATTCGTCCACTCTTACTTTCACTTGCCTCATCCTCAGTGTATCAAGCATTGGGTGTAGCTTTACAACATCAGCAAATTACCCATAGGTCTGATAATGTAAGTTCTGCATTAACCTATCTCGTACCATTACTCCATGCACTTTTAGAAAAAAAAGATCCCTTAAGCACAATAAGAGAGCATGCATCAAAGGTACATCTCATTAAAATAAAAGGTTCTGATCTTACAACAACTTACGCCAAGCACAGGGGGCCAGGAAATATCCCACATGATGAAATGTGGAAAATCCATACAGAGTTTTCAAATGATACTCTTGATTTAGACTCTCTGCTGGAAAAATATACCGAAGATGAGATTTTAGGAGATGTATTTACTACGGGATGTTATCCCGAGCACTCTATTCCTGTCTTGTCCTATCTTCTGTATAAAAATAAATTTGACTTTAGAGAATCTATTTTGGCCAATGCTAATGCTGGTGGGGATAATGTTCATAGAGGTATCTTACTAGGCATGTTAGCAGGTGCTGCAAACGATGAAATACCTCAAGATTTAAAAGAAGGACTTAGTGACTATGAAACTATCAATAGTGAAATAAATAATTTTATAGATACTATTATTGGAAGTTAAATATAAAGCAGCAAGTAAAGGATATAAAAGTTCAGACAACTTTATATCCTTTATCTTTTAATTATTAAACATAGAAAAAAGTTTTATTCCTCTAAAGTCTATTAAGATTTCGGTCCAGCTTTTATTTCCATTTTTCAAATATCTTAATTTTTTAAAACCCAAAGCTTTTAACTCTTCCAAAAATCTGATTGAAACTTTATCTTTCTTAGAAAAAATTACAAAATTTGTGTCTTTGCTATAATTATCAAAATTCAAGTTTCGAGATTTGTATTCAAGATATCCTTTTCCAATGCTTTGAAAGTTTTTTATCTTTTTTTCATATTTTTCATCAACACCGATTATATAAAAAGTATCGGTTTTTATCATCTCGTTTATTTGTCTTGGATCTATTTCAAATGTTTGATTTGCTTCTATATAACTAAATGCAAAAAACATTAATACTACTTGTAATAATTTTATTTTCATTTTGTATCCTTTGGTATTTTGTTTAATAAATAATTACTATAATTATTTATATGTTCCAATTTTGGAAGTTGTATGAATAGACTCAAAAGAAGTCATAAATCATCTTCTTATTGTTATTCTTTCTATGTATCTCCCAAAAATACGACTAAGTGAAGTATAATTGAATTTTATGCATTGTGTCAAATAACCAATAGTCATTACTTGTATGATTAAAAATCATGTAGTTTAGTATAATTAATGACTATTACTTATATGACTAGAAGTTATCTTATGTATAATAGTCAATAATTATTACTTATATTAAGGAAACTAATATGGATTCAAATCTTCTTAAAGTATTTATAACAGTTGTAGAGAAAAAAAGTATTACTCTTGGTGCAAAAAAACTTAAATTTACACAATCTAACGTTACATTAAGGATTAAGCAACTTGAAAAGAATCTGGGGTATCCAGTCTTTCATAGAACTCCTAAGGGCGTAGTTTTAACAACTGAAGGAGAGATACTTCTTCCCTTAGCCACTGAATTGGTTAATAAAATGGAAGAAGTACAAACAAGAATGAAGAATATTAAAGTTCAAAATTCATTAAAAGTTGCATCAACTTATACAAATGCAAGTATACGGCTCATCACTTTTTTAAAAAAAATGAACACAGTTTATCCAAATATTCAACTAGAAATTATTACCCATAATACACTGTCTACTACTCAACTACTGCTTGATTATAAAATAGATATTGGTTTTATTAATCATGAACCAAATGACAGTGACTTGGTGCTTTTAAACAAATTTGATAATGAGTTGTTATTGGTTGAACCAAAACAAAAATCAACAAATAACACCATTTTATACAGTGTAGTAAATTGTGCATTTTACAAGGGAATGAAAGACTACTATAAACATCTCGATATCACTCAATACCAAACTGTTGAGATAGCAGATTATGAGATTTTACTTGCATGTATAGAATTAGGAATGGGAAAAGCTCTCTTGCCAAAAGCTCTTGTTAAAAAACATGGATATTTGAGTAAATTAAAACTTACGCCAATACCAAAAAGTATTATAGATATACCCACTTGTTTGGTTTGTAGAAAAGATAATATTCCAAAGATTAGTGAATACTTGAAAAAAATTAAATTATAAATAACTTCGTTGATTCAGAACCTTCATATTGGAATTTATATACACTTATCAACTTAAAATAAATAATCGAGAGAAGAGAGATATGGAAAGAATAAATATGTCAATAGAGGGTGATAGTTATATATTAGCTGACGGATTACATATATCCCAAAGTGATAGAGATAGTTATATTCTACAATTAATAAGTGAAATGGCTATTGAAATAACCAAAAAATTAAATTTTTCAATTTATGACAATAATCCAATTATGGTTAATTCCATTGTAAGTGATATACAAAAAGATAGTGAAGATGAAGGATATAGAAACTTTAGAATTGAAGTAGAAATTGACAATAATAAAATCACTTCAAAAATATTAGAAAATGATTCAGAAAATCATATAAGAAAATGGATCGAGGATCATGAGACAGTATTTAGTGGTGGATTTAATTTAAATAAAAAATTCCAGGGACAAGATACTTAATTATTTAAAAGTATCTTGTCTGAATGAAAAGTTTCAAATATCCACTTCGTGGCCATATTAAGATCAGTGCATTCGTAGATTGTCTGGGTGAACAAATCTCTTACCCTATCTGATCCAGACACACCGATACACTTTATACCTGCACCAATTGCGGCTAAGCTTCCATTATAAGTGTCCTCTATAGCTAAGCACTCTGTTGGTTGGAACCCAAGTTTTTGGGCTGCTAGTAAATAGCAGTCTGGAGCAGGCTTACTATTAACCACATCATCACCAGAAACCCAAACCGATACGTACTGTTCTAAACCATGCTCAACTAGGCTAACAGCTACACCTTCCCTACCCGCACCAGTAACGATACCAATTTTATAACCTTGTTTATGAAAGTAACGAATTGAATCAATCGCACCATTCATAAGAGGGAATGCTTGTTTCGACAAATATTGTTTACTTTGTTCATTTTTAGCCTTCACAAGTTCAAGTGGCGTGACATCTAGGGAGTGATTTGCAGCTATTGTGATTGCATTTGAAGTTGTGGGAATACCTGCATATTGATTGACATATTCCTCATAGGATAATTCAATATCATATTCTATTAGAACATTTCTCCACATTTCAAAATGAGCTTTTTCTGAATCAACAATTGTTCCATCATGATCAAATAATATTGCCTTAATTTTCATAGTATTCCTTGTCTTTTTCGATGCTTTTAGGCACAATCCAGTCACAGTTTTAAATGATAACTATCAGACCCCTATTTTAAGATGTTATTTTGATAAACTTCTCTAATTCTTCCTCATCTTCAATTATCAAATGAATAAAGTTAGATAAATTTTCATGTAAAAGGTTTACTTCTAGCAGTAAATCATCTTTACCTAAGAAATTCATTTGTTCTTGCATGCTGTATGTAAATGTAGAGAGTGTAAGAGACCATATTATAAGACTAAATGTTCTGTTGGAAACTCTTGCTTTGGTGTAATTTGAGTTGTTTGCAATTTCCCATATTTTGTCAGTGTTTTGTGTTTCTTCTAGGGACCAAAAATCAATCTCTGCACCATTATCTAATGTGAATTTATTTTCGATGCTTTTCCACTTTCCATCTTCATAGGGAGTGTCTCCATCTGCTGTCATTTGTTTTACAAGTGTACCTGTTATATTTTTCATAAAGTCTGAATATTCTTTTACTTCTGAACTTATATTAAATAAATCATCAAAGTTTTTTGTTTTCATTAGTGTTCTCCGAAAATGTTGTATGTGTGGTTATTATATTATAGATTTACCCTATTTAGCTAAAGAGAATAGGAAGATAATACTTTACTACAAAAGTACCTGTATTATCAAAATAATCATTTTTCTCAAACTTAATATAAGAAGGGATAGTCATTGCTTCATAACCAGAATTTGGCAACCAATAATGATACACCCACTGTATTAACTTAAGGATATCTTCGTATTTTCCCTCAAAAGAAAACTCCGCACACAAACCTGAATATAGATTAAAATAGGGAAGATTTGTATTTTCAAGTAAGTCTTCTTCTTTTAGCATAATAGCTGCAACATAATGACAATCCTGTGGTTTTGTCAAAATAGGATTGTCATGATAGATACCAAGTTGGGAATACTCTTTTATATTATTACTATAAACCCATGCTTTTAATTTCTGCCATGTTTTTATAGAGTTAAAACCATATCCTTTTTCTCTTATATAATAACAAATTCTTTTCTCTATATTTACAATCTTTGGCTCTTGAGATATATAATTCTCATCTATTAAAGAGAGAGTATTGGAGTACTTTAGTATTTTATTTGAATACTCTTTATATCCCCCTACCCTCCACTGTTTTGGAGTCATATCAAAGCGCTTTTTAAATGCACGTAAAAAAGAGCTTTGAGAACTATATCCACATAAAGATGCTATTTTACTAATAGTGGAGCTTTGATTCGTAATCAATAAGTTTGAAGCTTTTTGTATACGTATGGATTGAATACATTCGTAAATATTTTCACCCATCTGTTCTTTAAATATACGCTGAAAATGGAACTTACTCACTTTAAACACTAAAGCCATTTCATCGATGTTTATAGGTGTGTCTATATATGTATTTATATAGTTCATCATTTCATTGGCAATTTTACTGTGTAATAAAGAAGTCTCTTTTGTGTGCATTATTTTCTCCGTAATATATATTAGCACAAATTGATTATAAATCAAGCACTAATTATAAAGTATAAATATGTCCAAGGTGGTATTATTACAAAAAAGGATTTAAATGAATGAAGAATTTGATAAGTTTAAACAATGGCTTAGTCTTAACTATAGCGACGGTTTATTAGATTTAAATCCTCCTGCAACAGATGCGCAAATAGAAGAACTTACAAGTACTCTAGGTCTTACTTTACCCGAGGATTTTACTGATGTATTAAGAATACATAATGGCCAAAAAGGCAAATCTGCATGGCTTTTTGATTCTCAGGAGTTTTTATCTACTCACCGTATTATTGAAGAATTCAATATTTGGAAAAACTTATTGAATAGTGAACTAAAAGGTAAATTATCTACTGCTGATGAAGGCGTTAAAAATGATTGGTACAATTTAAATTGGATACCTTTTACAAGTGATGGTTGTGGAAATCACTATTGTCTTGATTTAAGCCCAAGTCCAACAGGAAAAAAAGGTCAAGTTATTACTTTGTGGTATGAATCAAGTGAGCGAGAAATTGTATCTGGGAGTTTCACACAATGGTTTGAAGAATATGTCAAGGAACTGTTTTCTGGTGAGCTTATTTATTCAAAAGAATATAATTCTATTGTTTATAAAGATGCAATATAATAAGTAACAAAAGTGGCTTGAAAGCACTATATATTAAAATTAAGTCGCCTTTATCTCTTTTCACTACAAATATTATATTTTTTGATATTTATTAATCCACAATATTATGCTAAAAGATTAGAAACTTTCTAATAATTTAACCATATGCTCATTAGGTAAAATACCTGCAACATCAAGAGAAAACTCTTTTTTATATCTTTTTAAATAGTAAATATTAAATGATTCCATATGCTTTACTTTTACCAAGTCTTTTTTATCAAATTCAAAATATTCTTTCATTTTGGAGTATACTTCTTCAGATACTTCAATACTATTATCTTCACAGTTTTCTGTAATTCTTTTTGCCCTATTTACACTATCACCCCAAAGATCATAAAGAAATTTAGTTTTTCCAACAAGAGCACCAATTACGGATCCTGAGTAAAGTCCCATTTTAATTACATATGGACTTAAATTTAATTTATGCCTATGTTTATTGTTCTTGTTTAAATAGTGTTTAAACTGTAAAGCACTCATACATTGACGTAGCATATGAGCACGATCTTGCATAGGTGCACCACATACGGACATATAAACTTCACTCATTGTTTTAATTTTTTCAATTTTTAATGTCTCATTTATTTCATCAAAAGCTTGAATAAACTGTTGTATATTTCCCACCTCTGAAGCGGGATCTTTTATTTCTGATTTT
>Ga0209826_1002914_pt1 | contig 10999 bp, 8 predicted proteins | sample GOMGulsemesocosm_5_FD_184637 | JGI IMG/M metagenome (GOLD analysis project Ga0209826, IMG submission 184637) | Methane-oxidizing microbial communities from mesocosms in the Gulf of Mexico - GOM15C Gulf of Mexico (SPAdes) (version 2) | ecosystem: Environmental > Aquatic > Marine > Cold seeps...
CATGACCGCAGAGACCTTACCGTCCCGCTGTTATTAAAATTGAGCCAAATCCTTAAAGTCGATCCCTTGATTTTTGCTGATCGGCAAGATGCGCAACTCTTGGCGGAAATGAAAGAAACGCTTCATGATCCGCTTTTTGCAGAAGAAGCTATTCCCAACGTTTCCATCACGAATATTGCATCTGAATTCCCAGAAATAGGAGCTCTGATTGTACGATTATACAAAGCCTATAAAATCTCTCAAAATGAGCTTTTGTATTTAAGCGAACGACTGTCGCAGGACTCCCTCCTTGCGGATTCGTCTTTTCGATTGCGGACTTTGGTAACCTCAATTTTGTCCCTGACAGAAATCATGCATGACAATTTGGATTTAGAAGAGGACCAGCGTCAAAAATTTTTAAACATTGTCTTGAAAGATAGTACGACACTCACCGATACAGTTAATGAGATGATCGGTTTTGTTGGTGGCGATCATTTAAATGGAACTGAGCAAGCAGGATCTCCAAGCGAAGCTGTTACAGATTTCATTCAAGAAAAAAACAACTATTTTCCGGAGATTGAAAGAGCTTCCGAAGAGTTGTGTCGAAAAATAGGACATAATCAGCTCCCCGAAACTGCTGATTTAAGGCGCCATCTTACAACACAATATGGCATAAGTGTCGAGTATGCGACGAAAGATAACCCAAGTGGTGAAGTTACTTTATTTGATGAAGAACAAAAGCAACTGACTTTATCGCGCGCGCTCCCGCCCTCCAGTGTAAAATTCCATTTGGCACTCTTGATCGCACAACTTGGGTATAAAGATCTGTTCAATACAATACTTATCGGCTCAGATCTTACTTCAGAAGCTGCAAAGAATAAGGGTCTAGATGCACTCGCCAACTATTTTGCGGGTGCTTGCTTATTTCCCTACGACATCTTTTACAAAGCGGCAGAAGATTTCAGATACGACATTGAATTGATGCAGCAACAATTTGATGCAAGTTTCGAGCAAATCTGCCACCGCCTGACAACATTGCAAAAGCCAGAAAAAAGTGGTATCCCGCTTCACCTTATCAGAACAGATGTGGCTGGTAATATTTCCAAGCGCTTCAGCGCTTCAGGGTTGCGGATCCCGCGTTATGGAAGCGCTTGCCCACGCTGGGTTGTCCATGCTTCCCTCCTCACACCTGGTGCAATTTGCTCACAAATTTCGGAAATGCCAAATGGAACACGCTACTTCTCAATTGCCAAAACAATTACAAAACCCAGCTCGGGATTCTCCCAGCCAAAAAGACACTATTCAATCAGCATTGGTTGTGAACTCAATCAGGCAACCAGACTTGTTTATGCAGACGGGATCTCTCTCAACGCTCCCAGAATAGTCATGCCAATTGGCATTACATGTCGCCTGTGCGATCGGGAAAATTGCACCCACCGAACCGCACCACCGCCAGCGCAACCCAATCGCTCTCAAAACAATAGAAGAAATATTTCGCCGGGAATTGGTGATTGGTAAAAAGCTATTGCTTGCCAAACCATCCTAGGGTTGCAAAGATACATTCCTAATAAAAGAAAGTCGCTACTTCAAAACCAAAAACAGGAGGCGAATTATGCGTATCAGAAGTTTCATCATGGGAATCTGTGCACTTCCCCTGTCTTACCTTGTATCGGCACCCTTTATCCATACAGCAGGTGCAGAAACGCCCGCAAACATGCTTGTCATTGCGAACAGAATTGACGACATGGTTCAGTTGGACCCAGCAGAGATTTTTGAATTTGCTGGTATGGATATGGCTCGAAACGTATATGACAGACTTGTCGCTTTTGATCCTCTTAATCTGTCGAAAGGCGCGATCCCGGGCCTTGCTATGAGCTGGACCCTTGGCAGTGATGGCCAAACCTACACCTTCACAATGCGCCCCGAAGTTAAATTTCATTCGGGCAACCCCGTAACCGCTGCGGATGCCGAATTTTCCTTGCGGCGTGTTATATTGTTGAAGAAAACGCCCTCATTTATTCTTTCGCAATTTGGCTTCACAGCTGAAAATGTGAAGGAGAACATTAAAGCCACGAGCCCGATGACCCTGGTCATCAAAACAGATAAAATTTATGCGCCGTCCTTTGTCCTCAATTGCTTGACCGCTGGAATTGGCGGAATCGTTGACAAAAAACTTGTTATGGAACACGAAGTGAATGGGGATTTGGGTCATGAATGGCTTAAAACTCATTCAGCTGGATCCGGTGCTTACAAGCTTTCGTCTTGGAAACCTAACGAGTCCTATTCTTTAACAGCAGTGCCCGGCTATTGGCGCGGTGATGCGGCGATGAAGCGGGTTATTGTTCGTCATGTATCAGAGTCTGCGACCCAGCGCCTGATGCTGGAAAAAGGCGATATTGATATTGCCCGCAATTTAAGTGCTGAGGACATTAAAGCCATTTCCAAGAAAGAAGGTCTTGCGGTAGATAATGACCTGCGCGGGCGCATTATGTATTTTTCCTTAAATCAAAAGCATCCGATTTTATCAAAACCCAAAGTCATTCAAGCGCTTAAATACCTGACGGATTATAAGGGAATGGCAGGCTCTTTCCTGAAGGGGCAATATTCGGTTCATCAAGCTTTCCTTCCCTTAACGTATCTTGGTGAATTGAAAGATACACCCTACAGCCTGAACGTTCAAAAAGCCCAAACTTTGTTAAAAGAAGCCGGGCACGAAGAGGGGTTTGAGTTGGAAATGATTGTACGAAATGCCCAGGAACGCTTGGATATCGCTCAATCATTACAAAATACTTTTAGCCAAGCCAAAGTTAAAGTCAACTTAACTGTCGGAACCGGAAAACAAATTCTTGGCCGTTACCGGAACCGGGACTTCGACATTTATTTGGGCGCCTGGGGTCCTGACTACCCCGACCCTCAAACCAACGCGGATACATTCTCACATAACCCCGACAATCGGGATGCAGCAAAATTGACAGGTAAACTTGCCTGGAGAAATGCATGGGACATCCCAAAAATGACTTTAGAGACTGAGGCCGCCGTTGTGGAATTAGACGCAGTAAAACGCGGAGAGATGTATGTAAAGATACAAAAACAACATCAGATGAATTCGCCTTTTGGCATTATGTTCCAACAAACGGAACAAACAGGCCGTCAAAAAGGCGTTCAAAACTTCATTACTGGCTCTGCAATTTCAGAAGCTTATTATTGGACTGTGACGAAATAAATAAACATGAAGCGTAGTGGTATTCAAAAGGCTGGGGAGCGAGCACTTATTTCGCTCCCCAAAGGATTAAAATCTGTATTGGCCGCACTTCTGGGCATTGCCCTTACAATGTTTGGCCTCCTTGTTGTTACCTTTCTAATTGGTCGCGTTATGCCCATCGATCCCGTTTTGGCAATTGTGGGGAAACGCGCATCGAACGAAATTTACGAAGCAGCCCGCATCTCCCTAGGTTTTGATCAACCTCTTTATGTTCAGTTCTGGGTATATTTCAAACAAGTCCTTAGTGGTGATTTTGGGCAATCCCTGCTTACATCCAACGCCGTTACAGACGATATTCTTCGCGTTTTTCCAGCCACACTTGAACTGGCTTCTGTCGCGACCCTTCTTGGTGTTTTCATCGGCGTGCCTATTGGTGTTTATGCTGCCGCTTATAAGGAGAGTATATTCGACCAGTGTGTTCGAGTATTTGGGCTCTTTGGCTATTCGATGCCCATTTTCTGGGTTGGGCTCATTGGTCTGCTCGTTTTCTATGGCACCTTAGGTTGGGTCGGTGGCCCCGGTAGATTAGATATATTTTACGAGGATATAATCCCGCAAATAACAGGAATGATACTGATTGATAGTTTGCTTGCTGGTGATTTTGAGATTTTTAAAAATGCTGTTAGCCACATAATACTACCTGCGACAATCCTTGGGTACTATTCCATCGCTTATATTAGCCGTATGACCCGCAGCTTTATGCTCGAACAATTATCGCAGGAATACATCACAACAGCGCGGGTTAAAGGCATGTCAGAACAGTCCGTTATCTGGCGGCATGCATTTCGCAATGTCCTCATACCTCTAGTAACTGTTATAGCTTTATCTTATGCAAACTTGCTCGAAGGTTCCGTTCTTACCGAAACTATTTTCGCATGGCCAGGGCTTGGTCAATATATAACGACTTCCCTCTTATCTGCCGATATGAACGCTGTTTTAGGTGGAACTTTTGTTGTCGGCACGCTCTTTGTCGGACTGAATATATTTTCAGATTTTCTATATAAAGTCGTCGACCCACGGGCTCGCTAAGGTTTAAAAATGGCAGAAACAAATGTAAAAAACTTACGAAAATGGTTGGAAACAGACACGCCGCAGTCTCGCACGCAGGCGAAACTCTCTCAACTTTTTACATCGTGGCTTGATCTTAAATCCAACAAATTGGCGATGATCGGGTTCTCAGTCATTTTTGCCCTAATCGTGACAGCTCTTTTTGCGCCCATACTCGCTCCACATGACCCTTACGCTCAGGATCTTGCCAAGCGGCTGCAACCACCCCTCACAGAAGGATACTTTCTTGGATCCGATGAGCTTGGTCGTGATATATTAAGCCGCCTTATATACGGTGCCAGCACGACTTTATATATTGTCTTTCTGGTAACTATATCTGCCCCGATAATGGGACTGCTAGTGGGAACCGCTGCGGGATATATCGGCGGTTGGACGGATGCGATACTCATGCGGCTCACAGATATATTTTTAGCCTTTCCAAAACTTATTTTGGCTTTAGCGTTTGTCGCAGCTCTTGGGGCGGGCATTGAGAACGCTGTTTTAGCCATCGCACTGACAGCATGGCCACCCTACGCAAGGCTTGCACGTGCCGAAACAATTACCATTCGAAATAGTGATTTTATTGCGGCCATAAAATTGCAAGGCGCGAGCCCCCTCCGTATTATAACTGGTCATATTTGGCCATTATGTATCTCTTCTCTTATCGTTCGAGTAACCTTAGATATGGCTGGAATAATTCTTACTGCTGCCGGATTAGGTTTTCTGGGCCTGGGAGCTCAACCCCCCCTCGCTGAATGGGGAGCAATGATTTCATCGGGCCGTAAATTCATTCTGGATTATTGGTGGGTATCCACAATGCCAGGCTTAGCTATCTTTATTGTAAGTCTCGGATTTAATCTTTTAGGCGACGGTCTGCGAGATGTACTTGATCCAAGGCGGCAAAAATTGTGACCGCTCTTTTAACGGTTGAAGATCTGTGGGTCCGATTTCAAACTCGCAATCGGTTAGTAGAAGCGGTTCGCGGTATCAGCTTCTCAGTTGGACGGGAACGTATTGGAATTGTTGGGGAGTCTGGATCAGGTAAATCCATGACCGGCCGCGCAATATTGGGATTGGTACAGCAACCGGGTATTATACAAGCTAAACGCATTGACTTTAAAGGTCGTGATCTTACAGCGTTAAGTAATCGGGAGTTACGAGCCATTCGCGGCCAACATATATCCATGATTATGCAGGATCCCAAATACTCCTTAAACCCCGTCATCAAGGTAGGAGATCAAATCGCAGAATCCTTCAGATTACATCACAGGTCTTCACGAACAGATGCAAAAGCTAAAACTCTAGAGATGTTGAAAGAAGTACAAATCGCAGACCCCGAACGTGTGTTCAACACCTATCCTCATGAACTTTCTGGTGGTATGGGACAGCGGGTAATGATTGCCATGATGCTCATCCCCGATCCAGAAATTCTGATAGCAGACGAACCCACCAGCGCCCTAGATGTTACTGTCCAAAAACGCGTCTTAGAGATTATGGACAAACTTGTTACTGATCGTGGAATGGGGCTTATTTTTATTAGCCACGACCTTAATCTTGTCTCTTCTTTTTGCGATCGAATTTTAATCATGTATGGAGGCCGAATAATTGAAACATGCCTTGCAAAAGATTTACATAAAACGACCCACCCTTATACGCGAGGTTTGCTAAATTCTCTCCCCTCCCTCCAAAATCCAACTGAAAAATTACATATTTTAAACCGTGATCCCCGTTGGAAAGAAGAGCCTAGTGTAAATGCAATTAGAGAAGATACAAATGTTTGAAGCAAACAATCTTAATGTCTGGTTCGGCGCGGGGGCAGACAGATTTCATGCGGTAAAGAAAGCGTCATTTTCCATTTCTCAAGGAGAGAGTTTCGGCCTTGTTGGAGAATCTGGTTCTGGAAAATCGACCATCCTAAAAGCTATTACAGGCCTTGCCGAGAACTGGACCGGGCGCCTCACTGTCGATGGTGAAGATCTAGGGCAAAAGCGCGACCGAGATTTCTACTCAAAAGTACAAATGGTGTTTCAAGATCCATACGCCTCTCTTCATCCACGTCATACCGTTGATCGGTGCTTATCAGAACCCTTGCGCATGAGAAATGCATCAAATATTGATGCGCGGATTAATCAATCTCTTCTGGAAGTGGGGCTAGACCCGACCTACCGCTTTAGATATCCCCATCAACTTTCTGGGGGGCAGAGACAGAGGGTTGCCATCGCACGAACTCTTATTCAGGATGCAAAATTTCTTCTTCTAGATGAGCCCACATCAGCTCTCGATGTCTCTGTTCAGGCGGAAATCCTAAACTTGCTTAATGACATAAAGAAACAAAAAGGCCTCACATACCTCCTTGTCTCTCATGATCTTGCGGTTGTGTCCCATATGTGCGACAGAATTGCCATAATGCAATCGGGCAAAATTGTCGAAACTATAGACAAGAAAATGCTGCAGACAGCAACCACTAAAACGGACTATGCCGCAGCATTAATTTCAGCGAGCTACGGCTTTAAGCGTGAAATTGTTTAATGACGGTTAATTACTTAAACACGCTATTTACCCGTCCGAATAAGTGTGCCTTTTGCGGTTCTACGCAAGCTTCCATCGCGCATGGCTTTAAATTCAAGCTTCATACCAAGCCCTGTCAGAGTGCGTTTGTAAATATGCATATCGTAACCACCCTTAGTATTTAATACCATGGAATAGACGACAATCTCCTGACCTTTTAAAGTTGCCCAAGAAACCGTATCTCCGTTATACACATTCCCTTTTTGCGCAGAATGCCAAGTGTTTGCACCTTTCGCTGGAACATAAGTACGAGTGGTTTCTTTTAGAACAGCATCTGGAGACTCTGGCGCGCCATTCTGCCGTAATAATGTCCGCCAAGTAAGGGTAAAAGAGTTATCTTTCTGTGGGCGAAATTCCACATCCATATCGCGGTTTGTAATGGCGAAATTCACACTTGTACTGCTTTTAGAAACGGCATTGCCTTCCCAGTGCCCCTCGAAGGCTTTAATCCCCACATCTGCAAAGGCCGTTATATTTCCCATGAATATACCGACAATAAAAAACGCAGCTCCAGTTAGTTGACGCATATCTACCCCTTTTTGTTATTTTGTGATCATAGGGCAGCCCTTTTTGGTCGACCAGCAAATTATCGCTTTGCTCTTATTTATGATCATATCTGGTTTGCTCAACCTTCTTTTTTTCTGAACAACAGACTGTTGGTAATGTAGTAAATCCGAGAGACGGAAGGAGAGCGGTAGTGTATATGAGTGCGATGTAGAACGTAAAACGGGATGGCATAATTAACACTTCCACCCCGATGTTCAAGCCGCAGGAAAAATCAGAAATTTTCGGTTGAAACAGTGCTTTGCGCTGCATCGTCGTATCGCCCGCCAGTAGCGGCTTTAGGATGAAACAAAGTATCTAGGCACTTCATTACATCATCGCTGATGCTCACATTGTCAGAGTTAAAGTTCTCGACCATATGATCGATAGACGTGGTTCCCGGAATTGCGACAATATGGTTTCTTTGAGCGAGAACCCACGCGTTGGCAAGTTGTGCCATCGAACAACCTGACTCTTCTGCCAGATTTGCATATTCTTCCAATAGCTCCAGGTTTTTCTCATACGCTTCTGGCTGAAATCTTGGCATGTTTTTTCGAATATCATCATCGCCGAAGTTACTGACGTCTTGCAAACTACCTGTCAGGAATTTTCGCCCAACAGGACTAAAAGCCACGAATGCAGCACCAATTTCCGCGCAAGCATCCAGAACTGCAATTTCAGGGTTTCTTGTCCATAAGGAATATTCTGACTGTACTGCTGCAATTGGATGGATTTTATGTCCTCGTTTGATGACTTCCGCAGATACTTCTGAAAGACCAACTTCGCGAATTTTACCTTCTTTCACAAGATCTCTTAATGCCCCGACACTTTCTTCGATCGGCACATTTTTATCCGCGCGATGAAGATAATATAAATCGATAACATCAACACCAAGCCGGCTCAAAGATTGTTCGCACGTCTCCTTAATAACTTCCGGGCGACCATTTATCTCACGCACTCCCTCACTATTTCGGCGCATACCGCACTTGCTGGCTAACACAAATTCATCTCTGCGAGATCTCAGTGCTTTTCCCACCAGCTTTTCATTTTCCCCAAACCCGTAAAGTGCCGCCGTATCAAAAAAATTGCACCCCATATCTAGCGCTTGATTCAAAAGGCGAACACCATATTCTTCACCGGGACCAGAGCCATAACCAAAAGACAGGTTCATACAACCAAGACCAATTTTTGAAACTGAAAAACCGGCTATTTTGCGATTTTGCATCGTATTGTTATCTTTCATTCAAAGTATAAGAGGGGACAAGCTGTCGCGTTCCCAAAATCAGCCCCAAAAATAGGCTCACCAACCTAATAATTCAACCTTCTCGATTTCGTATTTCTAATCAGGTCAAAAAAGTCGAAATTAATTCGCGCTATATTGATCCCTCTTTTACTTTCGCGTACAAAGGGTATCAACATAAAACGAGAATAAATGAGGCAATAAATGGATGTAATCAGTCCCAGGCAAACAGATATAATGAACATTCTCCGCCAAGATGGACGTGTCGGTGTTGAAGAACTTGCCGAGCAATTTGATGTATCCCCTCAAACCATCCGAAAAGATTTGAACGAATTGGGGGATCAAGAGCTTCTCCAGCGCGTACACGGAGGAGCTGTCCTCTCATCTGGTGTAAAAAATTTCGAATATGAAGCACGCCGTTTGTTAGCCGTTGAAGAAAAACGTCATATTGGGGTTCTAGCGGCATCACTGATTCCAGACAACTGCACATTATTGATTAATATTGGAACGACGACCGAGCAAGTTGCTATCGCCCTTCGCGGACGTGAAGGTATGCTCGCGATCACCAACAACATCAATGTAGTGAACATTCTGTCAGGTACACCTAACTTTGAAGTCATCGTCGCCGGTGGGGTGGTCCGGCCAACAGATGGTGGTGTGGTTGGCGAAGCCACAGTAGATTTCATCAAGCAATTTAAAGTGGACTACGCTGTCATTGGCAGCTCAGCAATTGATGAAGATGGGTCCTTACTCGACTATGATTACCGCGAAGTGAAAGTCGCCCAAGCAATTATTGAAAATGCGCGCCAAACCATTTTGGTTGTCGATAGTATGAAACTTGAACGGTCCGCTCCTGTTCGAATAGGGCATCTAACACAAATGGATTATGTCGTAACTGACAAGCCCCTCCCAAAGAAGCTTCAAGAACTTTGTGCCGAAAACGACGTGACTGTAAAGCTAACAAAAAAGCAATAATATAAAATTGAACTTGAAGGTCGGTATAAATCGAATTTGTCATTCCCTTTCGAGACAAAACAATACAATAGGATTTTCATTTTAGTTCATATTATTGCTTAGCTATGCTAATTTCGAAGAAATTAGAAAGTTCGACCTGACTAAAGGAAAACACCATGTCTCGATATGTTCTGTCAATTGATCAAGGGACCACTTCTTCACGGGCCATTCTTTTTGACCAATCCACCAAGATTATCTCCGTTGGGCAACAAGAGTTTCCACAACATTTCCCAGATTCCGGTTGGGTAGAGCATGATCCTGCTGACATTTGGAAAACTGTCCTGCAAACATGCCGGTCTGCACTTTATGATGCGAAAACAACTATCAATGATGTCGCTGCAATTGGTATTACGAACCAGCGAGAAACAACAGTTATTTGGAATAGGGAAACTGGTGAGCCCATTTACAATGCCATAGTTTGGCAGGACCGCCGCGGTTCACCCCTTTGCCAAAGCTTAAAAGATGCTGGACATGAGCCTCTTTTTTCAGCGAAAACTGGCCTATTGCTCGATCCTTATTTCTCCGGCACAAAAATTGCCTGGCTGCTTGATAATGTAGACGGGGCACGCGCCTCAGCGGAAGCCGGAGAACTGGCCTTTGGTACGATCGACAGCTATCTGCTGTGGAAACTGACTGGTGGAAAAGTTCATGCGACTGATGCTACCAACGCCAGCCGCACCCTCATTTACGACATCCATAAAGGAGAGTGGTCAAAAGAGTTATTGGATATTCTTAACATTCCAGCATCGCTTTTGCCGGAAGTGAAAGATAGCTCTGCAGATTTTGGAGAAGTAGATCCCTCGTTATTTGGCGGAAGCACAAAAATTTGTGGTATTGCAGGAGATCAACAAGCTGCAACAGTTGGGCAAGCGTGCTTCGAGCCAGGGATGATGAAATCTACCTACGGAACAGGATGTTTTGCCATTTTGAACACTGGCGATACTCCTATCACCTCCCAAAACAAGATGCTGACAACCATTGCTTACCAGTTAAATGGCAAGCCCACGTATGCACTGGAAGGATCAATTTTCGTCGCAGGATCTGCCGTCCAGTGGCTAAGAGACGGTTTAGGCATTATTGATGACGCGGCCCAATCGGGAGAGCTGGCAGCTCAAGCAGACCCACAACAGGATGTTATCATGGTTCCGGCCTTTGTTGGCCTAGGTGCTCCTTATTGGGATGCTGAATGCAGGGGGGCAATTTTTGGTCTAACCCGCGGAACAGGGCCAAAAGAAATCGCAAAAGCTGCTCTTGAAAGTGTTTGTTTCCAAACTCGCGACTTATTAGACGCGATGAAAGGCGATATGGGATCAGAGACGCAAACAGTTCTTCGTGTGGATGGCGGG
>Ga0209826_1002915_pt1 | contig 10996 bp, 10 predicted proteins | sample GOMGulsemesocosm_5_FD_184637 | JGI IMG/M metagenome (GOLD analysis project Ga0209826, IMG submission 184637) | Methane-oxidizing microbial communities from mesocosms in the Gulf of Mexico - GOM15C Gulf of Mexico (SPAdes) (version 2) | ecosystem: Environmental > Aquatic > Marine > Cold seeps...
AAAGTAAAAAGTGGGTAACAATAATACTAACGCCAAACCAGCACCGTAAAAGGCGTTCACTAAGCCCCCCCATTGGCCAAAGCCTGTTTGTAACACTATGCCTGAAAGCAATGCCAGCAAACAGAGCAGGTTGGGAATGCGTTGATAGCGTAAATCAAATACCAAGGCGCAGAAAAATACAACGCAAGTGACTATTAATGTTGTGCCTAAAATGTAATTGACCATGTTATGGCGACCCTAGAAATACAAACTATTAGCAATCAACTGCAGCAGATCCAGCATCAACAGCTGAACCAAGGCATTCGATTTTAGATGTTGCTGCCGTTCCTAATTGACTAAACGCTAGAACCATACCCCCAACGACTAGTCCACCGGCAATTGCATATTCCACTGCAGTTAAGCCAGTTTCATCTTCAATAAAGTCCTTAATAAAAATTGTAAATTTATTCATTTTGAATTCTCCGTTATATTTTTAATTAACTGTGTTCTTTGCGAATTGACTCAAAAAATTTTGGAAATAAATGATTGAGCGTATGTGTAAATGTAGGAGAGGATTTATCGTTCGACTAACATCATATTGCTATCTGTTGCACCAGATTGCGATGAGGTTAAATTATGTGTTCTATATGGTATTTTTAATCATAGGCGTTTTTTATAATATCTTGTTGTGAATACTCCCTGTTGCAAAAACTAGACTAGACTCTAGTTTTAGTATGATTAAATTGATTTACTTCAAGGGAATGAACTTAACGAGTAATGGTACATATGGTTATTGCTTATGGTTATTAAAATAGGTCCTTTTTTTATTCAATGGTTACTAACGATTTTTATTCTGCTGTTACTAGCGGTTAATATTGTGCCCGCTTGGTATGATTACCAAACGAAAGTCGCTATTAAATCTGAAACATCTTCAGAATCTAGTTTAGCTGAACGCTATATATCAAGGGGGGATTGGCCCGCATCAAAGGATAATAACCACGTCATAAATCACTATCAGCAATACCTGATAAAAACGGATAAAACGGATATAAAAACGCGGTTACGCCCTGTGTCAGAGTAGTTATCAAATTAATGGAATGTAATATGTCCTCAGAGCAAATGGATAATAAAACGGCAGTATCGATGAAGCGTACTTTATGGCGCACTATTGCTCTGTTAATTTTATTTATCATTCTCCTCATTAATTATCGGCAGTTAATTCAAGGTCAATCATTATTTTCATTCATTAAAGCAATAATGAGTGCTAAAGGTGAACATTTTTTGAGCACTGGTTTATTGCAGGATTTAGTCTATTTTTTTGTCGTATTACTTGTGCTTCACTTATTATGGGCAATTATAATTACCCTCTCCTGTAAACCATTATTTCATCTTGCTGTAAACGACAACATAAAAACCCAATTCTGGTTATCAACCGTTTTATTGCATATCACGTTGATACTGTCAGCAAATGCTTATTTTTATCCGACGTCATTAGTAGGATTTTTAAGAGCAACGCCCTTTAGTGAACCCTATTTTTTAATTGGATTAAGTCTATTACTTATGGGGCTTTTTTTATTGGGACTATATCAATTAATAACAAAAATGAGTTTTGTTCTCTTTTGTTTATCTGCTGTGGTAATTGTGACTGGCTATCTCAGCTCAGAGCAAGTACCGTATTTTATAGCCACAAATAAAAAATCACCCAATGTAATTATTATCGGCATAGATGCGCTTAGACCAGACCATCTAGCTTATCGAGGAGCGTCAAATAATTTAGCACCTCAATTAGACCATTTTTTATCTCACTCAAAAGTTTATGATAAAACCTATACACCGATGGGTCGTACTTATGTTGCCTGGATGAGTTTATTAACAGGTCAATATCCAAAAACTCATGGAGCTAGGTTTAATCTGGCACCACCTGAACTTGTTAATAAAAATATACCCTTAGTGAGAAAGCTCAATCAACGTGGTTATCAAACAACTTATGCCATGGATGAGCGAAGATTTAATCATATTGATAAAACTTACGGTTTTAATCAGGTAGTTGGACCTCAAGCTGGTGCTGCCGACTCAATTATTGCAACTTTTGCTGACTTGCCGTTAATAAATTTGCTTATCAATACCCCTGTATCTAAAACGCTATTTCCTTTTCTTTATATCAATCGCGCCTATGGGAAAACTTATGACCCAATTAATTTTAATCGTGACGTTTTAGCAAGTTTATCGATGATTCGACCTAATTTATTGGCTGTGCATTTTTGCATGCTGCATTGGCCTTATACATCAAAAGATTTTGTTACCCCAGATCCCGCTCTTTGGCAGGGAAACTACAATCATTTCTTATATCAGCAACTGATTAAAAAAGTTGATAATCAATTTGGTGAGTTTGTAGACGGCCTCAAACAGCAAGGACTGCTCGATGATGCGATAGTATTTTTGATCTCAGATCATGGCGATAGTTTTAAATTAAACAAAGACTTAATACTCAACACTAGTGCTGAGAGCAAATTACCTTTAGCTGTCAGTGCTTGGGGTCATGGGACTAACGTAATTGATCAAGAACAAAATGAAGTTGTAATGGCCTACAGCCGCTTTAAAAAAGGAAAATCAGTTTCAGAACATGTCAAAATTGAAGGCACATTTTCTCTGATTGATGTCATGCCGACCCTGTTTAATGAATTAGAACTTGAACTAACTAATGATGAAAATTTTGATGGATTGATATTGCCATTGAACAATGAATCAGTAGATAGTAACCGGATGGTATTTGTTGAAAGTTCACGGCCAGTTAAATCTATCAATACTAGCTTTATTGACGAACAAAAAGTGCTTTCAGAAACCGTTGCAAGTTATGAGGTAAGAGAAAATGGTCTCGCTGTAATGAAACCAGACATATATTCTAGTCTTATTGCGAAAAAGCAAAGAGCAGTATATTTTAAATCATGGCAACTGACGATGTTGCCAAACTATGATGACTTAGTTTTGGTCAATACTACTAACAAACAGTGGCATAACTTATCCAGTTATCAGGGAGACGCGCCATGGGGAAAAATGCTGAGTTCATTATGCGATCATAATAGTGGTGATATTGGTTTTGACCCACTAGGAAAATGTAATGAAGTTATTACAGTTGTTGGAAAGTGATGATTGAACATGTGCTGTAGCTGATTCGTCTATAATTAATTTGTCAATGACGATGATTTTTCAAAAATAGGCACTAGTTATATTAATATGGGGTGTATATACAATTATGTTTCTATGCGTTGCATGTAAACATCAAAATTATAGTAGTTGGCTGGAACAATGCCGGGACTATTATTTACATAAACAGATCGTGGTGGATTATGTGATATGCCGAGCTTGTGAAACGATACAAGTTTTCCCCTTACCTAAAGATGTGAGCGATTATTACAATTTCTATCCTGTTCACCATAAAAAATCATATTTACACCGTTTTGTTGGAAAAATAATGAATGGAATGATTTATTATCGGCCTAAAAAAAATGCAAAACAGTTACTTTTATTAGACTATGGCTGTGGAAATGGAGACTATTTACAGTCTTTAAATGAAAAATGTAGACAGATATTTGGGTTTGAGACCAATATAAATCAAACACTTAAATTGGAGGGGGAAATTGGTTGTAAAGTTTTTTCAAATACAATTGAGCTGAAAAATTCTTTAAAAAATAAAGTAGATGTTATAACCATGCACATGGTACTAGAGCACCTAGTTAACGTAAGAGAAATGTTTACTTTGGCGAAACAGCTATTAAAACAAGGGGGGATTTTTTATATAGTAATTCCTGATGCTCAATCTTGGGAAGCTAGGTTATTTGGATCAAAATGGCATGGTCTGGATGCACCAAGACATATCAATTTTTTATCTCAAAAAGCTTTGGAGCATTTAGCTAGCATTAATGGAATGAAATTAATAAGAAAACGACCTGTTTCTTTTGCGAATTCAATTGCAGGTAGCCTTAGTAACCTACTTACTGGAAAGTTTTCTAATTTTTGGTTGATTGTTTTTTCACCTGTGTCTGTTTTATTATCTAGATTATTTCCTTCAGGAAGTAAAGCATACTATTTTGAATCATTGAGCAATAAGTAACAAATATTAATTAATGATATGTAGCTCATTCTATAATCATTTTAAATTGAACGCGATAAACTAGATGTTAAAAATCACAACACGTTGATAATATGTGTGCTGTATTTCAGTTTATGTCTTAATCAAACTAAGTTTTATTAGTTATATATATTTGTAATAAATAAAATTGTTATTACAGAATATATAAAAAGGAAATTGTTAAATGATTTTAAATAAATTAAGACAAAGAATAAATGACCTTATTATATATACTTTAGCTAATCAAAAATTAAATAAAGTTAATTTTTTTTTTAATAATAAAAACAAACTTAGAATTAAATTTCTACTTTGGTTAGCATTTTTCTTAACCATATCGATCATAAATCGTGACTACATTTTTCAATCACCGATTTGGGATACTGCCGGTGGTTTGTTTGCCCCCGCGGAATATCTATACCGAACGAATTTTGACTTGTATGCTCTGCTAAAAGAAGAAGGATTTTCAAAAGGCGGGCCAAACGTTCATGTCTATAATATTATGACCTTTATAACGGCCTGTATTATGTGGCTATTTGATGGTGATCCCGAATTAATATATATTTCATTGCATATGGTTCAATTTGCGATTGCTGCATCAATTCTTTATCTGACTTTTTTTCTAATACTTCCTATTTTCGGTCCTTTAATTTCTGTTTTGATGGTTATTTCTATATTCGTATTTCCTCCTTTTCTAGTCCAAACTAGATATATGTACGTAGAGTTAGCCGGTGCTCTTTTTCTATTTTATTCCTATTCAACTTGGGTTAGAGGAAACTATAAAATTGCTTGTGTATGCGCTGTTGGTGCGTGTGCTATAAAATCTTTTGGATTAGCATTAGTTCTTGCCATGATCATTCTAATCGGGCTAGATAAAGGACGAAGTCTTAAGCTAAGAGCTATATTAGTCTCGGCAATGCTTATGTCAGGGTTAGGAATTGAGTTGTTACGCTGGTCCCAAGGCACAAACATGATAAATAAAATGACGAATGATTATAGCTCGTATTTTTTCAACTCTTTTCTCCCGCGTCTTCAGACTACTCCTGATTTATTTATTTTTTTAACCTTTATTTTATATAGTGGAGTTTTTTGTGTTTTAACGGGTAAACTCAGTTGGAAATCTGATTTTTTGAATACAATACAACCAATTGATATTCATAATCAAAATAAAAGGATGATTATCGGTGGATTTCTTATTGTTGGTTCATTTCTTGGTTTTATCATTACAGTACCACTGGCCGGTGTGGTAATTTATCCTCTAACTAGGTATTACATGTGGATTTGGCCTTTAGTAATCCCTACTTTGTTTTGTATAGTCTTTATATTTAATCAAAAAATTGTAAATCCTAAAAATATTTTAAAAAAACACTCTCTAACATTTATTTCATTGATATTAATCTGCTTTATTTTTTATTTCTTAGCAAACTACAATGGTAAATATTATCCTGAATATCAAAAAGGTACGCTGAGTTTTTCAAGCGTTGAGCGGAGTACAGAATACGAATCTTTTAATAAAATGCAACGCGAACTTTTATATTCTGCATCTGAAATAGATCAGATTCCTGTCTATCTTAATCTATTTGATTATTATTATACGTCTAGTGTTTTAATGGGATATGTTGATAATAAAAAAGAAAATTTTAAGAATATAATTACATCTTTTGATAATCCTAGTGACATCAATCTTTACCCCGATAAATTTATTTTAGTGTACAGTAATGTAAGTCATGGTGGATCATCTATGCGCGACTTAAGAAGTTCAGCAATAAAATCATCTCAATATAATATTGAAACGATTTATCAAGCTAATGTTGATGGCTATAAGGGCTTTATTGATAAAATAGTAAGGATAAATAAATGGAAACATTAAATATATCGACGATTACACCTGTTTACGCTGGTTCTCAGTACTTAGAGGAACTTATGGATTCCATAGTGAAACAACGTGAAAAATGGAAGAATGATGCATATCATTTGAGTTTAAAAGAAGCAATTTTTGTTGTGGATGATGCTATTGACGATTCAATAATAATTCTTCAAAAATTAGCACTAAAGTATGAATGGGTGCGTGTTATTAATTTATCTCGAAATTTTGGGCAGCATCCTGCAACCATAGCAGGAATACTATATTCATCAGGAGATTGGATAGTCACTTTAGATGAAGATTTGCAACACCCCCCTCAATATATTGATGATTTATTGTTTAAAGTAGCAGAAACTGATTGTGATATTGTATATGCCAAGCCAACTACTTCTGTCCATAGAAGTGTTTTTAGAAATTATTCATCAAAACTATATAAGTATTTTTTATCAAAAATATCTGGTGAGAAGATTGGATTTTTTAATAGTTATAGACTTATTAGGGGATCTATTGCTAGAGCAACAGCGAGTGTTTGTAGTCATGAAACTTATTTCGATGTTGCTCTGTTATGGTTTACGCAGAGGGTCGAACAAATTGATATGCCAATCAAAGATGATAGAAATATAAATGGAACAGCAAGTACATATACGTTTTCTAAATTAATATCACATGCGGGTAGAATGATAGTATCCACTAGAGCAAAAATATTAAGGGTTGGTATGATACTTGGAATCTTAACAGTAACCTTTGCTATGGGGTATACTATTTTTGTAGTCATTAATAAAATTATAGCTCCAGAAGTGATTTCGATAGAAGGTTGGGCATCATTAATTGTTTGTGTTCTTTTTTTTGGAGGGGTCATTACTTTATTGGTGAGTATTATACTTGAATATATTGCTGTAATACTCTTACATATTCAGGGTAAACCTACTTTTTTTGTAGTTGACCGTTCAAATGATTCAGTTTTAAAAAACATCTTTTTAGACAAATAATGTTAAAACTAACAAAATCCTTCAGTGAAGTTGGCATCGGTTTATCTCATACATTTTTAATATTCGGTGTCGGACTCATTGGCCAAGCAATAGCGAAGGAACTCGAACTTCAGGATGATTTTTTAAGTAGTTATAAAGGTTTCTCTTGGACTGATCCTTTAAAACAAAGCTCTGATTTTAATACACTGAAAGCTGATATTTTGAATACTTATATGCAAGCTCAAAAGAACAGTTTAAATTTCAATAGAGCTCGAATCACATTTATCTGGAGTGCTGGACCATGTGGTTTTCAATCAAAGGACGCTGATCTAGCTTTAGAACTTGTTAATTTCAAAAGGGTAGTAAATTTTTCGAACAAACTAGTTGAGTTATTGGATCATTTATATATAGACTTTCATCTTGTGAGTTCTTCAGGGGCCATTTTTGAAGGTCAGAGAAGTGTTACCGTTTTTAATGAGCCAAAACCTCGAAGGCCTTACGCATTTCTGAAACTTGAACAAGAGCAATATCTCCTAGATGCAAATATAAAATTAGGAAAATGTATTTATAGACCTAGTTCTGTTTACGGGAACTACAATCCTTTAAATCGAATTAGTTTGATACCTATTATGATCTATAACGGGATGAGAAATTATACAACATCAATATTCGGTAGCATGGATACTATAAGAGATTATGTATATGTTGAAGATGTGAGTAGATTTATTGTTAGAGAAAGTTTGTTCAAGAGCTTTTCAAATAAAATTAGAACGTATGTTCTTGCTTCCGCAAGACCAGCTACTATTATGAATATTAAACAAATAGTGGAGTCAACAGTAGGAAGGAAAATTTATTTAACCTACCACCCTGTACCTTCAGAATTAGCTCATAATTCATTTATGCCATCGGCGTTACCTTTAAATTTTAGTATTACTAGTCTAGAAACTTGTATTCGTAAAATACATCGAAACTTGTAGAAACATCTAAATGTACACCGTGCACATAAAACATATACAGCTTAAATTAAATCTTGATTTCAAAGCAAAGCTATTGAAACTATACATTATCCGCAGATTATTCAAAAAAGGATATTAAAATTGGCCACACCTTTAATTAGTGTTTGTATTCCAACTTACAACTCCGAAAAATATATAGAAAAGACCCTAGAGTCAGTATTAAATCAAACATACCAAAAATTTGAAATCATTATTGTTGATGATGATTCAACTGATGAAACAGTAAATATAATTAAATCTATTAAGGATCAAAGAATTAAAATATTTAACAATCAGAAAAATGTAGGACCTTCTAAAACCTGGAATAGACTTTTATTACTTGCTAATGGGGACTACGTAAAAATTCTTTGCCATGATGACATTCTTTATCAGGATAGTTTAAAGGCACATATAGATGTTTTTCTGATTAATAAAGGAATTGCACTTAGTGTTTCTAATAGAGATATTATTAACCCAACTGGAAAGATCATAACTTCTGTTAACCAATTCAAAAAAAGTGAACAAAAATCAGGAAAACAACTTTTCCTTGATTCAATTAAAACTGGAAAAAATGTATTGGGTGAACCACATGCTTTAGTTTTCAATAATAGTATTATTAAAGATAATAATATTACTTTTGGTGAAAATTTTTATTTAATCGATTTAGAATTTTATTCTAAAATACTTCTATTTGGAGATGCATTTGTGCTAAATCAGACATTATCAGCATTTAGGATTTCTAAAGAATCAGCGAGCTATAAACTCGCAAATGAACAAGCTAAGCAATATATTCAATTTGTTAAAACAATAGCGGCGAGTAATAACTATTCCATAGGTTTTGTTCAAAAAATATTAATTTATTCAAAAGCAAAACTTTGGCAAGCATTAAAAAATATCTATTATTTTATTTATTTATAACAAGTACCTAAATAAAATAACAATTTGATATATAATTAAAGAGCACTTATGTTGCGTCTCTATTTTTTGTGTTTTTAATTATAATGCTAGATAATTTAAAACCAATAGGGACAGTTAGCACTAATACCATTATAGGTGCTAACACTTCGTCGATAAGTATAAAATTGACGCATATGTAAATCAACCCTGTATTCATAAAGTAAAGATATATATATAACATAGGAAATTTCAACGCTGACGCCAGTACTACTTTCTTTTTGAAAACGAATTTAGTTTGTAATAAATAAGATGTGAAAATTGATATAATATAGGCAGAAGTAAAGGCCAATAAATAAGGTAAGACAGGTAATAACAGAAGATACAGCGAGTAAGAAATTAAAGTATTAAAACCACCCACCAATAAATATCTAAATAACTCTTTCAACATTAAATTTGATTCGCTTTTAATAAAATCAGGTCATAAATAAAATATAAAACACTTAAATTATTTTGAATATTAGGATTGTTCGCGCTTTACTGCGCAGAGCGCTAAACTATGTGGCTTGTTAATAAAATCTTTGACCACATGAGTATTGTACTTCACATTGAGTGATATTAATTCATTTTTTTGCATAGCGACTATTATTATACCTATAAAACTCGTTTATCAATAACATAATCAAGCAAGATATCAATTCGTTTTATAGTGCTGTACTTTGTTATAGATTTCACAATATTAAGAGAAAAAATCGTGTCGTATTGATGTGATCCATATGAGACCTCTTATTAATTACTTTAGCGAGCGAAATTGTTCGTCTATATTTTGACTGATTTTTCACTTTATACTTCAACGTTGTATAGCAATCTCTCATTTATATAACAGTGAGCAGTTCGAGTAAATACATCTAACAAATGAACCTGTGTTTACGTAAATTACTTCAAAACAATTTTGGAAAAATTTATGGAAATTAGACACAATCAAGATCAATGGTAAACCATTTTCAAAGATCAAGTTAGTAGTGGTTTAACCATCGGTGGTTTTTGTCGTCAACATCAAATACCACCGCAACATTTTACGTTTACCGAAAAAAATTAGGCGTGATCCAGGGCGCTTTTATGCAAGCAAAAATAACAGAACAAGTTGAGTTTTATCGAATCCTGAGCCATTATGCTTAAACATTAGCAATGTATCTCTTACCTTGCCGAGTACAACTCCTACATCTTATTTAGCGCTGTTATTACGTGAGTTTATTGGATGAACATATTCTCTGATGCCCCACAAGTGTTCATCCATACGCAGTTTGTTGATTTTCGAAAATCGATTAATGGTTTAGTTGGCATCGTTGATAAGCTTCATGGTTGGGTTATCGAAAATAAAGATAAAGTGCCACCGAAAAGTAAGTTGGGAGAAAGGATGATTTATTGGTGTAACCGAGCGCATAAGCTCATCACTCACATGAAAAATGGTCGTATAAACATTGATAATAATCGTGCAGAGCGAGCAGTGAAGCCGTATGTGATTGGCCGGAAAAACTGGCTATTCTCCAATACCGAACGGGGTGCAACGGCTAGCGCCATGCTCTATAGTATTATTGAAACAGCAAAAGCCAACGGTTTCCTGATCGACAACTATTTAAAAATCTGTCTAGATGAACTTGCTAAAAAGCCGGAAACCCTTACTCATCCGCTTCCTTGGAACGTTAAACAAGGCTAGACGCAATTCCCCTCACACTTACTTTTCGGAAGCTATAAATACGTCTGATAATTGCTGTGAAAACTCTAAGCGGATACAACCATGACTAAACGTGCGACTAGACTCGCTAAAAAAGATTTTTTACTGGCGTATGATGTAAATAAACCTAGTGATAATTTTTAATATTAAAACGGTGTTTACCCAAAGCATTATTTTCACCTGCGGCTTGCACTAAATGGCATTCAGGTAATAACATTTTTTAATGCCTGGCGTTTGTTGTGCAATTTCTTTGAACTATTGCTAACTAATTCTCAGATGCCATAAGTAATACGTTTAACAATACTAATAAAGAGATGAAAAAGCGGATTTCATGTTTGTACCTCATTAATGCACATTACGACGTCGTTCTTTATTAACACGTCGCTCTTCATTAACTTGTTCAACCATAGTTGTTGGAAAGAAGTCCATTCTTAA
>Ga0209826_1002917_pt1 | contig 10991 bp, 7 predicted proteins | sample GOMGulsemesocosm_5_FD_184637 | JGI IMG/M metagenome (GOLD analysis project Ga0209826, IMG submission 184637) | Methane-oxidizing microbial communities from mesocosms in the Gulf of Mexico - GOM15C Gulf of Mexico (SPAdes) (version 2) | ecosystem: Environmental > Aquatic > Marine > Cold seeps...
CGTAAATCTTTGCCTGCGCTACCACGCTGCTTGGCTTCAGTAACAACCATTGAGCTCAGACCGGTAATATCATCTGTATGCTGCTGAACTGTGACACCATCAACAAAATCACTAAAGACAACCTTACCAGATACTTCTGTGATAACTGGATGGGTATGTGGGTCCCAGTTAGCTAGAACAGCGCCAGACTTTAATGTATCACCTTCTTTACCACCTAATATAGCGCCGTAAGGAATCTTATAACGTTCACGTTCACGGTTATATTCATCAACAATACTGATCTCGCCTGAACGTGAGATTACAAGTAATTTACCTTCTGAGTTTTCGATGGTTTTAAGCTTTTCACTAAACTTAAGACTACCTTCAGATTTAATTTGGATGTTATTGATCGCTGCTGAACTTGAAGCAGCACCACCAATATGGAAGGTACGCATAGTAAGCTGTGTTCCTGGCTCACCAATTGACTGCGCAGCAATAACACCAACTGCTTCACCCATATTGACTAAGCGGCCACGTGCTAGGTCACGGCCATAACACATCTTGCAAATACCCTTTCTGTTCTCACAGGTAATGGATGAACGAGCAATAACTTTATCGACACCTTTTTCTTCAAGCACCTCAACTAGATGCTCATCAATAAGCGTGTTTTTATCAATAATGATTTCATTAGTAGCCGGGTCTAATACATCTGCAACCACAACACGGCCAAGGATTAATGTACCTAATGGCTCGATAACCTCTCCACCTTCAATTAAAGGCGTCATTTCAAGACCAACTTCAGTACCACAATCATCTGTCAGTACAACTACATCTTGTGCAACATCAACTAAGCGACGAGTTAGATAACCAGCATTCGCGGTTTTAAGCGCGGTATCGGCAAGACCTTTACGAGCACCGTGAGTTGACACGAAGTATTGTAGAACATTCAAACCTTCGCGGAAATTAGCTGTAATAGGTGTTTCAATAATAGAACCATCAGGCTTTGCCATTAGGCCACGCATACCGGCTAATTGTCGAATCTGAGCGGCTGAACCACGCGCTCCTGAATCAGCCATCATATAAACTGAGTTAAACGATTTCTGATCTACTTTCTCACCTTCTGCATTGACCACTTTGTCAACACTTAGGTTTGTCATCATTGCTGATGCAACTTGCTCATTGGTATGTGACCAAATATCAATCACTTTATTGTAACGCTCACCATTGGTAACAAGACCAGAAGAATATTGAGATTGAACTTCTTTAACTTCTTTTTCTGCAACCTTGATTAACTTAGTTTTTTCCTTTGGTATCTCCATATCATTAAGACAGAAAGAAACACCTGAACGAGTCGCATTTGAGAAACCTAAGTACATCAATTGATCAGCTAAGATAACTGTTTCTTTTACACCTAACTGTCTATAGCAGGTATCAATAATATTCATGATGGCTTTTTTGGTCAAATCTTTATTGACCAAATCAAAACTTAACAATTTAGGTAAAATATTCCATATTTGGGCACGGCCAATTGTCGTTTCGACTAAACGACGCGTTGTAACTACTTCGCCACTGTCATCAATATTACTTTCATTAATACGAATTTTTACTTTTGCATGTAAATTAACGTAACCAGCATGTAAAGCATGCGCTGCTTCATTTACATCGGCAAATATTGCTCCTTCACCTAAGTCATTAACCTTCTCTCTTGACATGTAATACAAGCCAAGCACAACATCTTGTGTTGGCACAATAACTGGCTCACCGTTAGCTGGTGATAGTATATTATTAGTAGACATCATCAATGTACGTGCTTCAAGCTGCGCTTCAATAGATAATGGCACATGGACGGCCATTTGGTCACCATCAAAATCGGCGTTGAATGCTGAACAAACAAGCGGATGCAACTGGATAGCCTTTCCTTCTATAAGAATAGGCTCAAAAGCTTGAATGCCTAATCTATGAAGAGTCGGCGCACGGTTAAGCATAATTGGATGCTCACGAATTACGTCAGCAAGAATATCCCAAACCTCTGGTCCTTCACGCTCAACTTGTTTCTTAGCAGCCTTAATTGTGGTCGCTTCACCACGAGCTTGTAGTTTTGCAAAAATAAATGGTTTGAATAACTCAAGCGCCATTTTTTTCGGTAACCCACATTGATGTAATTTCAATGTAGGGCCAACTACAATAACTGAACGGCCTGAATAATCTACTCGTTTACCCAATAAGTTTTGACGGAAACGACCCTGCTTACCTTTAATCATATCGGCAAGTGATTTTAATGGTCGGCGATTTGTACCCGTAATAGCACGTCCTCTTCGTCCATTATCCAGCAATGCATCAACAGATTCTTGAAGCATACGCTTTTCATTACGAACAATAATATCAGGTGCATTCAGATCTAAAAGTCTATGTAGACGGTTATTTCTGTTGATTACACGGCGGTAAAGATCATTTAGATCAGATGTTGCGAAACGTCCACCATCTAATGGAACTAACGGTCTTAATTCTGGCGGTAATACAGGAAGAATTTTAAGTATCATCCATTCTGGACGATTCTTAGACGCTACTAGTGCTTCAAGTACCTTTAAACGCTTTGACAGCTTTTTGATCTTGGTTTCAGAATTCGTGTTATTGATATCCTCACGAGACTGATCCATCTGACCTTGTAGATCGATGTTTTTAAGTAGCTCATTAACGGCTTCCGCACCCATTCGAGCGTCAAATTCATCACCATGCTCTTCAAGTGCATCAAGATATTCTTCGTCAGTCATTAACACACCCATTTCAAGAGTGGTTAGACCTGGATCAATCACAACGTATGACTCGAAATATAGAACCCTTTCGATATCTCTTAACGTCATATCCAGTAACAATGCAATACGAGATGGTAATGATTTCAGGAACCAAATATGAGCTACTGGGCTAGCTAGATCAATATGCCCCATCCGCTCTCTACGAACCTTAGACAGCGTAACTTCAACACCACACTTTTCACAAATAACACCACGGTGTTTTAAGCGCTTATATTTCCCACATAAGCATTCGTAATCATTAACCGGGCCAAAGATTTTTGCACAGAACAAACCATCTCTTTCAGGCTTAAATGTTCTGTAGTTAATCGTTTCTGGTTTTTTAACCTCGCCGTAAGACCATGAACGAATCATATCCGGTGATGCTAGACCAATACGGATTGCATCGAATTCTTCAGCTTGACCTTGTACTTTCAAAAAATTGAGTAGATCTTTCAAGACCATATCTCCTTATTATTTGTTGTTTCTTTAAATGCCTTTACAGTTAAACCAATATAAATTGATTAGTCCTGCTCTAGTTCAATATTAATCCCTAATGCACGAACCTCTTTAACAAGAACGTTAAATGATTCTGGCATCCCTGGATCCATACTGTGATTACCATCAACGATATTTTTATACATGCGTGTACGCCCCGTTACATCATCAGATTTAACTGTCAGCATCTCCTGCAATGTATAAGCAGCACCATAAGCTTCTAAAGCCCACACTTCCATCTCACCGAATCTCTGACCACCAAACTGAGCTTTACCGCCCAATGGTTGTTGAGTTACTAAGCTGTAAGGACCAGTTGAACGGGCATGCATTTTATCGTCAACCAAGTGATTTAGTTTTAGCATATACATATAGCCGACAGTCGTTTCACGTTCAAATGCATCACCAGTCAGACCATCGTAAAGTTGTACTTGACCTGAATCAGCACGACCACCAAGGCGAAGCATCTGCCTAACTTCATCTTCACTTGCGCCATCAAATACTGGTGTTGCCATTGGCACACCACCCTTTAGATTTTCGGCAAGTTCAAGAATCTCCTCATCGGAGAATGAATCTAAATCTTCTTTGCGACCACTCGTATTGTAAATCTTATCTAGGAAGCCGCGGATTTTTTGTACTTGAGCTTTAGCTTCTAACATTTTGCCAATCTCTATACCCAAACCTTTAGCAGCCCAACCTAAATGTGTTTCAAGAACCTGACCCACGTTCATACGTGATGGAACACCCAATGGATTAAGAACAATATCAACCGGTGTTCCATCTTCCATATAAGGCATATCTTCTTCAGGAACGATCATTGAAATCACACCTTTGTTACCATGACGACCAGCCATCTTGTCACCTGGTTGAATGCGACGCTTAACAGCCAGGTAAACCTTAACCATTTTTAGCACACCAGGTTGCAAATCATCACCCATGGTGATCTTCTTACGCTTCTCTTCGTACATTTCATTAAAGTCAATACGTTGCTGCTCTACTTGCTCGCTAACAGTTTCAAGTTGAACATTTAATGATTCTTCTTTTAACTTGATTTTTAACCAATCTGATCGAGGGATTTCATCAAGGTATTGCTCCGTGATTTCAGACCCTTTTTTAAGTTTATTAGCACCTGAAACAGCAACTTTACCCAAGATAAGTTTATGAACACGTGCATAAATGTCACCTTCAGCAATATGAAGCTGATCATCTAGATCTTTTTTCGCCAACAATAGCTCTTCATCTTCTATTTCTAGAGCACGGGCATCTTTTTCGACACCATCACGGGTGAAGACTTTAACGTCAATCACTGTACCTTGTACACTTCCTGGAACACGTAAAGATGTATCTTTAACATCAGAGGCTTTCTCACCGAAAATAGCTCTTAGTAATTTTTCTTCTGGTGTTAACTGCGTTTCACCCTTTGGAGTTACTTTACCAACTAAGATGTCACCACCTTTAACTTCAGCGCCAATGTATACAATCCCAGACTCATCAAGTTTAGATAATGCACCTTCGCCAACATTTGGAATATCAGCAGTAATTTCTTCAGTACCTAACTTAGTATCTCGAGCAACACATACCTTTTCTTCAATGTGAATGGTTGTAAGACGATCTTCACGGACAACTCTTTCAGATATCAAAATTGAATCTTCAAAGTTATAACCATTCCATGGCATAAATGCCACAAGCATATTTTGCCCAAGCGCTAACTCACCAAGGTCAGTTGATGGGCCATCAGCTAATACATCGCCTTTCTTGATAACATCACCAGGTTTAACCAATGGACGCTGATTGATACAAGTATTTTGATTAGAACGGGTGTATTTAGTGAGATTATAAATATCAACACCAGACTCACCTGTTTCAGCTTCATCATCATTTACACGAACGATAATTCTAGCAGCATCAACATCGTTGATAACCCCACCACGATCTGCAACAACGGTTACACCAGAATCAACTGCAACTGTACGTTCCATCCCTGTTCCAACAAGAGGCTTATCAGCACGTAGCGTTGGTACAGCTTGACGCTGCATATTTGAACCCATTAGAGCCCTGTTAGCATCATCATGCTCAAGGAAAGGAATAATTGATGCCGCAACAGATACAATCTGCTTTGGTGAGACATCCATAAATTCGATCTGATCAGCTGTAGCGATAGCAAACTCTTCACCATGGCGGCACGTAATCATCTCTTCGATAAGCTTACCGTTATCATCAAGAACAGTATTAGCCTGAGCAATGTAGTATCGACCTTCTTCAATAGCAGATAAGTAAACTACGTCATCAGTTACTTTGCCATCAACTACCTTACGGTATGGCGTTTCTAAGAATCCGTAATCGTTAGTTCGTGAATACACGGCAAGCGAGTTTATCAAACCAATATTTGGACCCTCTGGAGTCTCAATTGGACATAAGCGACCATAGTGAGTCGCATGAACGTCACGTACCTCAAACCCCGCACGTTCTCTAGCTAGACCACCTGGACCTAATGCAGATACACGACGTTTGTGAGTAATTTCAGATAACGGATTGTTTTGATCCATAAATTGAGACAATTGACTGGAACCAAAGAATTCTTTAATCGCAGCTGCAACAGGCTTAGCATTAATGATTTCTTGTGGCATCAAGCCTTCTGAATCTGCAATTGTTAGACGCTCTCTAACTGCTCTTTCCACACGAACCAAACCAACTCTAAATTGGTTTTCAATCATCTCACCAACAGAACGAATTCTTCTATTACCAAGGTGATCAATATCGTCAACCGTACCCTGTCCATTACGGATACCAATCAATTCATTCATTACAGCTATGATGTCATCATTGCTTAATACGCCCTCGCCAGTAGTTTCTTCACGGCCAAGTCGTCGATTAAACTTCATTCTTCCAACGGCTGATAAATCATAGCGATCAAGAGAGAAAAACAGATTACCAAATAATTTTAAAGCAGAGTCTTTGGTAGGTGGTTCACCTGGACGCATCATCCTGTAAATTTCAACTAACGCGTCTAGTTGATTTAGAGTTGAATCAACAGCTAACGTGTTAGATATGTAAGGGCCTCTATCAAGATCATTTACGTACAGCGTATCGAGTTTTTTAACACCGCTATTTAAAATTTCCTCAATATTTTCTTCTGTAATCTCAGTATTTAGTTCAGCAACCACTTCGCCTGTTTCAACGTTTACAACTGGCTCAGCTAGAATCTTGCCAATTAAGTAATCTCGAGGAGTTTCTAAAGTTTTAAGCTCAGCTTTTTCCATTGCACGGATATGCTTTGCAGTAATCCTGCGACCTTCTTCAACGATAGTTTTACCAGCAGCTTTAATGTCAAAAGATGCAACCTCACCTCTTAACCTTTCAGGATACAAGGTCATAGATAGACCAGTCTTTTTAATCTTGAAAGTATTTGTGTCAAAGAATATATCAATGATTTGATCATTGGTAAATTCAAGCGCCTTCAATAAAACTGTTGCCGGTAATTTACGACGTCTATCAATACGCACGTATAAAATATCTTTATGATCAAATTCGAAATCTAACCAAGAGCCACGGTAAGGAATTACCCTAGCTGAAAATAGTAGTTTTCCTGAAGAATGTGTTTTACCTTTATCATGATCGAAAAACACACCAGGAGAGCGATGAAGTTGCGAAACAATAACACGCTCAGTTCCGTTTATAACAAATGTACCGTTATTGGTCATTAACGGAAGTTCACCCATGTAGACTTCTTGCTCACGGATGTCTTTTACTCGTTTAGACCCTGCTGGAGAGTCTTTATCATAAATAACTAATCTAACTTGAACGCGAAGAGGAGAAGCATATGTAGCACCTCGTGACTGACACTCTTTAACATCAAATTTAGGTTTGCCAAGACGATAACTCACGTACTCTAAAACTGCGTAACCAGTATGACTTGCAATAGGGAATACACTACCTAATGCAGCATGGAGGCCGACAGAATCTAAATCTTCAGTTTTCTCCACACCCGATTGTAAAAATCGTTTGTATGAATTTATCTGAGTTTCTAACAAATAAGGTGTATCGAGCGCCCCTTTTTGTTGGCCAAAAGTTTTACGGATACGTTTTTTCTCTGTAAACGAGTACGCCATTATCGGTCCTTTTTTTACTGTTGTGCTAGACGTGGGTCTAACTAATACTTTCTACAACGAACAATAGGTCGGCCACCTTGCGGCGACCGACCTTATTGACTACTTACAAAGCCTTACGGCTCTAGAAGTTGGCAAGATTTACTTAACTTCTGCTTCTGCGCCAGCTTCTACAAGTTGTTTTGCAACGTCTTCAGCTTCTTCTTTAGAAATAGCTTCTTTAACTGTTGCTGGTGCACTTTCTACCATTGTTTTCGCTTCTTTCAGACCTAAACCTGTAATAGCACGAACTGCTTTAATAACAGAAACTTTGTTACCACCAAAGCTTGTCATTACAACATCAAATTCAGTTTGCTCTTCTGCAGCAGCAGCTTCACCTGCAGCAGCAGGAGCAGCAGCAACTGCAGCAGCAGCTGATACACCAAATTTTTCTTCCATCGCTTCAACTAGCTCTACGACGTCCATTACACTCATGTTTGAAATTGCTTCTAAAATATCTTCTTTGGAGACAGCCATTGTCTTAACTCCTATTAGTTTAATTTGTTAAATTTAGTTATACCTAAGCAGCCTGCTTTTGCTCGCGGACCGCACCTACAGTTCGAACAAGTTTAGAATGTGGTTCTGCAAGCGTTCTGACGAATTTCTCGACAGGTGCTTTCATTACAGACATCAACATACTAATTGCTTGATCTTTAGTCGGTAGTTTGGAAAGTCTTTCAAGTTCTGAAGCATCTAATAATTGACCACTTACTGAAACGAATTGAGTTTCAAGTTTTTTATGATCTTTACTAAATTCTTTGATAAGACGAGCCGCACCGCCTGGGTCTTCCATAGAAAACGCAACTACCAACGGTCCTACTAAAGCTTCTTGAATACAAGAAAATTCAGTATCTTCAACAGCTTTACGTACCAACGTATTTTTTACAACACGCAGATACACGCCAGATTCACGGGCTTTCGAACGAAGCTCGGTCATCTCGCCAACAGTTAAACCACGGTACTCAGCCGCTACGACAGAAAAAGCTTTTGCCGCAACTTCTGCGACCTCAGCAACGACATTCTGTTTTTGCTCAAGATTTAGTGGCACATTTACCTCCTGACTACTGTTAAGTAATAATTTTCATTATTACTATAAAAACCCCAAATGGGGCACCCTTAAACGGGCCATCCAAATACATAGGAATCACCGTCTGCGTAGGAAATTAAGCATTTCTGCACCTACGGTCTTTGACGATCACTGCCGAAGCAGCGATCCAAAGTTTTAGCTCATAAAGAGCCTAACCTAACAACCACCTTCGATCCCTCTGAAAGTGGGCTAAGTATTATTAATTTAAATATTTAAGCCAGATTGATCTAAAAGAAGACCAGGACCCATTGTTGTTGTAACACTGATCTTCTTAAGATAAACACCTTTTGACGCAACAGGTTTTGCTTTTTTAAGATCAATTAATAGTGCTTCAAGGTTTTCAACGAGTTTATCTGCATCAAAACCTGCATTACCGATACTACAATGAATAATGCCTGCTTTATCAGTTCTGTATCGAACTTGGCCAGCTTTGGCATTTTTAACTGCAGTGGCAACATCTGGAGTAACTGTTCCTACTTTAGGGTTTGGCATTAATCCACGAGGACCAAGAACCTGACCTAGCATTCCAACAACTCGCATCGCATCTGGCGAAGCAATAACAACATCAAAGTTTAAATCACCACCTTTAATTTGCTCTGCAAGGTCTTCCATACCAACTACATCTGCACCAGCTTCTGTTGCAGCTGCAACATTATCACCTTGAGTAAACACAGCGACTCTAACTGTTTTACCGGTACCATTAGGTAGCAACGTAGAACCACGAACATTCTGTTCAGATTTACGTGCATCAATACCAAGATTTACACTCACATCAACCGATTCAACAAACTTAGTATTAGACAATTCTTTCAAAATTTCTAATGCATCCGCTGCTGGATACGCCTTACCTAATTCTACTTTTTCCTGAATAAGTTTAGCTTTTTTTGTTAGCTTAGCCATTTACACGCCCTCCACATCAATACCCATACTACGAGCACTGCCCGCAATTGTTCGAACAGCTGCATCCATATCAGCAGCTGTGAGATCAGGATCTTTCATGGTTGCAATTTCTTCAAGCTGCGCACGTGTAACGGTGGCAACCTTTTTTGTATTTGGCTCGCCGCTACCTTTTGGAATACCAGCAATTTTCTTCAAAAGAATTGATGCTGGTGGTGTTTTAGTAACAAAAGTAAAGCTTTTATCATTGAATACTGAGATAACAACTGGAATAGGTAGGCCTTTTTCCATGCCCTGTGTTTTAGCATTAAATGCTTTACAGAATTCCATAATATTCACACCATGCTGACCAAGAGCTGGTCCAACTGGTGGGCTAGGGTTTGCTTCCCCTGCTTTTACTTGTAACTTAATATAGGCATCGATTTTCTTAGCCATGATTTCTCCTTATTGGGTCAAGCACCGTTAGGCTCCCCTGTTAAAAAAACACACACTACTAGTGCACGCCTTACTTTAGTAAATATAAACCTACTAATAATTTAAACTTTTTCAACCTGCCCAAATTCAAGGTCGACAGATGTTGAGCGACCAAAAATTAGCACAGAGGCACTAATTTCACTTTTATCGTAATTAACATCTTCAACCACACCATTGAAATCTTGGAACGGGCCTTCTTTAATCCGAATAACTTCACCAACCTCAAATAACACCTTAGGTTTGGGTTTTTCAATCCCTTCTTGAATACGGTTAAGTATATTAAAAGCTTCCTTCTCAGAAATTGGTGCAGGCCTATCACTTTTACCGCCAATAAAGCCAAGAACCTTTGGGGTCCCCTTCACCAAGTGCCATGTATCATCGTTGAGCTCCATTTGAACCAACACATAACCTGGGAAGAACTTTCTTTCGCTTCTGCGTTGTTGACCCTCACGCATCTCTACAACTTCTTCGGTAGGCACAAGAATCTCACCGAAATGATCTTGCATTTCTTCGCGCTCAATAGCTTCTTCTAAAAAGGCTTTTACTTTGTGCTCAAAATTAGAATACGCGTGAACAACATACCAACGTAACGCCATACTAAGCTCCTTGACCTGTTACAAAACTAATACCCCACATAAGCAGGCTATCAAACATCCAGAGTAATATTCCAATAAACAAAACCATCACACCGACTATTAAGGTTGTTTGGATCGTTTCTTTCTTAGTAGGCCATACGACCTTCTTAAGCTCTACTCGCGAACCTAGCAAAAAACCCCAGAATGTTTGACCAAGGTTAGTCATATAAACTAAACCTATTGCTAAACTGAACATGATCAACATGCCAATTACACGCAATAAATTTGACTGCTCGCCAAAATAATAGAAGCCCGCAATCCCAGACACAACCAACAACAGAGCTAAAACCAACTTTACCGTATCAAGGTGGCTTGCAGAGTTTTCTGTTTCTACACTCATATTTATTACGCTTAACCTTACTTTATTCTTATTAAGTTTTATTCTTGAATTAATTAAATGGCAGGCCAGGAGGGAATCGAACCCCCAACCTGCGGTTTTGGAGACCGCTGCTCTGCCAATTGAGCCACTGACCTATTTAATTAATTTACT
>Ga0209826_1002918_pt1 | contig 10988 bp, 14 predicted proteins | sample GOMGulsemesocosm_5_FD_184637 | JGI IMG/M metagenome (GOLD analysis project Ga0209826, IMG submission 184637) | Methane-oxidizing microbial communities from mesocosms in the Gulf of Mexico - GOM15C Gulf of Mexico (SPAdes) (version 2) | ecosystem: Environmental > Aquatic > Marine > Cold seeps...
TTTAAAAAAGGGATTCTTAGTAAAACTACTTATGAAAAAGTGATGAAAGAATACATCGATGAGTCTATAAAAATCCAAGAAGACATAGGATTAGATATATTGGTTCATGGTGAGCCTGAACGAAATGACATGGTTGAATATTTTGGTGAACAGCTTCAAGGTTATGGATTTAGTCAAAATGGTTGGGTTCAAAGTTATGGAAGCAGATGCGTTAAACCTCCGTTTATTTATGGGGACATCAGCCGACCAAAAGCAATGACAGTTGAGTGGATATCTTATGCACAAAGTCAAACACAGAAGATACTAAAAGGAATGTTAACAGGGCCTGTTACCATTTTGAACTGGTCTTTTGTAAGAGATGATATTCCAAGAAATGAAGTTTCAGAACAAATTGCTTATGCAATTAATGATGAAATATCAGATTTGCAAGATGCAGGAATTCAAATCATTCAAGTAGATGAAGCCGCATTTAAAGAAGGATATCCTTTACGAAAAGTGAACAAAGAGTCTTACGAAAAATGGGCAGTTGATAGTTTTAAACTTGCAGTTAGTTCTGCTGATTCTAAAACTCAAATACATACACACATGTGTTATAGTAACTTTAATGACATCATTAAAACTATCAATGACATGGATGCAGATGTGATTACAATTGAAACTGCACGAAGTGGAAATAGACTATTAAAAGTCTTTGCAGATGTGGGTTATGAAAAAGAAGTTGGACCTGGTGTTTATGATATACACTCACCCCGAATACCAAGTGTGGATGAAATCAAAACTCAAATAAACTCTTTGTTAGAAGTATTACCAAAAGAACAACTTTGGATTAATCCTGATTGTGGATTAAAAACTAGAAAATATGATGAAGTGGTACAAAGCCTTAAAAATATGGTTGAAGCAGTTAATCTCGTGCGAAATCAATAAAGGTTTACATTAAATCTACAAGTATACTTTGGCTATGATTTGAAAAGAAAATTATTCAACCATAGCTAAAGGAATCCCATGAATGAACTTTATAAACAGTATTATTCAAAATTATTGGCATTTATAAATTCAAAAGTTCGAAATATTCATGATGCTGAAGATATACTCTCTGAAGTATTTATCAAAATATATAAAAATATTGAAAAATTAGACTCGGATGAAAAGATCACTTCTTGGATCTATACAATTACGAGAAACTCGATTATTGATTTTTACAGAAAAAACAACAAAACTCCCACGTTACAAGAATTTAAAGAAGAGTCGACTTTTGATGATAAAAAACAAGAAAAAAGTATTCATGATGAACTCTCCAACTGTCTTAAACCAATGATTAATTCACTTCCTGATAACTATAAAGAAGTACTCTTGTTATCTGAGATAAAAGGACTTAAACAAAGTGAGATAGCAAAAGAGATTAATTTGAGTGCTGCAAATACAAAAAGTCTCATTTTTAGAGGGAAAAAGAAGATAAAAGAAAAACTACATGAGTGTTGTAGTTATGAGTATGACTCACTTGGAAATGTCATTGAATATAACGCAAAAGGTGAAAATTGTAAATTTTGTTAAATTTATTGTAAAAAAGTGCAACCTTTTCTAAAAACTTTCGTTTATGTTTATAGAGAGTTACTTCTCAAAACAAAATAAAGGAAAAGTTATGAAAAACTTTACAGAAGAAAACAAATGTACTTGTACATGCAAACCAGGTTGTTGTGAGAGCGACGAAAATGAAAGCACACAAAAGAATACTTGTGAGTGTTCTTGTGAGTGTTCAAGTTCTTGTTGCGATACAAATAATACTTGCCAATGTTCATGTGATTGCAAGTGTTAATTATTAGATTATAAACAAAACCAAGTATTAGTTTTCTAATACTTGGTTCTATCAGATTGACCATATATAAAAAGGTGAAAAGTGAAAATATCAATTATTGGAGCTGGTATTGCAGGTCTTAGTTCCGCAATATTTTTAAAACAAGAGGGATACGAAGTCTGCGTTTATGAGCGAAACTCAAAAATAAGTGATATAGGTGCAGGTATTGTTTGCTGGCCCAACGCTTCTTTTGTTTTGGATAAATTAAATGTCTTGGATGAGATCGCAGAAGTATCTGGACAAGTATCATTGATGAGACGATTTAATACTAAAGATGAACTTCTAAGTGAAATGGACATCAAGAAGTTAAATACTCTTATGAGTTATCCCAGTTACTCTATTTTTCGATGTGATTTGATGAAAATCCTCTTTGAAAAAACTCTTGAACTTAAAATCCCCATTTATTTTAATCACAAACTCACTTCTATAGAAACTATAAATAAAGAACAAAGCCAATTAACATTTGAACATGGTCATGAGCTTATTTCTGACATGGTTATAGGAGCAGATGGAAGAATGAACTCCCTGGCAAGAAAATATGTAAATGGAGAGAATCTCCCCATTTATCAGGGGTTTATCAATTGGGTTGGTATCATTGAAAGTAAAAAGGATTTATTTTCTAAGCTTGATGTATTAGATTATTGGGGAACTGGATGTCGTTTTGGAATCGTGCCAATTAATAGTAAAAAAGCTTATTGGGCTGCTGGAATGACAAGCACTTTGAGTGAAAAAAAAGAACCATCCTTATACAAAAAAGAGTTAAATGATTTGTTTCAATCTTGGCCTTCTTCAATCTTAGAAGTCATAAATCAAACAAAGTTAGAAGATATAAATAAACTTTTTATTCATGATCATAATCCAATAAAAACTTGGTATAAAAATAATGTACTTTTACTTGGAGATAGTGCCCACGCTGCACTTCCCACATCTGGACAAGGGGCTTGTCAAGCTTTAGAAGATGCTTGGCATTTATGTGAGAGTTTAAAACTACATAAAAATGATATCAAAAAATCTTTTGAATACTTTAATAAACTAAGACAAAATAAAACCGATCTGATAACTCAACAAGGACGACAACTAGCAAATACTATTTTTAATAATGACCATGCTTTTTGTCAACAAAGAGATGAACAAAGTAAAAGTAATCTCTATGTTGATAATACAAAAGGAATTGCAGGTTTTTGGTCAATGGCGTTGCCTAAAAGATGAATTTTAAGAATGCATTAGTATAAATTAACTAAAATACTATGTATAAATATAATATATAAAAGAGAACAAATGAAATTTAAGATTTTTGTAGATGGACAGTTTGGAACGACAGGTTTAAAAATACATGAGATGTTGGAAAATCGTAGTGAATTAGAAGTACTTAAAATAAAAGAAGAAGATAAAAAAGATTTGGCAATCAAGCAAAAGTTAATCAATGAAGCTGATTTAGTATTTTTGTGTTTGCCTGATGTGGCTTCAAGAGAATCAGTAAAACTTATCACCAACAATACTACAAAAGTGATTGATGCAAGTACTGCACATAGAACAAACGATGATTGGACATATGGAATTGCTGAGTTAAATAAAACTCAAAGAGAAGAAATAAAAAACAGTACACGAGTATCTGTTCCTGGTTGTCATGCCAGTGGTTTTATCATGGCTATGAATCCTCTAATTCAAAACAAAATAGTATCTCCTAAACATAAACTTATTTGTCACTCAATCACAGGGTACAGTGGAGGAGGTAAAGGTTTGATAGATATTTATGAAGCTGAAGACGCAGGTGAGAAGTTTTTATCCCAGCGACCTTACGCTTTAAAACTTGACCACAAACATTTACCTGAAATGAAATATATTCTAGGACTGGATACTCCACCTTTATTTACTCCAAGCGTGGGTAACTTTTCTCAAGGGATGTTGGTCATGTCTTATTTGGTTAAATCTGAACTACTTGAAACAGTGAGTAAAAAAGATATTTTAAATCTTTATAATGAGTATTATAAAAATGAGAGTTTTGTAAAAATCATTGAAGATGATGTTGAGTATCTTGATGAAGGCTTTCTTGATGCGATGAAATGTAACAATACCAATCGTATTGAGCTGTCTGTTTATGAAAATGAAGATTATATGGTGATAATCTCTAGACTTGATAATCTAGGAAAAGGAGCTTCTGGAGCTGCTGTTCAAAATATGAATATCATGTTGGGACTAGAAGAAAACTTAGGACTTAAAGACTAAGTTCTTTGAATAAGGCATATATACTTTTAAATATATAGCCTTCCTCGCAAAGTGTAAAATCTAGTTTACTAAAGTGTAAAATTAATTTACGCTACAAATATCGTCTTCACAAGCAGCATCATTTGTTTCACTATCCCAACTGTCTAGTGCCGTTCTTATAACAACACCTGCATTTGTAAGTGCTACTAAATCTGTTAAGTCTGTAAGTTCTTGTTTTGAGATACCACTTTGAGCAGCTTCTGTGAATCTTCTTGTTGTACAAGGTCTACAACCACGTGTTAGAGTAACAGCAAGTCCAATTAGATGTTGTTCTCTTTTACTCAAAGTAGAATTGCTTGTCGTTTCTTTTAAAGCTGTTGATGTATTAAAATCTGTTCCGTTCATATTTTGTCCTTAATGGTTTTTATTGACTAGTTAGTCAACTCTGTAGAATATTAACATATGCGCAAAGTTTTGTCAAGTGATTTAAAGCTTAGAAAAACATCTAAAAAGTAATTGACTTTAAGTGATTTTGATATATGATTCATAGCTATAATGAAAGGGTTATTATGAATATTGCAATATTAACATTTGAAGGATTTAATGAATTAGATTCTTTTATCGCCTTGGGTATTCTCAATAGAATGAAAGCTCAGGGATTTAATGTACAAATCACCTGTCCAAGTGATGAGGTGACTTCTATGAATGGACTTACTATTAAAGCCCAACAGCAATTAGAGTTTGCCAACACTGCTGATGTGGTTTTATTTGGTAGTGGAATGTTAACCCGAGATATTGTAAAAGACGAGAGTATAATGAGTAGAATCAATTTAGATACTTCCAAACAACTAATAGCAGGACAATGTTCTGGCACACTTATCATGGCTAAACTGGGACTATTAAATAAAATTCCAGCATGTACGGATTTGACCACAACACCTTGGGTCAAAGAAGCAGGTATTGAAGTGCTCAATCAGCCACTATATGCAAGTGGAAATATTGCAACAGCAGGTGGTTGTATGGCATCACAGTATTTAGCAGCTTGGGTTATCGCAAAAGTGTGCGGAGAAGAAGATACCAACAGTGCAATACATTATGTGGCACCTGTGGGTGAAAAAGAACTATGTGTTGAGCATGTGTGGTCTGTATTAAAGCCTTATGTTTAATAGTAAAGGGAAACGATGAGTGTAAATCACATATTTATATTTACTGATGATTATGATAAAGCTGCTCAAGAGATAATTGATTTTGGATTTACAGAGGGAAGTAATAGGGTACATCCAGGACAAGGTACTCAAAATAGAAAGTTTAATTTCAATAATTTTTTTCTTGAAATTTTATGGGTACATGATAAAAATGAAATAAACAGTGCCCTAACCAAACCTACGAAGTTAGGTGAGAGAGCAAATTGGAAAAATAATGGCTCTTCTCCTTTTGGATTGTGTTTGGATTATTCCAAAAATGAAGACAAATTATTTGAAAACTATTTTAGCTATGAGCCTTCCTATCTGCCCCAAGGCATGGAAATACAAGTTTTACGGAATATTAAAGAAACAACTTTACCTTGGACTTTTAGATGGAGAATGGAGAATATAAATTCCCTAAAGACTAAAAAGAGTCTTGAGCCTACTTTTCATCAAAATAAAATAGAGAGTTTGACTAAGGTATATTTTGGTGTTAAGTCAATAGAAAATTATTTTGTAGATTTTTTTAAAGACGAAGATAGCGTGGTTTTTGAACAATCAAAAGAGATATACTTAAAACTAGAATTTGACCATAAAAAAACAAAGCAAGTTAAAAGATTTGATACAATACCTCTTCTAATTGAATACTAAATAATTAGTAATAATAAAGGAAATAAAATGTGCATTACACGAATAAACAGATTTCAAGCAGCACCCACTAAAGCAGAAGAACTACACGAGTTTTTAAACTCAATTCTTCCTTATATCTCTTCTTGTGAAGGTTCACTTTCTTGTGAGATTTTAAGAGATCTTGAAAACAGTGATAAATTTGCAGTGATTGAAAAATGGGACAGTATCACGTCTCATCAAAAATCAGTGGCGGCTTTTCCGCAAGAAACAATGATGAGTGCTATGGTGCTTTTTGCAGCAATGCCCGAGGGTAGTTATTACCAGTCCTAATACACATAGTATATATTAATATAAAGGTCAACTATGAAAACAACACAAACTTATTGGAATCCCTTATCATATGAAAACTCAGACAAATGGGAAGAAATTGAAGGCTCAGAAGGAAATCTTCATCAATTAACCCTGTGCATAGATGAAGTAACAGGTGATTATACACGACTGACAAAATTCAAAGATGGTTATTGTACAAAAAGTTTTGGTGGAAAAAGTCACGATTATCCTGAAGAGATATTTGTGGTTAAAGGACAGTTATATGATGAAGCCTTTGATTTATGGATAGAAACAGGACATTTTGCAAGTAGACCTCCTTTTGAAGTACATGGTCCCTTTACAGCTGAAGGTGAAGTTATCATTCTAGAAATGTCTTACCCAAGCCAATCAGTGAGCGCACAATGAAACTTGCCCTTGCTCAAATCTCATCAAAAAGTGCTGATGTAGCATTTAATATACAAACACATATAAAGACCATACTCAAAGCTTCAAAAGAAGGTGTTGATTACTTGGTATTTCCTGAATTATCTTTAACGGGATATGAACTTGATCGAGGATTAGAACTTGCTTTTTCTCCCAATGACAAACGTTTAGAACAACTCATAGATACTTGTGTCAAAAATAACATAACTGTTTGCATAGGTGCTCCTTTGTATATAGATGAAACCGTACACTTAGGCTCGATTATTATTAAAGGCTCAGGAGAGATTGAGACCTATTCAAAGATTCATCTTCATGGCAATGAAAAGAAATATTTCACAGCAGGTATCAATCATCACTGTTTAAGTATAGGAGATACAACTATTGCCAATGCCATTTGTGCAGATACAAGTCATAGTATCCATGCAAAAACTTGTAAGAGTCTTGGCTCAGAAATATATGCGGCAAGTGTGTTATATTTTCCTTCTTGTTACGACAAAGATATCAAAATGTTGTCTTCTTATGCCAAAGAGTACGACATGCTTGTTGGCATGGCAAATCACAATAAGCCAACAGGACCATATGACGGTATTGGGAAAAGCTCACTTTGGGATAAGAACGGATTGATTATAAGTGCCAATGAGACTGATGATGTTTTAGTAATAGCGGAAAAAGTTGATTCAAAATGGGTTGGCAACATTGTTGAGATATAAATACTAGTATTTCAATTTGTAATATTTTTACGAATAATGTAAAAACTACATTATAATTACTTACAAACAAAAAAATTAGGAATTTATACCTTGACCACAATAGAGCTAGTAGAGAAATACCAACCTTACTTATATAATCTTGCACTTCGTTTGGTATACTCCCGTGATGATGCAAAAGACCTCACCCAAGATGTGTGGGTGAAGATACTAAACTCCCTTGATTCTTTTGAAGAAAAATCTGATTTTACCACATGGGCTTATCGTGTCATGATGAATGAGTTTCTAAATCAAAAAAGAAAATATACCCAGCTTACTTTTAATGACTTTGAAAACACTATGGATAATCTAAGTAATGAAAAACTATCTAGTGAATATGAGGAACCTCATAAACAACTCTTAGTACATGAAGCAAAAGTAGGGTGTATGATGGGGATGTTACTATGTTTGGATAGGGAACAAAGGGCCATATTGGTAATTGGTGAAATCTTTGAAATATCAAGTACTATTGGCTCTGAGATATTTTCCATTTCAAAAGAAAACTTTAGAAAAAAGCTCTCCCGTGCTAGAGGTGATTTGTATAACTTTATGAATCATCATTGTGGTTTGGTGAATAAAAATAACAAGTGTAAATGTACACAAAAAACCCAAGCTTTGATAAATGAAGGATATGTAAATCCTTCCAACTTACTTTTTTCGCAAGAGTGTAAAATAGATTTAAAAAGTAAACTACAAATCAAAGCAGATAAACTGGATACTACAATGGAAAGTATCTATAAAAAACTCTATCAAGAACACAACTTTTATGAGTCAAATGAAAAAGAATTTGCCCATACTATCTTACAAAATCAAGAAATTAAAGAAATTTTCCACTTTTAGTGTCACACTGTAGTTTTTCATGTGTCTAAGTATATAAGATGTAAAAATCTAAATATACAAATAGGAGTCACAATGACTAATTTAGAAAACTTAGGACAGTTTACAGGAATAGAACTTGCAACATTTAAGTTAAATGATGGGGTAAGAGAAGAGGTGATGTTAGAATTAATCACAAAGATTGATAATGATTTTTTACAAAAAGAAGAAGGCTTTTTAGGACATACTACACTAAAAGGTGAAGATGGCATCTATGTAGATATTCTTTTTGCAAAAACCCAAGAAAAAGCTCAAGAAATATGTGGAAACTTGATGCAAAATGAAACAGCTCTACAATACATGAATCTTGCCGATGAACCAAGTGTATCCGTATCTTTTTGGAATCGTATTAAAATGACTGACCTACAGAACATAGGTACATTTAAAGGAATGGAATTTGCAACATTTAAGTTGAAAAATGGAGTGAGTGAAGAAAAGATGTTGGAAATCATCAAAAAAGTTGATGAGCAGTTTTTACAAAATGAAGAAGGATTTTTAGGACATACCACTTTGACAAGTGAAAATGGTATTTATGCGGATGTGGCATTTGCAACAACACAAGAAAAAGCCCAAGAGATATGTGGGAAATGGATGGAAAATGAAATGGCACTTCAATACGTAGATCTTATTGATGAGCCAAGTGTGAATATGTCTTTTTGGAGTAGAATCAAATAAGCTAAAACACTAAATAGAACTAATACAAAATAAACTTCTTTAAATGGAGTTTATTTTGTAAGGTTTTGATAAGATAATGCGATATTTTATACACTATAAAAAAGGAAATATCTTATGAAAACTATCGGACTTTTATGTGGTACTAGTTGGCCTTCTTCAATAGAATATTATAAACTTTTAAATCAAATGGCAAATAAACATTTTGGTGGTTTTCACAGCGCCAAACTTATTATGTTAAATATTGATTATCATGGTATCAAACAACACTATCCAAATGGTTGGGACAAAATACCTGCTGCACTTAAAACTGAGCTTGAAAAACTTGATGCTTTAAATCCTGATTGTCTTTTAATCTGTAATAATACCTTACACAAGGGCTATGATATGATTAAGGATGAAATAGAACTAAGAAATCCTTTATTTCATATGTTAGAACTCACAGCTCTTGAAGCTTCAAAAAATAACTACAAAAAGCTATTGTTATTGGGTACAAAATTTACAATGGAAGATGATTTTTTTAAAAAGCACTTGGAAAATCATGGAGCCCAAGTAGTTGTACCCACATTAAAACAAAGAGATGAGGTACAAGCTTTTCAGACGAAATTGTCACGTGGTATTATTGAAGACGCTGCTCGTGAGTATTTCCAAGACTTACTTTTAAAATATAAAGACGTAGATGCTGTAGTACTTGGATGTACTGAGTTACCATTAGTGATTAAAGAAGAAGACATCTCTCAAAAGATATTAGACCCACTAACATTACAGTGTCAAAAAGCCTTTGAATTTGCAATTGCCTAAAAGGAGTATCAATGGAAATAATTAAAAGCAAAGATTTTACAGCCAACAGAGCTTGGGGCGCAAAAGACATTGCCAATATGAATGGGGTTACTACCAGACTCCATTGGACAGATAAACCTTATAAGTGGCATGTAAACGATGGAGAAGAAGTCTTTGTTGTACTAGATGGACAAGTTGAGATGTTTTACAAAGAAAAAGGTATTGAGAACTCAAGTATTTTAAATATAGGAGATATTTTTTATGCCAGTATTGGCACAGAACATGTAGCTCATCCAATTGGTGTTGCAAGAGTTTTAGTCATAGAAAAAGAAGGAAGTGTTTAGTTTTTTGCAATTTATCAATGTATTTTAAATGTGATGTTAACTAATTAAAAAGTCTGACTCTTTTTTAATAAAAATTTAGTATGATTGCATGTTTTATTTAAAAACAAATTTTAAAACAAAGAAACCCAATGATCCAAATCAATAAAATAGAAGAAGAATTAGCTCCCTTACGTCAACAGTTAATCTCACATGATTTATATAAAAATGTAGATTCAATACAAAGTATTCAAACTTTCATGCAAATGCATGTATTTGCAGTTTGGGATTTTATGTCTTTATTAAAAGGTCTTCAAAACGAATTAACAAACGTGAGTATTCCTTGGACTCCAAAAGGCAATAAACTATCTCGTAGATTAATTAACGAAATCGTTTTATGTGAAGAGAGTGATTTTAACGAAGACAATGAAACAATGTCTCACTTTGAAATGTATATTGATGCAATGCAACAAGTAAATGCAGATACATCTGATATCGAATCATTTATCTCTTCTCTTCAAGATGATTCACATTATAAAGATGCTTTTGCATCAACTAAAGTTATTGAAGAGATTAAAACATTTATTGATTTTACTTTTGAAATCATTAACAGTAAAAAATCTTATTTGATCGCTTCAGTGTTTACTTTTGGTAGAGAGAATTTAATTCCTTCTATGTTTATAGAGATTGTTAGAAAGTTTAACAAAGCACCCAATGCAAACTTGAGTAAATTGGTTTATTATCTTGACAGACATATTCAAGTAGATGGTGAAGAACATGGACCTATGGCTTTAAACATGATTCGTGAATTATGTGGAGATGATGAGCAAAAATGGGAAGAAGCAAGAAGTGCAAGCAAAGAAGCACTCGTGCGAAGAATTAAACTATGGGATTGTATCAACGACTCAATTCTTGAAAAGAACAAATAGTATTAAATCCAAAACACCTCTAATCTTATGGTATGAACTAC
>Ga0209826_1002921_pt1 | contig 10981 bp, 11 predicted proteins | sample GOMGulsemesocosm_5_FD_184637 | JGI IMG/M metagenome (GOLD analysis project Ga0209826, IMG submission 184637) | Methane-oxidizing microbial communities from mesocosms in the Gulf of Mexico - GOM15C Gulf of Mexico (SPAdes) (version 2) | ecosystem: Environmental > Aquatic > Marine > Cold seeps...
ACTTTTAAGCAGCCATCAAACACTATCATCCATGTTTAATCTGTTAATATCGTAATACATGGAAGTACCACCCAGCTATATGCAATTAATATCAGGACAATGGCTTCCGCTGATTAACACTGTTAGCTGCAAAAAAACGAAATTAAGTGCAAATAGGAAAATTAAATTAAAAAATGAAAGTAATAAGCTTGTTTTCAGGTGCAGGAGGTCTTGACCTTGGATTAGTTCAATCCGGGCATACCGTTGTATGGGCGAATGACAATGATATTGATGCATGTGAAACTTACCGAAATAATATAGGTAACCATATAATTTGTGATGACATTGAAGGTATCAAATTAAATACTGTGCCTGATGCAGATGTGATTGTTGGTGGATTTCCATGCCAAGGGTTTTCAATGGCTAATAAGTCAAGAGCAATTGATGATGAACGAAATAAGCTTTATAAATATTTCGTCAAAGTAGTGGCTGCAAAAAAGCCTAAGTATTTTCTTGCCGAAAATGTGAGAGGCATATTGTCTCTAGAAAAAGGTGAGGCTATAAAAGCCATCGTAAACGATTTTGAAAAAATAGGATACGTTGTCCAATATCAACTATTTAATATGGCAAATTATGGTGTCCCACAAACTAGACAAAGAGTGATTATTGCTGGAACTAGAAAAGACGTAAATAATACATTTACCTTTCCTCAGCCAACCCACACAAAAGATGACTGGATTAATATAGCAGAAGCTTTATCGGGGATTCCTGAACCATCTGGCGAAAATGATACAATTCCAAACCATATATATTCTAAGTATAAAATAACTAATCGAAATTTTACTGGGCATAGAAAAACCGACCCTCACAAACCTTCGCCCACAATTCTTGCAAGAGGAAATGGAAAAGGTGGCGTTTGTGCTATACAGCATCCAAACAATCATAGACGAATGAGTGTAAGAGAAAGCTCGATCATTCAAACATTTCCAATGAATTTTATATTTTCAGGAAAAATGAACTCTATGTATAGACAGGTCGGAAATGCTGTGCCAGTACTTTTTGCAAAACATTTAGGTCTTCAATTAAAGGAGTGTGAACAATGAAAGTTGTTTCTCTTTTCTCTGGTGCTGGCGGTTTAGATTATGGATTTATCAAATCAGGGCATGAAATTATTTGGGCTAATGATAATTTTGATGACGCGGTAAACACTTATAGAGCAAATATTGGGGATCATATTGTACTGTCTGATATTGAGAATATAAATATTGACGAAATACCAAGACATGATATTTTAATCGGCGGCTTCCCATGTCAAGGGTTTTCAGTTGCAAATATGGGCAGAAACTCAGAGGATTCACGTAATAAGCTATATCTTTATTTATTAAAAGTTTTAGAGAAAAACAAACCAAAGTATTTTCTAGCTGAAAATGTAAAAGGCATCCTGAGCCTTGAGAAAGGCAAGGTCTTTGAAGTTATCCTTAATGACTTTGATAAAATTGGCTATGATGTTAGCTATAAGTTAGTCAATGCAGCCGATTATGGTGTGCCACAAAAAAGACAAAGAGTAATAATTTATGGCTCGAGAAAAGATATTAATGTGAATTTGGAATTCCCAAAACCTACGCATAATAAAACAGTAAATGGATCAGGGCTACAAAATTGGTTATCAATAGGTGAGGCTTTGAGTAATATCCCTGACCCAGATTCAAAACATAATTTGGCTAATCACACATATTCAAAATTTAAACTTAAATTTAATGGTTATTTGGGTAATAGGACGATTGACCCTCATCAGCCAGCACCAACCGTTACTGCAAGAGGGGACAGTAAGGGTGGAGTGGTAGTTTTACACCACCCAAATAATAAACGAAGGATGTCTGCAAGAGAATTAGCTACTACCCAATCGTTTCCTCTTGATTATATATTTTCCGGAACAAGGTCTTCAGTTTATCGACAAATAGGTAATGCTGTTCCTCCATTACTGTCAGAATCATTAGCAAAAATATTTCCTGTTGATTCTTGAAATGATTGATTGCAAACCAACTAAGCCATTCCCTGAATATAAGTGGAGGTGGGCAACTTTAACGCCTACTGAATCGTTGAATCGACCATCAATATTTTTAGGTGTATTACGTGCTTTTCAGAAGCATAGTGGGGAGCCGCCTTCATCAGTCAATTTACAGAAAACACTGGCCATTGTAGAAAAAGATACGAATTCAGATGTGGCTTTAGCTAGAAGTACTGATAGGAATCTTGTTAGAAATTCAGGCCAATATTGGAAATCACTAGGTGTTTTAGAAAAAGATACTCGAGGTAAAATAGATTTAACCCCGTTTGGTAAAAGAGTTGGAAATGGAGAAATTACACAGATTGAATTTGCTTTAACCGTTGTAAAATCAATGACGTTGCCAAATTCTAATATTGAGCCAGCCCAGACTGTTTCGAAGTGGGAAAGTCAAGGGTTAAAAATAAAACCTTTATTGCTCATCTTGCAGATAATCAATGAACTCTATCTTCTTCAAAATGATGAGGGATACATCACAGCCAATGAACTAATAAAAATTGTAATTCCTCTTAATGCGTCAAACTATAAAAATACAGAGATAGCTCAAGCAATAGTCGCGCATAGGGAAGGAAGATTAAATATTGAAAATTGGGAAGACTTTTGTCCAGCGGCTAATGATAGAAGAATGGCAAGAGAGTTCATATTATTTCTTGAATATAATCATTTAATTAAAAAATCGACATCAAGTTATCGGTCTGCTTATGATGAGAAATACTTACTTGATTGCATTTCAATAGAAGAAATAGACGGTTTAAAAATCACAGATGAAACATATAATAACGACCAAATATTTGATGAATTAATTATAGATGATATTCCATATGCAATCGAAAGAAGAAGAGTCTCTCGTGATATTTTAGAACGTCCAAACCAGGCTAATTTTAGAAAAAACATTCTTACCGCATATACAGATAAATGTTTGATCACGGGTGTAAGCATAAGAAATGTCTTAGAAGCCGCTCATATTGTTCCTGTAAGTGAGGATGGCATTGATCATGTGTCTAATGGCATTTGTTTAAGAACTGATATTCATAGGTTGTTTGATACGGGGCATTTGAGAATACGAAGCGACGGAGAATTGTCACTAAGTAAAAAAGCGATGAGAAGTGAGAATTATGGCGATTTACCAGAACAAATATGTATCCCCACTTTTGTGAATAAAGAATTTTTAGAATGGCGAAATTCGTACTTATAATTGCGGCTAATCGGGTAGCCAAGGGTATCTAACCCTCAGCCCCCACAACACCCTGCAGAATAATTAGGGTCGGAGTAAAACAAAAGGCACCCCTGAGAATAATTAGGGTCGGGAATAATTAGGGTCGGAGTAAAATAAAAGGCACCCCTGAAAAATGGTTAATTCGACTCTGCCCCGAATTATTTATCAGCTCGTAGTTTCGCCTAAAGCACCTACTCTTGGTGCGCCCGGCTTCCTTCAGACCCACCTTCGCAGGTAAGCCCTTGCCATTCGCTAGTAGTTATCGTCTAATCACAACACGGTTTTTAACGGTGTTCTTCCTACAGAGGACTTTCACCTCATTAGTTTACGCCCATGCTGGGCGTACCAAAAAAATCAAACCGACCGCAAAAGATGCGGCGGCTTATTTAAAACGTTATGCAATACAATTCATAGAGGATATAAAAATGTCAAATGAAGGCTATCATGAACCAATAAATGAACTTACTGATGAAACCAGAGATATGCATAGAGCTATTACATCGCTAATGGAGGAGCTTGAAGCAGTAGACTGGTATAACCAAAGAGTTGATGCGTGTAAGGATGAAGAGTTAAAAGCAATACTTACGCATAATCGAGATGAGGAAAAAGAGCACGCAGCAATGGTGCTTGAATGGATTAGAAGGCAAGACCCCAGTTTCGACAAAGAGTTAAAAGATTACCTCTTTACAGATAAGCCAATTGCACACAAATAAAAAAGCATAACAAGTTTGTACACTGGACTAAATTTCCGTTCCGCTTTTTGGCTCCTGACAAAGGCGTTATGTTTAAATACAAGCGGCTTAATAGAAGCCCAATATCTTATCAACAAAATTAAAGGAGAAATTTATGGCTAAAGGTCAAGATTCTAAAAAGGCAGCGAAAAAGAAACCTGAAAAAACGATGAAGGAAAAACGTAAGGAGAAAAAAGAAAAAAAGGCCAATAAAACACAATTGTAAGTGTACCCCCTATTAATAACCGAAATTATTAAGTAGAGGTTAAGCCGCCTTCAGTAATTGCCTTGGAGGTATCGCCACCAATTGCCGGATGCGGGTGTTCATTATTGTATGAGCAAAAGTAAACAGGCATAAAAAAACCGCTCACATTCTGTAAGCGGTTATTTTATATGGCGTCCCCAAGGGGGTTCGAACCCCTGTTACCGCCGTGAAAGGGCGGTGTCCTAGGCCTCTAGACGATGGGGACTTAAGACGTGCGGCAGTATACCAAACTTTACCCAAAACTGTACAATAAAATTTGTCTTTTAATTTTTAATGTCATTTACACCTATTTATTAGTACACTTCGTGCATATTTATTAAGCATTAACGTCAATTTGTCTCATCAACACAAGCAAGCTAAGCACTATACACTCCGAGAGCTGGGTTTATCATCTGATCGTCTCGATCGACATGCCATTCAAATTACTGAACGCCTGGTTAAGGCGGGTTTCCAAGCCTATCTAGTAGGTGGCTGCGTTAGGGATTCGTTATTGGGTATGCACCCAAAGGATTTCGATGTGTCAACGAATGCTGAACCGGAAGAGATTCAGGCGTTGTTTAAGAACTGCCGATTAATTGGCCGCCGTTTTCGTTTAGCTCATATCCACTTTGGCCGCCATATTATTGAAGTAGCCACATTCCGTGGACCCCACGTTAAGCACGACAATAATAAAAGCCATGCTCATAAAGATGGCCGCTTGCTGCGAGATAATGTTTATGGCACTTTAGAAGAAGATGCGTGGCGACGTGACTTTACGATAAATGCTTTATATTTAGATTCACAAAACCTCACGGTTATTGATTATGTTGGGGGCATTGATGATCATCAACAACGCCTTATCAAAATAATGGGTGACCCAGCCACTCGCTTTAAAGAAGACCCTGTTCGCTTATTGCGTGCGGTTCGTTTTAAAGCCAAGCTTAATTTCCAAATTGATGCTGGCACCGAAGCGCCTATGCGAGAGCTTGCGCCGCTATTAAAAGACATTCCTTCTGCACGCTTATATGATGAGCTGCTTAAATTGTTTTTAAATAATCACGCTCACCAAGTGTTTACCGACCTTCGCCACTATGGCTTATTTGAAGCACTATTCCCACAAACTGAGCTCTGCTTACAAAAAGCTAAATCTGACCAGCCTTTGGCGCTAATTGAGCAGGCTATGCTCAATACGGAAAGCCGATTAAAAAACAATAAAGGTGTGACGCCTTATTTCCTACTCGCAACATTGTTGTGGGAGCCTGTGCGTCGCTTAACTGAGAGCAACCGTTCATCCTTTAGCAGTGAAACACAGGCTATTCACGCCGCTGCACACGAGGTTATTTCTCACCAAGTAGCACGTATTGCAATTCCTAAGCGAATGAGCACACCTATGCGCGAAGTATGGGCATTACAGCCACGTTTTCATAAACAGGTTGGTGTGCGTTGCTTACGCTTTTTAGAACACCCGCGTTTTCGCGCTGCGTATGACTTTTTACTGTTGCGCGCTCAACACGGCGAGGTTAACCAAAAACTCGCTGATTGGTGGACGCATATTCAAACCTTGGACACGGCAGAACAAAAGCTAATGACCCGGCCAAATCAGTTTAAAAGCAAACGTAAACAGCCAAAAAAAGCTGATAAACCAGCCCCTGAGTAATAATGAGCGCTATCGTTTACATTGGTTTAGGCAGCAATTTAGCCAAGCCTATTCAGCGCGTATTGCAAGCGATTGAAGATATTAAAGGCCTTCGGGACTCAACAGTTGCCGACGTTTCAAGCTTATACCAAACCCCACCCATGGGGCCTCAAGACCAAGCAGATTACATTAATGCCGCCGTTGAAATAAGCACGACTCTTAAACCACTAGAGTTACTCACTTGCTTGCAAGCCATTGAAAACCACCATGGTAGAACGCGTGATACAGGGCGCTGGGGCGCTCGAACCTTAGATTTAGATATTCTGATATACGAAGGTACAAACTCCGACGACCCCGTATTAACCCTCCCACACCCCGGTATTGCGCTACGAAGTTTTGTGCTCTACCCCTTAAATGAAATTAACCCACAGCTACACATTGAAGGTTTAGGGTCTATATCGCAGATAATCGACTCTTTAAATGAACCCTGCCCCAGCCTCATTAATACCAAAAACCTCGATATACGCTCGTCTGTTTGATAAAGTGTTTCAAATTCAGCTCTAGCAACCTATTAATTACGTGCAACAAAATATTTTAGAAGCCAACAAAGCCCCTACGTTTATTGCCATTGAAGGTTCTATTGGCGTGGGTAAAAGTAGCTTAGCCAATAAATTGGCTGGTAGCCTTAACGGTACGCTGGTGAAAGAAAACGTTGATGATAATCCATTCTTAGAACAGTTTTATAGCCTTAATAAACAATCGGCTTTACCGCTAGAACTACACTTTTTACTGGCTCGCGCTAAACAATGGAGTCACTTGGTTGAGCATGATTTTTCATCTCAACATTTAGTGTGTGATTTTATTCTGCAAAAAGATCCTATTTTTGCCCAGCAGACATTAAATGCTGATGAGTACCATTTGTACCAGCAAATTTATCAGTCCATGAACATTCCCATGCGCACGCCCGATTTAGTTATCTACCTACAAGCACCCGTTGATGCTCTACAGGCACGCATTAAACAACGCGGTGTTAAGTACGAAAAAAATATCAGCAACTCGTACCTACAGCAACTCTCTAATGCGTATACTAATTTCTTTCATCACTACGATGCCAGCCCATTATTAATTGTTAACTCCAGCGAGATTAATCCCGTGGATAATGAGGCGGATTACCAACAATTATTAAGCCATATTTGCTCAACCCACTCTGGGCGGCATTTTTTAAACCCTTTAGCTAATTCATAATTTTTTGAGATTTATATGAGCCAACATTCAAACACGAAACAAATAACCAATAACGAGCTACTTGCGATGAAAACTCGCGGTGAAAAAATTGTTAGCCTAACCGCTTATGATGCTAGCTTCGCCCACATTTTAGATAATGCTGGCGTTGATATGGTGTTAGTAGGCGATTCATTAGGCATGGTTGTACAAGGTCAAAATAGTACGGTTCCCGTTACCGTGGAAGAAATGGCCTACCACTCAAAACTTGTGTCTCGCGGTTTAAAACGCGCCTTACTCGTCACCGACTTACCCTTTATGAGCTACCCAACACCGAATGAAGCGGTTAAAAACGCGGGTATTCTTATGCAAAAAGGCTACGCACAAATGGTAAAACTTGAGGGCGGACAAAAAGTGCTTGATAGCGTAAAGCTGATTGTTGACCAAGGTATTCCCGTTTGCGGGCATTTAGGTTTACTGCCTCAGTCTGTTCATCAAATTGGTGGGTATCGCGTACAAGGCAAGGACGAATCACAAGCAAATATAATTATTGAAGATGCTAAGTGCCTTGAACAAGCTGGAGCCAGCGCGGTGGTGGTTGAATGCATTCCGTCCTCTTTAGGTCAGCGCATTAGTGAGGCGGTTAACATTCCTGTTATTGGCATTGGTGCTGGAGTAAATTGTGATGGCCAAGTATTGGTCTGCTACGACATGCTGGATATTACCGCTGGTATGCGCCCTAAATTCAGTAAAAACTTTATGACTGAAGCTGGCAGTGTTAGCGGTGCTGTTAGTGCCTATGTCGATGCCGTTAGAAACAAACAATTCCCTGCTGCTGAGCACTCGTTTAAATAATGTTAGTTATTCGTAGCATTCAAGAACTTCAAGCAACACTAGCTGAACACAGGAAAGCAGGACGTAGCATTGGCCTTGTTCCCACCATGGGAAACTTACATCAAGGTCATCTTCAACTCGTTAAAACAGCGCAGCAACATGCTGATATTGTGATCGTGAGCTTATTCGTTAACCCCACTCAATTTGGTGCTAATGAAGATTTAGACAGCTACCCTCGTACCTTCCAAGACGACATTAATAAACTTGAAGAGCTAGACACCGATATTTTATTTGCCCCCACCGTTGATGAGATATACCCTCTCGGTGGCGATAACACCAGCCATGTTCATGTACCGGATATTACAACGGTATTATGCGGCGCATCGCGCCCGGGCCACTTCGATGGCGTGACCACCGTTGTTAATAAACTGTTTAATATTAGCCGCGCAGATATTGCTGTTTTTGGTGAAAAAGACTGGCAGCAATTAGCGGTTATTCGCCGGATGGTGATTGATTTAAATATACCCATTAATATCATCGGTGAACCTATCGTTCGTGAAGCGGATGGCTTAGCGATGAGCTCGCGTAACGGCTATTTAACAACTGAACAACGTCAATTAGCCCCTACTTTACAAGCCTGCTTACAAGGTATGAAAGAGGCGTTAATAACAGGTGATCGTGAGTTTTCGGCATTGAAAGAAAAAACAATATTACAACTCAACACTCAAGGCTTTCGGGTTGATTATCTGGATATTCTCAATCCATTAACACTGACCCCCCCTGCAGCAAATGCTAACGAATTTATTATCTTAGTCGCTGCTTTTGTTGGTGAAACTCGATTAATCGACAATTTGCATATCACGCTTAATTAATATGAAAAACCTCCTGCTTTGCCTCCTATTAATCACCTCGATAAGCTCGACATTCGCGGCTGAAACTAACGCAACCACTCAGACGACAACCACCGAAAAAACGGTGGATTTACAAGGGTTAGGCTCGCCTAGGGAAACATTTACAACATTCTTGCACAGCATGAATGATATTAAACGGGGCAAAGCAACTCGTATTAACGACGCAATAACAACGCTTGATATCTCAGCCATTAACACGCTTATTCGTGATGAGAAGGCACGCGACCTTGCTTGGATGTTACTGGAAGCGATTGATAAAACAAAAATAGTCCACCTCAGCCAAATACCGGCTAGGGAGACAGGTAAAGACTATATGTTCGCCCGTTATGATAGCGGCAGCATTAACATAAAGCAGCACAGCGATGGACGCTGGTTATTTAGCCAAAAGACGCTCGCAAACTTACCGACTATTATTGATGAATTGTCAACAAAAAGAAGCTTAAAAGCTGACGACTCAGGTGCTCAATACACGCCTTGGCATGTTCAATTTCGCCAACAGTTACCCGACCCATTGCGCAAACGTTCTTTTTTGCTGGAGAACTGGAAATGGCTAGGAATTCTTATCATTATTGCATTGGGTATCGGTGCTGATAAGATTAGCGCCTTCTCGCTTCAGTTAAGTGTCAGACGTTTTCGCACTAAAACCCTGTCCACTGAACTCAAAGACATTCCTGATGATTTATTACGCCCATTGGCAATACTCATGATGGCAACCATTTGGTGGGGCGGATTAAACCTGCTAGCGTTACCCGATCAAGCGATGATTGTGCTGCTGGTTGCGGTAAAAGTCATGGTGGGTATGGCTGGCATTTGGAGTGCTTATCGCGTCGTTGATCTCATCTCATTATTCTTAAGCCATAAAGCGGACAAAACAGAGACAAAGGTCGATGACGTTCTTGTCCCGCTCATTAGAAAAACATTAAAAGTCTTTGTTACCGTTGTTGGTATTACTTTTGTTGCCTCGAACCTTAATTTAAACGTATCCAGCCTACTCGCCAGCTTAGGCTTAGGTGGCTTAGCTTTTGCCTTGGCCGCAAAAGACGTGGTGCAGAACTTGTTTGGCTCCATTACCGTTATTTTAGACCGGACATTCCATACCGGTGACTGGATTGTGGTAAACGATATTGAGGGCAGTGTTGAGGAAGTGGGCTTAAGAAGTACCAAGGTTCGCACCTTTTATGATTCATTAATTACCCTACCGAACTCAATTTTCATTACTGCAAAGGTCGATAATATGGGGCAACGCCGCTACCGTCGTTTAAAGTGTAACGTATCGCTGACCTATGACACGCCCCCCGATAAAATTGAGGCCTTCTGCGAGGGTGTTAGAGAGCTTATTCGCCTACACCCTTATATGCGTAAAGACTATTACCATGTATACCTAAATTCATTAGGTGCATCGTCTTTAGATGTACTCGTCTATGTTTTTTGGGAAACCCCCGACTGGAGCACAGAGCTGCGCGAGCGCCAACGCTTTTTATTAGATATTTTACGTTTAGCGAAGGCTCAACAAATTGATATGGCATTCCCAACCCAAACTCTACACCTGATTAACCCTAGCGAGCAAACAACGGATAACCCTGAGACTAAAACCGAGCCATTAGCAGAACTTAATGAAAAATATAGGGCGGCAGCGAGAAATATTGTTGATAAAAATAGTGGCATTGGCAAAAAGGCACCGCCCGTTCGCTTTAACTAACACTCATTAGATTATATGTTGTTGATTACATTAGCATTCCGCGTATTTTCACTTATTTGTTGATGCCAAGATTAAGATCAGGCATAATTACGCGCTAAGTTTATTACTAAAAAAATACAAAAGAATATGCGTTCAACCATGTTACAAACAAAGTTACACCGGGCCACTGTTACTCACAGTGAACTTCACTACGAAGGCTCTTGTGCAATCGATGGCAGCTTGCTCGACCTTTCTGGCATCCGTGAATATCAACAAATTGACATTTACAATGTTAATAATGGCGAACGTTTCACCACCTATGCTATTCGTGCTGAAAGTAATACAGGCATTATTTCTGTTAATGGTGCTGCGGCTCGCCGTGCAACTGAAGGTGATATTTTAATTATTTGCGCCTATTCAGAATATAACGAAGCTGAGCTAGCTACATTCAAACCTCGCTTAATCT
>Ga0209826_1002925_pt1 | contig 10972 bp, 9 predicted proteins | sample GOMGulsemesocosm_5_FD_184637 | JGI IMG/M metagenome (GOLD analysis project Ga0209826, IMG submission 184637) | Methane-oxidizing microbial communities from mesocosms in the Gulf of Mexico - GOM15C Gulf of Mexico (SPAdes) (version 2) | ecosystem: Environmental > Aquatic > Marine > Cold seeps...
TTAGCCAAAAGCGGTCATTAGCTTTTAAGTTACTAACGGCAGCTCAAGAGCCTAAAGTTGCCCTTATAATTTAGTTGGTTTTATTTATTTGTACTCTTAAATTCACTTAATATTGAATGTACAATTATGCTCCCGATCTCAACAGCGGACATTACAACAATTATCTTGGATTTACGAAAATTAAAGTATTAACTCTATGACACTAACGCTCCCAAAGTGCCACAGAGTTGTAGCTAATTTGTCGCACCTCAAAGTGACGCAAGAGTTCAATCTGCTTTTGTTTATTACAAATAGTTTATTAAATAACGCTTCAGATTGCTTAAGTCCTTCACTTGTCAAAACGACAGATTTAGCTTTACCAACAGGATCACAAATTAAATCTCTCTCATTTAACTTATAAGTTACTTCCTAGTCAATTTATCTCCATACTCGATAGTGTTCGTGCAATGTGAGATACACCAAAGCTAATGCAGTCGTATCTATTTTAACTCCATCGATATCCTTGATTAATTCCCAAGACCTAAGGTCAACGTCCGTCTAATGGGAAAGATACTATTGAGGAACACTGTCGCGATTCTTTTTTATTGACTTGTTAAGCTACAGAGCACTCAATTAAGATGTTTTTACAATAATCAATACGGCATAACTCACTATCAATAACGGAGATAATTGCAGAAAAAATAGTTGATTAGAGTAGTGACGCAGGAACAAAATCGACGATATTTCATCCTGCTGATTTGCTTATTATGTGTGAGTTTCGCTAGACGAGTAAGATTTTTATGCCTATTAAAATCAGTATTACACCGCCCAAAAATTCTGCTTTACTCTCTAACCAAGTACCACTTTTATTACCAACAATAACACCTAACCAACTAAAGATAAAAGTTGTGCTGCCAATAATAAAACAAGCAATAAACGGATTGACATCCCAAACAGTTAAGGTAAAGCCAGCCGCCATTGCATCAATACTTGTAGCAATGGCAAGTATTAACATAACTCGGTGGGTTATTTTGGTAATATCCTCTTCTATACCTTCAGAAAAAGATTCGTAGATCATTTTAATACCTATAAGTAGAAGTAATAAAAATGCGATCGATGGAGCATAAGATTCAACCCAGCTTAAAACCCCTCTCCCTCCAAGATAACCAATTAAAGGCATTAACCCCTGAAAAAGTCCGAAATATATTGCGGACATTAATCCTAAAGGTATTACTTTGCTATTGTTCTTGGCACCTAGTCCAATTGATACAGCAAAAGCATCCAGACTTAACGCCACAGCTAAAATTAACACTTCTATCATTTAATAACTCGACAATTAAACACATAAACACAATCCCCCCACGAGATACTAGCCTCCGAATGTGGGTTAGTTTTATAAACCAGAACCATAATATATGTATTAAGTAATATGAACAGGAGGCTAACAGGTGCAAACATAACATGTTTTTTATTGGTTTAGATACCGATAAAGCGTCAAAATAAGTGGCACACACAGAAGTGAACATGGTGCAAAACCTATTCTTTACGGTAAAGCCGAAACCAGCTGCACTAGTATAAACTGGATACATTAAAATAAGCGAAACGGTTTAAAGATAAAGAAGAACAAGTCATTTTAGTTCTAAAGAGTGATCTTAGATAGCAATTTCAAAGTAGGAATATTAAAAACCGATTGCCTATCGGTTTTTAATGTGACATTATCACATTACTTAAATAGGGTAGTGTGATAATGTCTATGCAACTCGGTGAACTAGAAAAACAAGTATTGGAATACCTTTGGAAGGCAAAGCCTACTGATGCTAAACAAGTGCATAGCTATTTTGAAAAAAATAGAGGTGGCACTTTGAATACCATTCAAAGCACTTTAGAGCGGCTGTTTAAAAAAGAACTTCTAGGGCGAGTCAAAAATGGGCATGCATATCAATACTTCCCTAAAGTGGCTCGCCAAGAATTGATAGGCCAACTAATTAAAAATGTCACTCATGACTTTGTTGTTGAAGATGAAAATAGTGTTGTCGCTGCTTTCTCTTCTATTTCATCTGAACTAGATGAAAGGCAGCTAGATAAATTAGAAGCAATGATTGAACAACAACGTCAAAAACTACAGAAGATTGCTGAAAAATGATTTATGGCCAATGGGCATTAGTATTTAATTTGCTTACGGTGGCTGTTTTAGCCTTCATCGTGGCTAACATATTTGTCTCAATCACATTTTGGTTAGTAAAAAGTAAATTACAACACTATGCAGTATCAACTCGTAAAGTATTATTATGGTTGTTCGTGCTTGCTCCGTGGCTGATATCTTTATGTGCCACCCTCTTTTTTAGCCCTCTATTTCAAAATGGTTCAATATTTGTATGGTTGACAGATCTAGCTCACTGGCACCACCCTGATATTTTCTATTTTTTAAGCTGGCACAGTGCTAGTTTACTTATTTTTATCGGTTTTACTTTGTATATACTTATACGAAAGATAATGATCCTTTACCGTAATCATCATCAAATTAATTTGTTGCGTGTCTTAGGGGTTGAAAAGAGCAAGCAAGTCTATGTCATTGAATCATCTATACCGACAGCATTCACTGGCGGTGTGTTTAGGCCATCATGCTTTATATCTACGGGCCTTGTTGAGCAAACAAGCGCTGATGATATAGAAATAATTATTCAGCATGAGTTAGCTCATGTTCATTATTCAGATCCATTGAAAAAATGGCTTTTTTCATTTTTTTCAGCTTATTTCGCTAGTAATATTAAACAGATATTCATATCCATGATGTCGCTATCTATGGAGCAATCCGCTGATTCTTTTTTTATCCGAAATCAACAGCAATCACATAACGTAGCAAGTACTTTAGTAAAGTTTACTAAATTGGCTGCTAATTACTCTATACATCCGCAATATAAGAATGAGTTATTTGTTCATTTCTGTCGTCATTCTATTGAACAAAGAGTGCTTCATTTGCTCAATGATAAACAGTTCAGACCATTTCCCATGGGAGGTGTTGTGATTGCAATATTCCTCTTAGCTTTAATTTCAACAACGTCTGTAGATGGTCTTCATCATGTTATTGAAACGCTTTTTACTCATTAACCGCTAATTAAAATCTTACTCTAAGGCATTGATAATGAAATTTTATTTTAAAACATGCGTTTGCAAAAAACCGATTGCCAGTCGGTTTTTTGTAAGGGTTCATCACAAACGTAAGAGTATTTTATTGATACTTATTTCACTCTTATCAACCTCGATTTTTGCCCAAGAAGCCTCTTTGAGAGCCATTGATTTGCGTTCAGCTATTACACAAACAATCAGCATGCATCCTGAACTTAGATCATTCGCCATTCAAAACAAAGTGTATTCTGGCTATGCTCAACAAGCAGGGATTAAATCTAGGCCACAAATCGGTTTTACTATTGAAGATGCCTTAGGAACTGGTGATCATGGCGGCTTTAAAAGTGCCCAATCAACACTTTCTATTTCTTGGCTGTTAGATGATGACTTGGTACAGCACAAAGTGAAAACAGCTAAACAGTATGGCTCTATGGTAATTTTAGAACGTGAAGTAAAAGCCTTAGATTTAGCGGCACAAACAGCACGCTATTTTGTTCAGGTATTGGTCAATAAAGAAAGGTTAACCCTAGCAAAGCTTAGTTTAAAGCAAGCAAAAAATTCATTTGCAGCAGTAAATAAGCGTGTAACTGCGGGAAAATCTTCTTTAGTGGATAAATTAAAGTCTCAAGCTGAAGTGGCTAAACGAGAGCTGGTGGTCGATGATTTAACACACGAAGTTGATGCAAGTAAATATCAATTATTTTCACAGTGGATACAAAAAAACAGTAAAAATGCTGATAACGAACAGCATAAGGAAAGTAAGGTAATTGGATCATTGCTATCTTTGCCATTAAGCGACAACTCTGATTTTAATTCTTTATTTAATAAACTTACGCAAACGCCTTCAGTTAATCTTTTTGCAACTAAGCAGCGAATTGCCCAGTCTGAGATTGAACTTGCTCGTATTGAAACTAAACCGTTATGGCAGTTTTCAACAGGTTTACGACGATATGAAGCAACTGATGATTTTGGCTTAGTTGCTGGAGTATCAATTCCTTTTGGCGAACCAAATCAAAATCAAGGAAAAATAAAAGCCTTACGTGCCTCCCAAAGTCAATTAGAAACAGAGTCGCTAGCCTTAGTTCATAAGCTCAACACTCAGTTATATATTCTTATCGAGCAGTTGAAACACTCATCGCATGTCATTCATGCAGTAACGATAAATATTATTCCTATTTTAGAGCAAGCTTTTAAAGAAGCAGAAAAAGCATATAGCGTTGGTAAGTATAGCTATACCGAATGGATGAACACCCAACAAGCTCTACTCAATGCTCAATCTGGTTTGATAGCTGCTTATCAAAATGCGCATTTAAACAATATTGAAATTGAACGTTTAACCGGAATGTCCATTTTAACCATTAATAAAGATAAGAAAGAGAAATAACTATGAGACCAATATTTCAAATATTAGCCCTAATAAGCACATTTTGCTTTGTTAGCTTAAGTACAAGTTTCTCAAGCTATGCAGTTTCGCAGCAAAAGGTTGAAGAGGCTGAGCCAGAAAAAGGGCCTAATCGTGGTCGAATGTTACGAGAAGATAATTTTGCGATTGAGTTATCAATATTCGAAACAGGCGTTCCTCCTGAGTTTCGTGTATGGGCAACAACGGGCGGAAAAGCAATTGATCCATCAAAGATTGACCTTAACGTAAAACTTACCCGATTAGGCGATGGTATAGATGATATAAACTTTTACCAAGAGGGAGAATATCTTCGAGGTGACATGGTTATCTATGAACCGCACTCATTTATTGTTTCACTCACTGCAAAATATCAGGGTAAAACCTATAACTGGCAGTATGACAACTTTGAAGGGCGCACAAAAATTGCTGAAGATGTAGCAAAAGCAATGGAGATTTCTACTGAAGTTGTTGGCCCATCAACCTTTCATGAAACTGTTGAAGTGTATGGCAAGTTAACGTTACCTGCTAATGCAACAAGCAATGTCTATGCTCGCTTCGATGGGCTTGTTGAAAAAGTCCATGTCAAATTGGGTGATTCAGTTAAAAAAGGTCAATTACTACTTACGGTTGAAAGTAATGAAAGCCTTCAGTCGTACAAAGTCCTTTCTGCTCAAAATGGCATTGTTAGTACCGTTAATGTTACCTCAGGCGAACAGTCTAAAGGCCGTGCTTTACTCAAAGTAACTAACGATGAAGCTTTAATTGCGGAATTAGCTGTTTTTCCAATGGATTTACCAACAGTGAATATTGGTGCAAAAACAACTTTGAGTATTAATGGCGTTGATGAAAAACAAATAAGTAAAATTGATAGTCGAGTGCTAAAAATTAGAGGTGATCAAGCAAAAATATTCCGAGTTTTAGTAAACAATACTGACTCTATGCTATCTGAAGGTTCATTTGTTTCCGCAGAAATTGAAATAGGCTCATACGATGTAGCCATGGCCGTTAAGCGAAAGGCTTTACAAAGCTTTCGTGATTATACTGTTGTTTATGCAAAAGTTGGTAACGAATATGAAGTAAGGATGCTTGACCTAGGCCGAATAGTAGGCAATGAAATTGAAGTGCTGAGTGGAATCTCCATTGGCACGGAATACGTAACCGAGAATAGTTATATCCTCAAAGCCGATGTCGAAAAGTCTGGCGCATCACACGACCATTAAGGACTCATTATGCTCGAATATTTACTTAGATTTTCTATTCGTAGAAACTCAATCATTATGTTGGCAGTGCTCGCTTTTGCAGGGCTTGGCATTTGGAATTTCACTAAACTACCGATTGATGCCGTACCTGATATAACCAACATTCAGGTTATGATCAACACTGAAGCACCAGGTTTTACACCACTTGAAGTAGAGCAGCGGGTAACTTACCCATTAGAAACGGCATTAGCTGGCATACCTAATTTGGTCAGTACACGTTCAGTATCTCGCTATGGTTTATCACAAGTTACTGCCATTTTTAGTGATGAAACTGATATTTATTTTGCTCGGCAGTTAGTTAATGAACGATTACTTTCCGCAAAGTCTGATTTACCTAATGGTTTAGAGCCAGAGCTTGGCCCAATAGCGACAGGGTTAGGTGAAATCTTCATGTTTACGGTTGATGCCGAGTCAGGGGCACGCAATGATGAGGGTAAATTAATAACACCTACAGAGTTAAGAACCGTACATGATTGGATTATTCGACCACAGTTAATGAAAGTACAAGGTGTGGTAGAAGTAAATCCAATTGGTGGTTTTAAACGTGAAATACTCATTGCCTTTGAGCCTAAAAAATTATTGGCCTTTGGTGTTAGTCAGCAAGATGTTATTCAAGCAATTGAAAATAATAATGACAATAAAGGCGCTGGTTTTATTGAGAAAAATGGTGCTCAGTGGCTAATACGTATTCCAGGACAAGCACAAAGTTTACAGGCTTTAGCTGATATCCCACTAAGAACCACTGATGGTAGTGTGATCCGCATTTCTGACGTGGCGAAAGTACAAGAAGGTAAAGAATTAAGAACAGGGGCTGCAACTCAAAATGGTAGAGAAGTGGTGATGAGCACTGTCTTTATGCTCATCGGGGAAAATAGCCAAAAAGTTGCTAAAGCGGTCGGTATTAAGTTAGACGAAATAAAAACTTCTTTACCCACAGGAATCACCGTTACTGCTGTTTATGATCGGACAAAACTGGTTGAAAAAACACTTGATACAGTAAAAATGAACTTACTTGAAGGTGCATTATTAGTCATTGTGTTGTTGTTTTTACTACTTGGTAATATGCGAGCTGCTCTACTTACGGCTGCGGTTATCCCATTTGCTATGTTAATGACGGTAACAGGCATGGTACAAGCAGGAGTAAGTGCCAATTTAATGAGTTTAGGGGCACTGGATTTTGGCTTACTGGTTGATGGTGCGATTATTATTGTTGAAAACTGCCTAAGAAAGCTAAGTTCAGCTTCCGTTAATGGCCGTCAAATGCCCGTAAATGAACGCTTAGTCTTGGTATTTGAAGCGACGAAAGAAGTTATTCGTCCTGCATTATTTGGTGTATTTATTATCACAGCGGTTTATTTACCTATTTTTGCTCTCACGGGTGTTGAAGGAAAAATGTTTCACCCTATGGCCATTACGGTTGTGATTGCTTTATGTTGCGCCATGCTTTTGTCGGTAACTTTTGTGCCAGCAGCAATCGCAATATTGTTTAAAGGACCCGTTAAAGAAAAAGAAAATATTATAATGAAATCATCGTTAGCGCTTTATCGCCCAACGCTGAATTTTGCCCTTAAAGCTCGTTGGTTTATTGTATTGCTAGCGGTTGGGCTTGTCGGATTAGCCGGATTCTCTACGGCTAAACTTGGTAGTGAATTTGTGCCAAACCTTGATGAAGGCGATATCGCCATGCATGCCTTACGTATTCCCGGCACATCGCTATCGCAAGCGGTTGCGTTACAAAAAATATTAGAAGAAAAAATTGCCCTGATGCCAGAAGTTGAGCTGGTTTTTGCAAAAATAGGGACAGCAGATATTGCTACAGATGCTGTACCTCCTAGTGTTGCAGATAACTTTATTATTTTAAAACCTCGCAGTGAATGGCCAGATCCTAATAAGACTAAAGCTCAATTTGTAGAAGAATTAGCAGCAGTCGTTGAGCCGATACCTGGCAATAGATATGAATTTCTTCAACCGATACAAATGCGCTTTAATGAATTACTTGCAGGTGTTAGAGCTGAGCTTGCCATTAAAGTGTTTGGTGATGATTTTGACACCTTAACTACATTAGGTAACAGTATAAATACTGCAATTGCCAACGTAGAGGGTATTGCTGATGTTCAAGTTGAGCGTACAACGGGTTTACCACTATTAACCATTAATCCTAAGCTTGATCAACTGGCAAAGTATGGTATCAGCATAAAACAGTTACAAGATCAGCTAGCAACCGCCTTAGGAGGAACAGTAGCAGGTAAATTCTATGAGGGTGATCAACGAATCGACATTGTTGTGCGTTTACCAGAAGCATTAAGAACCGATATTGATGCGCTTGCTTATTTACCCATTCAAATGATTGATAACAGCTATGTACCCTTACAAGAAGTAGCTGAACTAATATTAATTGAAGGCTTAAATCAGGTTAACAGAGAAAATGGTAAACGTCGTATGGTGGTTACCGCTAATGTTAGAGGTAGAGATTTAGGTTCATTTGTTCAGGATATTCAACGGGCAATCAAAGCATCGGTTGACATCCCTTCGGGTTATTGGATTGAATATGGCGGCACTTATCAAAAACTACAATCGGCAGCTAAGCGGTTATCTATTGTTGTTCCTATTACTTTAGTCATGATCATTGGTTTACTTTTCTTAGCATTAGGCTCATTTAAAGATTCGATGATTATCTTTACAGGTGTTCCGTTGGCATTAACGGGTGGCATATTTGCTTTGTTACTAAGAGATATACCTTTTTCAATTTCAGCGGCTGTAGGCTTCATCGCATTGTCAGGCATAGCCATATTAAATGGTTTGGTTATGGTGTCATTTATTAGAGAGCTTCGACGAGAAGGTGTTGCGTTGGACGCCGCTATTATTGAAGGGGCTTTGACAAGACTACGACCTGTACTTACTACTGCGCTTGTAGCCTCGTTAGGTTTTGTGCCAATGGCGCTTAATACGGGTATTGGCTCTGAGGTTCAACGCCCATTAGCAACAGTAGTCATTGGAGGCGTTATTTCATCGACAATATTAACGCTATTTGTTCTTCCTGCGTTATACCGTTTACTTCACCGTGAAAAAAAGTACAACCACAAAGAAACTAATCCTAAAACAGGTCACTCAAAGGAAACTGTTAATGTTTAATATTTCCCCGCGATACGGCTTACTCAGCCTTCTCGCTCTATTTTTACTATGGTTACCCATCGAAGTATTTGCTCATGGCGTAGATGAGAGTACCCGTGCCTTTTTGTTGCAAAATACGGGCATACAAATCATTCCATTTTTGTATATGTATATCGGTGCTAAGCACATGGTGACGGGGTACGATCATTTGTTGTTTCTCGTAGGTGTACTCTTCTTTTTATATAGAAGCCGAGATATTTTGTTGTATGTCAGCATGTTTACACTGGGGCACAGCTTAACGTTACTTTATGGTGTGATCAGTGATATTCAAGTTAACGCCTATTTAATTGATGCAATTATCGGCCTTTCAGTCGTGTATAAAGGCTTTGACAATTTAGGCGGCTTTAATCGGCTTTTCGGTAAATCACCCAATGCAAAGCTTGCTGTACTAATATTTGGTCTTTTTCATGGTTTTGGATTGGCAACCAAGTTACAAGAATTTCAACTCCCTGATGATGGTTTAATTACCAATTTAATTGCCTTTAATGTAGGGGTTGAATTAGGTCAGTTTACCGCCTTAGCCTTCATTTTATTAATTATTAACTTTTGGCGTAAATACAGTAGTTTTACTCGATTTGCAATAAATACGAATTGTTTATTGATGAGTGCTGGATTTATGTTGGTAGGTTTTCAGCTAACTGGTTATTTCATTAGCTAATTAACTAATTTTTTAAGTATTAAACTTTTACCTATTTTAAGAGATGAAACGATGCAACAAAGCAATCAACAAGAAATACCACAAGCTATTACCTTATCGACTACTGCGCTGATCAAATACACAATGTTCAGCTTAGTATTTGCTGTCATTACGTTATTCACCATTATATTGCCTGCTGAATACAATATCGACCCAACAGGTATTGGCCATAAACTGGGCTTGACCGTATTCTCTAATGTAAAGCCTAATGTAAAAACAGAAACCTCAGCACAGGAAGTATTAGAAAAATCAAAAGATACGACAGAAACAATCGACGTGATTGTTCCTGCTGGGCGCGGTGTTGAATATAAATTTATCATGGCGCAATACCAAAAACTTGAGTACGAATGGATCACGAATGGTTCAGCATTGTATTTTGATTTACATGGCGAGCCAGAAGGTGATACTACGGGCTATTTTGAAAGTTATGCTATTGCAACATTGGGTGAAATGAAAGGGAGCTTTACAGCACCATTTTCAGGAAACCATGGTTGGTATTGGAAAAACACTTCTGATTCCCCTGTTACTGTTCAACTCATTGTAAAAGGCGAATATGCAAAGCACGATCTTAAGTAATCACTACAACGAACAAGAAAAAGAAATACCTTTTGAATTTAATTAAAAGCACTGGGTGAGCACAAAATGAAAAACTAATCGTAGCCTTATTTATTACATTAATGTTTAACCCCATCTCTGCACTTGCACATTCCGACCACGGAAAAATAAGCTCCAAAGCAACGATAGAAATGACAGCGAAAACTATTCAAAAGCTAATTTTTAAGGACTCTGGCTTTAAGGTCGGAAAATTAAGCGAGAATTGGAAAGGTTTGACTATAGAAGACTTTAAATTGCATACAGCAGAAAGTAATCGTTATGTTGTTAGTGCTACCAATAAATCAGAGAATAAAACAATTTACTTTCTGATGACAAAATCTGGCGAAGTATTAAAAGTTAATTCTGAAGCGAAGTTTTAAATCGTAGACTACGCAGAGGAGATGCATATTCCTCTGCCACTTTATAACCTTAAAGTAGGCATTTCTAACCGTCACGTTTTTTTCTATTCACACAACTTTCCGTAAAAAGCTATCTCTCTAAGTGCCCCATAGCGACTTAGAATATATACTCTAAGTTGCAATAGACCCGATATGAAAATATTAAATATTAATACATAAGAAATCACGTAAATCGGTATTAATATAATGTCCGCTTTAAGTATTTTAAATTAAATTTGAGTATTTATTTTTCATGTTTCAATATGAAAATTTAGAACACTTCATTATCTACTGCAAGTCTGCTTTGTCAGATCACTTGTCGCAAGATAAGCCGAGGCTAACGTCC
>Ga0209826_1002928_pt1 | contig 10962 bp, 6 predicted proteins | sample GOMGulsemesocosm_5_FD_184637 | JGI IMG/M metagenome (GOLD analysis project Ga0209826, IMG submission 184637) | Methane-oxidizing microbial communities from mesocosms in the Gulf of Mexico - GOM15C Gulf of Mexico (SPAdes) (version 2) | ecosystem: Environmental > Aquatic > Marine > Cold seeps...
GACTATCCTCTTCGTTCTTATCGAAGTGCATCGCACCGGCTACTTTATCCAACACGTGTAAATAATACGGCAGGGTGTGGCAGTTAAATAAGCGTAGGCTCAGCTGCTCAAGGCTGTCTACATCGTCATTGATGCCTTTGAGTAAGACGGTTTGGTTGAGCAGCGTTACCCCATGGTTTTTTAGCTTCAATAGAACATCGGCGACCTCATCACTGAGCTCGTTAGCGTGGTTTGCGTGAATAACCATCACCACTTTTTTACTGGATGCATGGAGAGTGCTTAATAACGGCGTGTTGATGCGGCTTGGTAAAACGATAGGCAAGCGGGTATGAATTCTGATGCGTTCTATTTGCTCGATATTCGATAATGCATCAAATAAATGGCTGAACTTTGAGTCGCCGAGGGTCAAGGGGTCGCCACCACTAAGAATGATTTCATTTATCTCATTGTTTGCAGCGAGGTACTGTTTAATGGAGTTCAACTGTGAACGATTAGCGCTGTTATTGGAATAAGGGAATTCACGGCGAAAGCAGTAGCGGCAATGGATAGCGCAGGCGCCTGTTGCAATCAAGAGGGCTCGCCCGTGGTATTTATGTAATAGGCCAGGAGATACACTCGCTAAATCATCACCAACGGGGTCGCTTAGGTAGGCCGGACTGCTGCGTAACTCATCGGGGTGGGGTAGCACTTGACGCAGCAGAGGATCAGACCAGCTGGATTTTTTCATCCGCTGGGCGTAATTGTGAGTGACTAATAGCGGGAACTTTTCTGCAGCTTTGTTAAAAAGGCTCATATCGTCAACGCGGAGCCCTAAATACGCTAATAACTCAGCGGGGTTGCTGTAGGCAGCGCTAAGTTCTTGTTGCCAGTTTGGAATGGGTGAATTTTTTGCGACCTTACTCATGATAGTCATTATAATGGTGGGCTAAGCGTTAAGCTTCAATAAATTAACTATATAACGAGAGTGACATGGCAACATACAGCACAAACGACTTTAAAGGTGGCTTGAAAATCATGATGGACAACGACCCTTGTTCAATCGTCGAGAATGAATTTGTTAGGCCTGGCAAGGGACCTGCTTTTAGCCGAGTTAAATACCGTAACTTAAAAACGGGGCGAGTAATTGACCGTACATTTAAGTCAGGTGAAACGGTTGAGGCTGCCGATGTGATGGAGACAGAAATGTCTTACCTCTATAACGATGGTGATTTTTGGCACTTTATGGACGATGAAACATTTGAGCAGGTGTCGGGTGATGCGATTGCCGTTGGTGATGCCGCTAAATGGTTAAAAGAACAAGACAAGTGCACAATTACCCTATGGAATGGTTCACCCTTGAGTGTTGCTGCGCCAAACTTTGTTGAATTAGCGATCACCGATACCGATCCCGGTTTAAAAGGTGATACCTCGGGTGGTGGCGGTAAACCGGCGACACTTGAAACGGGTGCTGTGGTTAGAGTGCCTCTTTTTGTGCAAATTGGTGAGATTATTAAGGTCGATACGCGTACCGGTGAATACTCCGCACGGGTAAAGAGCTAGTTAGCCCTTGTCACCACTAGACAATACACAATGGCCGCCGACTTGTTCGGCGGCCTTATTACATCAACGTGCCGAGTTGTACCAAACGATTCGGGACTTTTTTGCGCAGCGGGCTGTGCTCGAAGTGGATACGCCGATATTATCCAACGCGGCCAGTTGTGACCTGAACCTCGATAGTTTTTCAAGCCAATGGGCAAACGATAGGCAGAGCCAACGGCTGTTGTACCTGCAAACATCGCCAGAGTTTGCCATGAAGCGGCTTATTGCCTCGGGATCAGGCTGTATTTATCAAATTGCCAAATCATTCCGTCAGGCCGAAAGTGGCCGTTTTCATAACCCTGAATTTAGCCTATTAGAATGGTACCGAATGGGCTTTAGCTTGGCAGACTTAATGCGGGAAGTGTTAGAGTTATTGAGCCTATGCTTTAATCAAAACCTCGCGAGTATTACGCTGAGTTATGAAAGCCTATTTAAGCAGCAGACGGGGATTAACCCACACGATACATCGCTCAGCGAATTGATGGAATATGCTGCTGAGCAGGGCAACCCCGAGGCTACGGTGATTTGTGGTGATAGTCTGTCCAATGCCTTGGATTATATTTTTAGCCAATATATTCAACCTAAGCTTAAACCTGAGCTGTTGTACTTTGTTACCGACTACCCCGCGTGTATGGCGATGTTGGCGAAACTTAGCGAGGCTGAGCCGGTAACGGCGAAGCGTTTTGAGGTGTATTTTAATAAGCTTGAGTTGGCGAATGGTTATGAAGAGCTCAGTGATGCACAGCAACAACAGCAACGTTTCCAAGACGAATTAGCCGAACGAGAAAAACAGAGGGCTACTAGGGTGCCGATGGATAAAAACTTAATAGCGGCTTTGCAGCACGGCTTGCCTGATTGCGCGGGTGTTGCTTTAGGACTGGATCGTTTGTTAATGGTCATCAGCGGTGTTTATTCGATTGATGAGGTCTTAAGCTTCCCGATTGAACGCGCTTAAGGACGCTTTGGTTAAGCCGGCTTTAATTTAGGCAGAGAGAAAAATTTTCCAAACTTTTTCGAAGAGAGGGATATAGAATTTATTCTATTACTGCGACCTTTGCATACTGCTGGGGTTATTACTGCTAGGATGATTTAATCAGTCGCTCCTTACTGCTGAGCATGATCTTTTGCTAACGAGCTTAGGGCGCAAATGGCTGCGACCAGCGCTAATACCATATCGGATTGGGTGTCCCATATATAACCTTGGCTGCCAAGAAATTCCTCGGTACCTTCCCCAGATGCCAGCGCGACCCACTAATCAGTGAGTTCATAGCAGGCGCTAAAACCTAAGCAACAGCAGAGTGTCAAGAAACTCACCCAGCGCCGTGTTTTGATGACGTGTTGGCAGAGAAAAATTTCTCTAGCGATGATTGCCGGTACAAAACCTTGGGCAAAGTGCCCGAGCTTGTCGTCATTATTTTTATCTGAGCCTAGACGTTGCCGATTCATCAACGATAGGTACTTCCGCATAGCTGTAGTGCTCGCCAACCATCAAAATGATGCAATGAATGAGGGCTACGGTGTCGCTAAGTGCTCAAGGGGAAAGAGCGATAGCTCTAGGCTAGAGCCAGTAGCGCAATAATGGCTGGCAATACGTCTAATAACCAAGTGAGTTGGTCTTTGGGTTCGATAGCCGAGTAGGTGAATGTAGTGGAAAAAGCGCTTAGCCAAGCATAAACCACAGGCGGGTTTGCGAGGCTAAGCAGCTAGCTTTATTTGATCTTTCCGATGACTTGGCCTAAGCGAACGGTTTGCCCAGCGGCGAGCTCTTCTGCCCAAGACATATTATCCTTGCCGTATAACAAGACGATGGTCGAGCCCATATTAAAACGCGCCATTTCATCGTTTTTATTGAAGCTATGTTCACCCTCTTTATAACTCCAGCTGCGAACCTGATTGTGGCGTGGTGGGGTTACTTCGCCGTGCCAGACGGCTTCAATGCTTGAGACAAAAATAGCACCAACCATTACCATCGCCATTGGCCCCGCAGGGGTATCAAAGAAGGCGACCACGCGTTCATTTCTAGCGAATAACTCGTCGATATTCTCGGCGGTTGTTGGGTTAACGCTAAATAAATCCCCAGGAACGTGCAGCATCTTTGTTAATGTTGCATCGTTAGGGAAGTGAATTCGGTGGTAGTCCTTGGGTGATAGGTAAATGGTGGTGAAGTGACCGTCTTCAAAATTAGCGGTCATCGGATCAGCGCCTAAAAGAGCCGATAAATTAAAGTACTTACCCTTAGCTTGGAATAACTGGCTATTCCGAATATCGCCAATTTGACTAATGCAGCCATCAACGGGGCAGGAAATGTTTTCCGGATCGGACTCTAAGGTACGTGCGTGTCCGTTTAGGCTGCGGGTGAAGAAGGCATTAAAACTTTCATACTTTCTTGGGTTGGGTTCACTCGCTTCAGCCATATTGACCTGAAAATACTGCACAAACCGGCTGATGATAAAGTTCTTAAACCACGGTTTGGTACAGCGCGCTATCCGGTGCATGGCAGCGGATAGTGCGTGTTGGGGCAGGATATGCTGGAGAATAATAAAGAGTTTATCTTTCATCGGTTTCCCAGCTTAAGAAAAGGAGAGTTTTTGCGCTGCAGGGAGAGCTGCACCGCTATTTATCTTCGCTCCCATATCGCTTAATACGGACTCGAGTGCAGACAGGCAAAACATCACGTTGCTGGGTGTTGCTGATTGACCCATGAGGCCAATTCGCCATACCTTACCTGCTAAAGAACCCAGTCCAGCACCAATTTCAAGGCTGTATTCCTCTAATAGGCGTTTTCTAACGAGGGCTTCGTCGACACCTTCAGGGATGGTCACCGCATTGAGTTGGGGTAAACGTGATTCTTCAGGAACGATAAGACTCAGTCCCATCGCTTCCATACCGGCTTTTAATGCATTATGAAGGTCTGTGTGGCGTTTCCACGAATTTTCAAGGCCTTCTTCTTGTAGCATTAATAAGGACTCGTGTAATGCGTATAAGCTGTTGACGGGGGCGGTGTGGTGATAAGAACGGCCGCCATCGCTACCCCAGTAACCCATCACGAGGTTCAAGTCTAAGAACCAGCTTTGTACTTTTTGTTTGCGTTGTTTAATACGTTGCTGCGCACGTTCGCTAAAGCTAACCGGCGATAAGCCAGGAACACACGATAAGCATTTTTGGGTGCCGGAATAAATAGCATCGATACCCCAGTCGTCCACGCGTAATTCCGAGCCGCCTAATGAAGTAACCGCATCAACTAAAGATAGGCAGTCATATTGACGAGCTAAGGCGCACAGCGTTTTAGCATCAGATAGTGCGCCGGTCGAGGTTTCAGCGTGTACAAAAGCCAATAAACTCGCTTCAGGGTTGTCTCTTAAAGCGTCTTCAACTTTTTGAGGATCAACAGGCTTTCCCCAGTCATCTTGTACGATGATGGCTTTGGCGCCGCAGCGTTCAACGTTTTCTTGCATACGCATACCAAACACACCGTTTTGGCAAACGATCACGGTATCACCGGGTTCTAATAAATTAGCGAAACATGTTTCCATACCCGCAGAACCGGGAGCCGATACTGGAAACGTTAGCTCATTTTTGGTTTGAAAGGCGTATTGCAGCATGCTTTTTACTTCGTCCATCATGCGGCCAAAGCTTGGGTCAAGGTGACCGATGGTTGGGCGTGCTAAAGCAGACAGTACACGCGGGTGCACGTCAGATGGGCCGGGGCCCATTAATGTGCGTACAGGTGGGTTGAATGTTGTAATTGTCATTTAATTATCCTTCGATTTTTTGGCCAGCCATAAACATCCACGTTTCAATCACCGTGTCTGGGTTAAGAGAGACACTTTCAATGCCTTCTTCCATTAACCATTTGGCTAAGTCTGGGTGGTCAGATGGGCCTTGACCACAGATGCCGATATATTTACCTTGTTTACGACACGCTTGAATCGCCATAGAGAGTAATTTTTTAATCGCTGGATCGCGCTCATCAAATAGGTGAGCAATCAAAGCAGAATCACGATCGAGTCCAAGCGTTAGCTGGGTTAAGTCATTTGAGCCAATTGAGAAACCATCGAAATACTCTAAGAACTCATCGGCCATTAGCGCGTTAGATGGTAATTCACACATCATGATAAGTTTCAGGCCGTTTTTACCGCGTTCAATGCCATTTTCTTTCAGTAGCTCGGTCACTTGGCGAGCTTCGTCTAATGTCCTAACAAATGGAATCATGATCGATACGTTGCTCAAACCCATTTTGTCACGAACATATTTCAGTGCTTCACACTCCATATCGAAGCACTCACGGAATGAGTCGGAAATATAACGCGATGCACCGCGGAAGCCAATCATTGGGTTTTCTTCTTCAGGCTCGTAACGGTCACCACCAATTAAATTGGCATATTCGTTAGACTTGAAATCAGACATACGAACAATCACATTCTTTGGTGAGAATGCAGCTGCAATGGTAGCAATGCCTTCTACCAAGCGTTGAATGTAGTAATCCTTTGGGCTTTTATAGCAAGAAATACGCTGACTGATGGTTTCTTTCAAATCAGCCGGTAATTTATCAAAGTCTAATAATGCCTTCGGGTGAATGCCAATCATTCGGTTGATGATGAATTCAAGACGGGCCAAACCAACACCTTCGTGGGGTAGTGACGCAAAGTCGAATGCACGGTCAGGGTTACCGACGTTCATCATGATTTTTACTGGAATTTCAGGCATTGAATCAAGATTGATTTTTTTGATTTCAAAATCAAGGATGCCTTCATAAATAAACCCAGTATCACCTTCAGCACATGAAACGGTAATTTCTGTACCGGCTGAAATATGATCGGTGGCATCACCACAACCTACAACCGCAGGAATACCTAGTTCACGCGCAATAATAGCGGCATGGCAGGTTCTTCCGCCTCGGTTAGTCACAATGGCTGACGCGCGTTTCATAATAGGCTCCCAGTCAGGATCAGTCATATCGGTAACCAGTACATCACCTTCTTGAACCTGATCCATTTGCGCAATGCTACTGATGACGCGAGCAGGGCCAGCACCAATTTTTTGTCCAATACTACGACCTTCAACTAATACGTTGGAGGTTTGGCTGAGTGCGTAGCGCTCAATTTCTTTACCAGCACGGCTTTGAACTGTTTCTGGGCGTGCTTGTACGATATATAACTGACCGTCTAAACCATCTTTTGCCCACTCGATATCCATCGGGCGCTGATAGTGCTTTTCAATGGTGATGGCGATTTCTGATAATTTTTCAACTTCAGCATCGGTTAATGAGTAAACAAGGCGGCTCGCAGGCTCGGTATCAATGATTTTTACCGGTTCTTTGGCGTCTACGTCGTCGTTGTAAACCATCTTGATCATTTTGCTGCCAAGATTACGACGTAAAATAGCGGGTCTGCCAGCTTCTAATGTTGGTTTGTGAACATAAAACTCATCGGGGTTTACCGCACCCTGTACCACCATTTCACCTAGGCCGTAGCTTGAGGTAATGAATACGGCATCGCGGAAACCTGATTCGGTATCTAAGGTGAACAATACGCCAGATGCGCTGATATCACTACGAACCATGCGTTGAATACCGGCAGATAGTGCAACGCCGCGGTGTTCAAAACCTTGGTGTACACGGTATGAAATGGCACGATCATTAAATAAAGATGCAAATACTTCTTTAATTGAGTGCATCACGTTATCGATGCCATCAACGTTTAAGAAGGTTTCTTGTTGACCGGCAAAAGATGCATCGGGTAAGTCTTCGGCGGTGGCTGATGAGCGCACGGCAACAGAGAACTCACTTTTTGCATCGGCTTGCATTTTTGCATAAGCCGCTTCAATGGCAGAAGTCAGCTCAGGCTGAAAAGGGGTGTCGATAACCCACTGTCTAATTTCTTTGCCGGCAGCCGCTAGAGCGTTAACGTCATCAACATCAAGTTTTATAAGCTTTTCATTGATTCGGTCATCAATACCGCTTTGTGATAAAAAATCTCTAAATGCGGAAGCGGTCGTGGCAAATCCACCGGGTACATCAACACCTACTGATGCTAAATTACTGATCATTTCACCTAAAGAAGCATTTTTTCCGCCAACATGTTCTACGTCATCCATGCCTGTTGAGTCGAGCCAAACGATGTATTCTTTCAACTTAGAGTCCCCTGATTGGTTTAAAATTTTAAAAACAATTAAACATTTTAACAAAAAAATAACAGTTATATTAAATGAAAAACAGAATAATCTTTTTTGTATCAGATAGAACGGCTATTACGGCCGAAACCTTGGGAAATAGCCTATTAACCCAGTTTGAAGGGGTGGAGAAGGAACGGCACGTCATTCCTTTCATTGATACCGAAGCTAGGGCTGCTTCGGTACGAGATAGAATCAATGATTCTTATACCGTTAATGAAGGACGGCCGATTGTTTTCAGTACGTTCACCAATGATGATTTGCGGGCGATTGTGGCGGAGAGTAATTGTATTTTTTACGATTTGTTCAACGATTATATTTCCAGAATGGAGAATGATTTACGCCAGGAATCGTCGCATATCGTGGGCAAGAGTCACGGTTTGGTGGATAAAAGTTCGTATGAGTCGCGTATTCGAGCGGTTAATTATGCCTTGGTCAATGATGATGGGGCGCGGCTTGATCATTATGATCAAGCGGATGTTATTTTGGTCGGGGTGTCACGAACAGGGAAAACTCCAACCTCTTTATACCTGGCTTTGCAATACGGTATTTTCACCGCTAACTTTCCGATCACCGATGCCGATTTAGAAAACTCGATGTTGCCTCGGGCGCTTAAACCCTATAAGAAAAAGTTGTTTGGCTTGACCATTGGCGCCGATCAGTTGAGTCGTATTCGGGAAGAGCGTCGGCCTGGGAGTCCTTATGCTTCGTTGCGCACTTGTCAACGTGAAGTTTCTCAGGTCGAGGAGTTATTTCACATGGCGAATATACCATTTTTAAATGTGACGGCTATTTCGATCGAGGAAATCGCCGCGCAGATTCGTTTAACCCGTGAGTTGGATGTGAAACAGTTTTAATGCACATAGGCTGAATTTTTTACCGCTGTTTATTGTCATAACGAATGCGCTGAGCAAGGGCTTGTTTTGACAATAATAGCGGATCTCTTATTTGTGAAGTAAATCAGCTTAATGATAAGGAAATGAGAGTGGGTGGGTTTTAATGATTGCCAGCGTGGGAGATACCTTTTATCATCCACGTTTTTTAAATCTAGCGATGGAGTAATAAATCGATGAGCCAGCCAAATTTTCATCAGGGGCAACGTTGGATTAGTCATTCTGAGACTGAACTCGGTCTAGGTACTGTAGATGTTATCGAGGGGCGGCAAGTCACCTTGTTTTTCCCCGCTGTTGAAGAAACTCGAGTATATGCACTAGATAATGCACCGTTAAGTCGAGTGCTGTACAGCGTTGGTGATACGGTGCGACATGATGATGGTGTTAGCCTGAATGTTGAACAGACCCAAGAACATAATAGCTGCATGATTTACCTATGTCTCAATGAACACGGCGAGCAGGTGGTTCTGCATGAAATGGACCTGGACAGTGTGGGGGCGTTCAATAAACCACAGAGTCGTTTATTTACCGGGCAAATTGATAAGAATAAGACCTTCGGCTTACGTTTACAAACCTTAGAGTTTCAGCGGAAGCTCGATCAGTTTTCAAGCTTTGGTTTGTCGGGCCCGCGGGTTCAACTATTACCTCATCAGTTCTATATCGCTAACCGAGTGACCCAGCGCAGTGCGCCGAGAGTACTGTTAGCCGATGAAGTGGGCTTGGGGAAAACCATCGAAGCGGGGTTGATTTTACATCAGCAATTATTAACCGGTGCGATCGAACGGGTGCTGATCGTGGTGCCGGATACCTTGATTCACCAGTGGTTAGTCGAGCTATTGCGCCGATTTAATTTGTCATTCACCATCATGGATCATGAACGTTGTGAGGCGATTTGTGAGGAAGGCGACCTTAATCCCTTCGAAACGGCGCAATTAGTCCTTTGCCCCTTGTCATTCTTGACGAAACAAAAACAACATCACGCGCAGGCTGTTGCGGCAGCTTGGGACTTGATGATCGTTGATGAGGCGCATCACTTATTCTGGAATGAAGACCGAGTGAGTGAGGAATATCGTTGCATCGATGAGCTAGCTCAGCGCATTCCAGGTTTATTATTATTGACCGCGACGCCCGAACAACTGGGGGTTACCAGTCATTTTGCTCGATTACGTTTATTAGATCCAGACCGTTATTATGAGTTGGCGGCTTTTCGTGAGGAGCAAGCGGGTTATCAACACATTAATACGTTGATTAAACAATTGCTCGACAAAACATTAGAAGAGGTACTGGCTGATAGTCAACTAGTTAGTCAGTTAAGCGACTTGTTGGGCGCTGAAACCTTGGCGGCCGAGGGTTTGGGTCTACAGAACTTGATTGATGCATTACTGGATCGGCATGGCACAGGGCGGGTGCTATTTAGAAATACCCGTGACAATATCGATGTGTTTTCATCACGCCAATTGCACGCCTATGAATTAGCAGAAATGCCGGAAGACGATGAGGAAGAGGAGCTGATACTCAGTGTTGATGACAGCTTAATGCAAGCCTTGTTACCCGAAGAAGTTTTAGGTTTTAGTTGGATGCTCTTTGACCCAAGGGTGGAATGGTTAACCCAATGGTTAGAGGAGCATAAGTCAGAAAAAGTATTATTGATCTGTGCGCAGCAGCAAACAGCGCAAGACCTGCATGATATGTTGAAAATGGAAACGGCCTTTAAATCGGCTGTTTTCCATGAGGGCATGAGCTTGATTGCGCGTGATCGTGGAGCGGCATACTTTGCCGACGTGGACGACGGTGCGCAAATTCTAGTTTGTTCGGAAATTGGCAGTGAAGGGCGTAACTTCCAGTTTGCCCATCATTTGGTGCTGTTTGATTTACCGCTAAATCCTGATCTATTAGAACAGCGTATTGGCCGTTTGGACCGTATTGGGCAAACGGATACGGTGCATATTCACGTGCCGTATATGCAAGGCTCGGCACAAGAAAAACTGATGCATTGGTACGATAAAGGACTGAATGCGTTTGGTCATGTTTGTGCAACAGGGCATCACGTGTATGCGGAAGTGAAGTCAGAACTCAAAGCGCTACTGCTGGAAAACGATGCAGAACAACAGTTAACGACTCTTGTCAGTAAAACCAAGCAGCTGATGGATCAAAGCATTCAAGAAATGCACGATGGGCGAGATTTAATGTTAGAGCTAAACTCTTGCCGTAAAGAGGAGGCGCAGGCGATTGTCGATGAGGTGAGTTTGTCATCGAGTCACTTGGAGCTTTCTGACTATATGGAGAAGGTGTTTGAGTGCTTCGGGGTAGAACAGCAGCA
>Ga0209826_1002931_pt1 | contig 10952 bp, 6 predicted proteins | sample GOMGulsemesocosm_5_FD_184637 | JGI IMG/M metagenome (GOLD analysis project Ga0209826, IMG submission 184637) | Methane-oxidizing microbial communities from mesocosms in the Gulf of Mexico - GOM15C Gulf of Mexico (SPAdes) (version 2) | ecosystem: Environmental > Aquatic > Marine > Cold seeps...
AAATAGCAAAAACAGCGGCTAGCGCAAGAATAGCACCTGCCATGTAGCTTCTGATCAACGTATCTCTAGTTGACATGAATATTTTCGATTCACCTGCGTCAACCATCTTGGTAACAAATTCTGAAGGAACTAAATAAGACATATTTTCTCACTGTAAAATTAAAAATAATTAAAAATAAACGCTGTAATTACTCAGGAATGAGCAATTTTCATACCAATAGCACAATGCTCTGCCTAGGCAGGTGTTCATCGCTGGCCTTTAATTATTGACCATATTAACGCGCTTGTTTGGTGCAGAAAGCACCGTTTGTGGTGCAATTCACACACAATATTTAAGATACAACAGTTCATTATTCAAGTGTACTAATATTAGGTCGAACGATGAACAATACTCCCCTGTTTAGTCACAATAAGTTGGTTCGCGGTAAAAGGTTGCCAGTTTTCTTGTGACAAAGGAACACTGGAAAAAAGCATCAGTTTTTGTTTTACTGTAATATCTTTTTTAACCTCTTTAATCGTAACCCCTGCTAGCTGGCTTCTATCTTGTTTGCAGCGACACTCACGCAAAAGATAAAACATACCAGGCGGTTTTATATCGCCATTCTTTTGAGTTCGCTTATTAGCATAAGCATACAAATAATCACCATCGCTATATAAAAAATTTGCAGGACCCAGTGTCGCAAAATAATCAAATACCGATTTTACTACTTTTGACCGCTCACTCAGTGTTGGTTTATTTACCTGCCAAAGTTTTTTAAGTTTGGACAATAAATAACAAAAAGCTAGTTCAGAGTCGCTATCCCCGATGGGCTTATAATCAGTTAAGTGGGTTTTTACATTAAAGTCATTTAGGTTACCGTTATGACAAAACACATGTCGTTGCCCTCCTAGCTCTCTAGAATAAGGCTGCGTATTTTTCAATGCGACTTTGCCCTGTGTTGCATAACGTATATGCGATATAACACAGTTACTCTCGTGTTGGTGGTTACGTAAAAAGTCCATCCACTCACTACTCGCCGCAGGTTTTGCCTCTCTAAAGATCTGTGCATAATGATCATCATAAAACGCTAAACCCCAGCCATCTCTGTGATGTGCTGTTTTTCCGCCATGGCTAGAAAACTCATCAAGAGAAAAAGAAACATTCGTCGGTACTTTACTTGAAACAGCAAATAGCTCACACATAATTTAAATAGCTCATACCAATTAAATTCATTAATAGTTCAAATTAAAATGAGAATAACGAGTCAAGAACAAAGCGCTTAATTGATTAGAGCAGAACGCCCGTAAGTAGGATAATGCAAGAGCAATTATCGAGTAATAGCAGGCTATTAAAATTAAAGGCAACAATGTTATTAGAAAGTTAAACCATTTTAAAAGATCACGTTAGTTAGTCTGGTTGATATCAAGCATCTTGCAACTTTAAGTATCGCAGCTACAGACTAAACCTTGGGAAGACCTACAGTATTTAGCTATTTGTTTCTAGTTCAATAGGGCTTTCATCACGATCGTAAATAACATAACGACCAACATTATTACCTGTTTGTACATCATTAACCATTTTATTTAAAAAAGGTTCTGCATCGTCTTGGCTTGGTGTTATACCATTTTCACCACTAAGGCTGGCGATAAAAACAAAATTCCAATTTTTTTCAATAGAATCGGCTTCTTGTTTAAGTGCAGCAAACGTTGTTAATTCTTCAGGTAATTTATCGACACACATAACAGGTGAAATAGTACCTTGTTGATGCTTTTTACTTTTCTTTGGGTTTTTCGATTCAGCATTAGCAAATAAAAACATCAAACGTTGTGGTTGCTCTTGCTGGTTGGCTAATTCAAGTAATTCTTTAAACGTTTTCATTTTTTTGTATTCTTTAGTATAAATATTACCAAGAATAATAGCATAGAAATTAAACCACAAACCCTATAAAGGCTGTATGTTGCTTACTTAATCTTCAGAAAAGTCAATTTATCGCGAATCTCTTGGTAACGAAGTTGATCACATGATGCAAAACCTGCCAATTGCTTAACCTTATGTCGACCGAACATTGGTACCGTCATACCAGCAAAAAAACGACAATAACTTTCTAGTGATAAAGGCTGAAATATTTTTGCCGAGAGGTGTTCCTGTAATTTTACCGCATTAGCGATTAATACCTCATCGGCTGGCCATTGTGCTTGTATTGAGTAGCCAAGTTTTGCAACGTTGCCACGACAAACACTGCAATGCCCACATTGATGTGGTGCATCTTCCCCTTGAAGTAAAGGGTCGTCAAAATAACGCGCTAAGTTAAAACTTAAACAACTGTCACGTTGAAAAAATTGTATTAAAGCGGCAATACGTTTAATTTCTTTCTCTTCTTTATCAATAAAATAATCATAAAGATTTTTAGCTAATGACGGATCATTTAGCTCATGATCGTTAACCTTAAAAACCTCGGTCATACGCGAGGTTTCCAGCACTATCATTCGTTGCGCTTGCAAATATTCCAGTGCCGTAATAACACGGCTTCGCTCTATGGATTTATCTTGTAGTAAATCATCGAAATGTAAACTGCCCCATACTTTTTTAAACTGAGTAGCGTTAAATATAGCAGATAAAAAATGCTGTCTTTGCGCGTTAAAGCCTGCCAGTATTTTATTGATAGGTTGTAATAGTTTGATCTTAAAATCAGCAAAATAAGCATGCGTTGGCTCAATAACTCCCGCAAGCTCTAATTGTACTAGTAAGGTTTTTAACGGTAATTGTTTAATATTACTGGCGTTTGAAAGTTGAAATAGTTGTAACTCCCACTTACTTCCATATTGGCTTTGTTGTAATTCTGCCTTGATGTTATCTATAACATGCTCAATACCACTCAGCTCTGGTGTATCACCATAAACAAAATTTTCAACGGTATTAAGTCCATCTAAATTAGCCAATGTTATACAATGTGAAAGCTGTCCATCACGCCCTGCCCGACCAATTTCTTGACTGTAATTTTCAATAGATTTTGGTAAATCATAATGAAAAACAAAGCGAATATCACTTTTATCTATGCCCATACCAAAAGCAATCGTCGCAACAATAACGTGTATTTTGCTTGCCATAAAATCACTTTGAATTTGGTTGCGCACCTCACTATCAAAGCCAGCATGGTAGGCCTTTGCGTTTATACCTGCTTTTTGTAAATAAGCTGCTACTTGCTCCGTAGTATGTTGTAAAGTCACATAAACGATACCCGTGCCTGTATGCTGTTGGATCATGTTCGTTAGTTTTTGAATTTTATCCTGACTCGAAACCGGTATAACGGATAAATCTAAGTTACTGCGATAAAACCCTGTTTGCACAATATGTTGATCACTAATGGCAAATTTTTGCGCCATATCCCGCTTAACTTTTTTGGTCGCTGTAGCCGTTAATAATAAAGTTAAGGGAATATTGAGTTCCATTTTATAATTTGGCAATTTTAAATAGTCAGGTCTAAAGTTGTGCCCCCACTCAGAAATACAATGCGCTTCATCAACGACTAACATAGAAACATGTACTGATTGGATGAACTGGCGAAAACGTTCATTTTTAAAACGCTCCACCGATACCATTAAAATTTTAATGTCGCCACTACGCACCGCCGCCATAATTTCCTGCGCTTGATTACCCTTTAAGGTTGAATCAATGCTAGCGGCTTTGATACCTTTACTCGCTAAAAATTCTAGCTGATCTTTCATTAACGCTAACAGTGGTGAAACGACTAAGGTTAAATGAGGCAAGTGCAACGCCGTTAACTGATAGCACAACGACTTACCCGAACCAGTAGGGAATATAGATAAGGTGGACTCGCCATTAAGTAACTGACTAATGGTTTGCGCTTGACCTTGACGAAAGTCATCAAAGCCAAAACTGTCTTTAAGGGATTGTTTAAGTGAGTTTTCAGTAAACATAACAGTTTGGCTAGTAGCTTTCATAAATAAAACCGCCTTGTTTTTCAATGAGAGTTTCTTTGATTATAGTTTTTTTTATTATAATTTTTTGATTATGATTTTTTGCTTACATAGTCACTTTAACTTAAATTTCTGCCGCCACTACGGAGATCTCAACCAACAATGCTTCACGCGCCATTTTAGCGGCAACACAAGCACGAGCAGGTGCATGTCCTTCTGGCACCCATGCATCCCAAACAGCATTCATGCCCGCAAAGTAACTCATATCTTTAACATAGATAGTAGCCGATAAAATATGTTCGCGCGAACTGCCTGCTTTTAGTAATAACTCATCAACTTTATCAAGCATAGTTTGTGTTTGTTCGGTGATATCTTTAGTTGCATCAGCAGCAACTTGCCCACATAAATAAACAGTGCCATTGTGTTTTACAACACGGCTCATGCGCTGTTTTGTTTCTTGTCTTTCTATTTTTATTGTCATTTTCTCTGTAATTCTCTGTAAATTTTAGTCATTAAAAAGCCGAATACGCTATGCATTCGGCTTTTTTGTAAGTCATCTTTTATACACTTACCTACGATAAAAGTCTATTATAAAACACCTAAACAAAATACCTAGCTAAGTGACAATAAGCGTATACGCACTTAAGCTTTAGCAATATTTATTATTTTAATTGAAGTGAACTCGTGCAAACCTTCTTGACTCCATTCAACACCTAAACCAGACTGTTTCGTTGGGCAGAAAGGAACCGCTGGGCTAAATACAGTATGTTGGTTAATCCAAACAGTACCCGTATCAAGTTGATCAGCTACCGCTTGTGCTTTTTCTATATCTTTTGACCATACAGAACCACCTAAACCAAATTCAGAGCTGTTGGCTGCAGTAATCGCTTCATCAACCGACTCAAATTTAATAATTGGTAGTACTGGTCCAAACGGTTCTTCATCAACCAATGGCGTACCATCTTTAATATCTTTAACAACCGTTAATGGAATAAAGTAACCCGGCTTATCTGGAATATCACCACCCGCAATAATAACACCATCTCGACGACCATGCTCAATATAGCCTTTCACAATATCAAATTGGGCTTTATTCTGTACTGGACCAAATTGAGAAGCACTGTCCATGCCATCACCAACAACAGCGGCATTAGCAAGTTTGGCAATTTCATCACAAAGCTCATCATAAACACCAGCTTGTACGTAAAGACGTTTTAACGCGACACAAACTTGTCCACTATTAATAAAGGCACTACCAAACACGTCTGCAGCAACGGCTTTAGGATCAATATCATCTAATACAATCGCAGCATCATTTCCGCCAAGCTCTAATGTTAAACGTTTTAATGTTTTCGCTGAGCTTTCCATGATTTTTCTACCCGTAGGTGAAGAACCTGTAAACGACACTTTTGCAATCGCTGGGTGCGTGGTAATTTTAGCGCCTAATTCACCATCATCAGCAAGAATATTGACTAAACCAGCAGGGACAATATCTTTAATTAAATCACCAAAGATAGCACTACTAATAGGCGTTGTTTGCGCTGGTTTTAAGATAAGACTATTACCGGCTAATAACGCAGGTGCTAACTTGTAAACGGTAATAAGCAGCGGGAAATTCCATGGCATAATGCCTGCAACAATACCTAATGGCACATAGCGTTTTTCTACACGTTGCTCAGGTGTATCAACCAATGTTTCTGAATCAAGTGTCATGGTTGAAAAATGATCATTAAACGCAATAGCAAGATCAACTTCAACTCTTGCAAAATCAAGCGTTTTTCCTTGCTCTAAGGTTAATGCTGTAGCAAGTGTTTCTTTATTTTCAAGTAAAACCGCTGAAATTTTCTTAAGTAAATTTTGACGTTCTTCAATGGAGGTATTCTTAAATAAATCAAAAGCCGCTTTAGCTGAAGTAACCGCTAATTCAAGTTCTTTTTCGCCCGCTTTAGTTACTGTGGCAAATACTTCTTCATTTGCAGGGTTAATAATATCTACGGTGTTACCTGTCTCTATTAACTTCCCGTTAATTAGCAGTGGATAATTCTTCATATTAGACCTCTTAGTTTTATTATAAAGTGTATTAAAACTTAACATATTTAAGTTAAAATAATAAGTATTAGTATAAAAGTATAATACTATTCCCATTCGATAGTATCAAATTATGATGCTAAATACTTTTATCATGCTTTGCATCTCTTTTATATTATTTTTATTGGGCCTTTAAGAATTTACCCAATATAATTTACCCAAACTTATATATGATGATAAAGTAAAGTTTATTATTACGACATAGATAATATGCTATGTTTAAGGGAAAGTGTTTTATGCTTAGAATTAAGCAAGTATTACCAATTATCGGGTTATTTGTTGCATTTACAATAAACTTCCTTCTTATCATTTCAATTCATTTGAGTTGGGATGCCTCTATGGAAAAATATCTTCCACTTCAAACTGAAATACAAACACTCAAAAGTGACATTGCAGAAGCGCACTTATGGCTTGAAGAAGCAATATCTGGCGATCAATATATTGATATTGAAAAAAATGTTATGACACCTTTGAAGCATGAGAGGTTTACTCTTTATGTTCAAAGTGTGGAAAATAAATTTGTTAGTCAAGAGGAAAGAGCTTACCTGAGTCAGCTAAAAAGTATCAATAAAAAATTATATCTTTTTCACAATACCGCTAAGCAAAGATGGTTGAACACTAAGCTATATGGTATTGGCAGTGACTTAGATCAAAAATTTGATAAAGATTATACAAGTATCATTAACGCCGCTAACACATTAGCCCATTTGATAAATAAAAATATAAAAGCTGAAATTAAAGAGAGGGATAACTATTTCATTCTAACCGTTATACTTTTCCTAATCACTAACCTTGTTGTATTAACCCTACTCTATCTCTATAAAAGAGAACAAAAATGTTATGAAACAACGCTTTTTCAAGAGAAAGAGAAAATCCTTGTAACGCTGACATCCATTGGTGATGCTGTTGTAACTACTGATATAAACGGTAATGTTACTTTTTTGAATACGACCGCTAAAAAATTAACTGAACATAAGGGTGATGAGGTATACGGCCGACCAATAGATGATGTTCTAAATTTATGGAATGTAGAATCAGGTCAAAAAATCAAAACACCTATTTATGATGTTCTGCATAATAATTTAACGAAATTAATTTCTAATGGCACAAAACTGATCAGTAACTCGGGTAAAGAATATATTATCAGTGACTCAGCTGCGCCTGTTAAAGATGAAAATGGTTTAATCATCGGCACTGTATTAGTTTTCCAAGACGATACTAAAAAACACATAAAAGAGCAGAAACTTCAAGAGAGTTATCGCCTCAACCAAGCGCTGAAAGAGCGTATGGAGCTCGCTCTTTTAGGCTCTCAAGATGGTATTTGGGATTGGAATATCGAAACTAACGACGTTTACTTATCCCCTTTATGGAAAGAGATGTTGGGTTACAGAGATGATGAACTTCCAAATGAATTTTCTACTTGGGATTCTCGTATGCACCCTGATGACGTGGAAATTACAATGGCTGCTCTTCAAGATAATATCGACGGCAAAACGGAATACTTTGAGAGTATTCATCGCCTAAAACATAAAGATGGCCATTGGGTATGGATTCTTGATCGCGGAAAAACAAGTTTTAATAAAGATGGTAAACCAATTCGCATGATTGGTACGCACACGGATGTAAGTGCTGAAAACGAGTTAAAATTGAAATCTGCAGAACGTGGAAATATTTTGGATAACTCGACGAATGAAATTTTTATTTTTGATGCGCATGATTTCAAGTTTCTTTATATGAACAAAGAGGCTCAAAAAAATATTGGTTACTCACAAGAAGAACTGCTTGATATGACCCCTTTAGATATAAAATCGATATTAGTTTTAGCCGATTTTATAACCCTGTTAAAACCGATAACTGAACGGGGAAAGAAAGACATACATTTCTCTACTATTCACCAACGTAAAGATGGCTCAAAATATAACGCAGATGTCTACCTTCAACCAACAAATTTCGAAGGTCATGATGCTTATGTTACCTTTATCCTTGATGTTACCGAGCAAAAAAAGGCAGAGCATGAGTTAGAAGAGCAGCATGCCTTGATGCAAAATATTGTAAATACTGTGCCGATGAGAATTTTTTGGAAAGATAAAAATCTTAATTATCTTGGAGCAAACAAGCTTTTCTTAGAGGATGCCGGATTAAAATCGAATGATGAAATTATTGGGAAAAATGATTTTGAACTTCCGTGGGGAGATACCGAAGCACAGATGTATAGAGATGATGATACTAAAGTAATGAATAGTGGTATATCAAAAATTAATTTTGAAGAAATGCAGACGAAGAAAGATCGTAAAACTATAGTCGTTTTAACCTCTAAAGTCCCCTTGAAAGATGCACAAAAAAATATAATCGGTGTACTTGGAAGTTACGCAGATATTACCGTTCAAAGAAAAATTAAAGAGGAATTAAAAAAACAAAAAGATATTTTAGCTCATCAGGCTCATCACGACGCATTAACTGGGTTACCTAACAGAGTACTTTTTAATGACAGACTAGAACAGGCAATAGAAAAAGCAAAACGTCACGAAAGTAAGGTCGCACTCTTATTTATCGACCTAGATCATTTCAAAGAGATTAATGACTCTTTAGGCCATGACACAGGGGATAAAATTCTTAAAGAAACGACGAGAAGACTAGAAAAAACTATCAGAGGTGAAGATACCGTTGCTCGTTTAGGTGGTGATGAATTTACCGTGATTATAGAAGATTTAACACAAGGGCAAGATGCTTCATTTTTAGCTCAAAAGATACTTCATGCGCTTGTAAAGCCTATTACTATTGAAGGTAATGTACTTTATGTATCAAGTAGCATAGGTATTAGCCTTTATCCTGATGATGGCGACTCCTCTGCTAATCTTTTAAAGTATGCGGATTCTGCTATGTATAAAGCTAAATATGAGGGACGTAATAACTTTCAATTTTATAGTGCTGAGATGACAGAAATTGCGCTTGAAAGAGTGATTATAGAAACAAGCTTGAGAGAGGCACTTAAAGGTAAAGATTTTGTGGTCTACTATCAACCACAAGTGAATGGTTTGAATAACAAAATAGTTGGGATGGAAGCACTGGTAAGGTGGCAGCACAGTAGCATGGGACTTATCTCTCCTGTTAAATTTATTCCTATTGCTGAATCAACAGGGCTTATTATCGAATTGGATCGGCTTGTTATGAGAACGGCAATGACTCAATTTGTGCAATGGCACAAAGAGGGGTTGAATCCTGGTGTTTTAGCGATGAACCTTTCTATCAAACAGATACAGAGAAAAGACTTTATTGCTGTGTTTAAGAGCTTATTGATAGAAACGGGATGTAAATCAGAATGGGTAACGTTAGAACTAACCGAGGGTCAAATTATGAATAACCCAGAAGAGTCGATAAAAGTGCTGAATCAAATTAAGGATATCGGCGTAGAGTTAGCCGTTGATGACTTTGGAACAGGTTACTCCTCTTTAGCGTACCTCAAAAAATTACCTATCGATAAACTCAAAATTGATCGCGCATTTATAAAAGATTTACCCGATGATGATGAAGATGCAGGAATTACAAGAGCCGTTATTGCATTAGCAAAAAGTCTAAACCTAAAATTGATAGCTGAAGGGGTTGAAACTCAAGAACAGAAAGATTTTATCGTTGATAACGGCTGTCATAACATTCAAGGGTATTTCTATTCTAAACCTATTCCTGCTGATGAGATGAGGTCGTTTTTAACCAAGTAGCGCAGCACTTCGCCATCTAAAATAAAGAGCTTACCAGTGATAAAAAAAAGAGTCTTGCGAACGCAAGACTCTTTATCTGTAACTCTGTAACTCTGTAACTCTGTAACAAGGTCATTTAAAAATTAATTTAACAATGAAGTCAACACGTTCAAGTTAGTGTATCGCTATTATTCCCACTCTATCGTAGCTGGTGGCTTTCCACTAATATCATATACAACACGAGAAATACCATCAATTTCATTAATAATGCGATTCGATACCAACCCTAAGAAATCATAAGGTAAGTGCGACCAACGAGCGGTCATAAAATCGATAGTTTCAACACTACGAAGGCTAACAACCCAGTCATACTTACGAGCATCGCCCATTACACCAACCGAACGTACGGGTAAAAACACCGTAAATGCTTGGCTTACTTTATGGTATAAATCGGCTTTATGTAATTCTTCAATAAAAATAGCATCCGCACGGCGTAGTAAATCAGCATACTCTTTTTTCACTTCACCTAAAATACGCACACCTAGGCCAGGACCAGGGAACGGATGACGATAAAGCATATCGTAAGGCAAACCTAGCTCTAAACCAATTTTGCGTACTTCATCTTTAAATAACTCACGTAATGGTTCAACAAGACCAAGTTCCATATCATCTGGCAAGCCACCCACATTATGATGTGATTTTATGACATGCGCTTTTCCTGTTGCAGACGCAGCAGATTCGATAACATCAGGATAAATAGTCCCCTGTGCTAACCATTTAGCATTTTGAAGTTTCTTTGACTCTTCATCAAAAACTTCCACAAAAACATTACCAATAATCTTACGTTTTTTCTCAGGATCGACTTCGCCTTTCATGCGATCTAAAAATCTATCTTCAGCTTTAACATGAATAATTTTCAAACCAAAATGGTCACCAAACATATCCATGACTTGTTGGCCTTCGTCTAAACGAAGTAAACCATTATCAACAAAGACACAGGTAAGCTTATCGCCAATGGCGCGTTGCAATAACATCGCCACCACTGATGAGTCAACACCACCAGAAAGACCTAAAATAACTTCATCATCACCAATTTGCGCTTTCATTTTAGTAATTGCATCATCGATAATCGTTGCTGAAGTCCACAATTTTTCACACTGACAAATGTCGACAACAAAATGTTCTAAAATACGCAACCCTTGCTTGGTATGAGTTACTTCTGGGTGAAATTGTACGCCATAAAATTGCTTA
>Ga0209826_1002932_pt1 | contig 10951 bp, 13 predicted proteins | sample GOMGulsemesocosm_5_FD_184637 | JGI IMG/M metagenome (GOLD analysis project Ga0209826, IMG submission 184637) | Methane-oxidizing microbial communities from mesocosms in the Gulf of Mexico - GOM15C Gulf of Mexico (SPAdes) (version 2) | ecosystem: Environmental > Aquatic > Marine > Cold seeps...
TTCCATGAGAATTGACGTAAAAAAATACAAATTTACCAAATCTGAAAAAAGAGTTTTGGCTAAAAATGCAGATACCAAAATTTTTATACAGAATCCATCTTTATCCATAGATCATCTAAAACTCTACGATAAATATCATGCGCATATGCATGGTAAAAAAAATTGGACTTATGTTCCAATAGACCCTACTGAATACAACAGATCTTATGTTGAAGGGAAGTTGAGTTTTGCACGAGAAATATTATATGTAAGAGATGATAAATTAATTGGAGTTGCCATATCTGACATTTTGCCCAAATCTATTTCATCGATTTATTGCTATTATGATCATGATTATGATAAATATTCTATTGGAAAATATTCGATATTAGTTCAAGTTAAAATAGCCAAAGAATTAAATATTCCATACATATATTTAGGATATTGGATTAAAGATCACTTTAGTATGGGATATAAAGAAAATTACCAACCATTTGAAATTTTAGTTAATCGATCCCCTTTAAATAAAATGGCTTTCTGGAAAGAATACGACCCTAAAGTGGATAAAATATAGTTTATTGATATATCAAGACTTTGATGATACAATTGCGACACTAAGATTAAGAAGGTTAAGAATGAAAAAAATAATATTGATTATGCTTTTACTGTCATTAGCTCTTTTTGCTCAAGAAAATAAAGCTGAAGTGGATTGTTTAATCCTGGAAGATGAAAACTCAATTATATGTAAATATATTCTCTCTCGTGAAAGTACAGATAAAAATATAACATTTGAATGGATTGACCCAACAGGAAATGTATCAAGAACAAAAGATGTAGTTGTTCTGTCTAATCACGGTTCAGTTTATGATTTTAGATATATTAATGGAAGACAAAAAGGTATTTGGACCTTTAAAGTTATTGATAATGAACAAGTTTATAAAACGGAATTTGAAATAAAATAAACATAAAAAAAGGAGAAAAGTTAAACTTTCCTCCTTTTTTATTGAAATAAAACTTATTTAAGTATATATCTTTTTTAAATGATCTACTTTTGCACCCATATTTAAAATAGCCATATCTGCAAGTACCAACGCCATCATTGACTCTGCAACAACACTTCCTCTAATAGCTACACAAGGGTCATGCCTACCCTTTAATTCGCAGCTTACTTCATTGTCATTTGTATCTATTGTATCTTGTTTGATAAAAACAGATGGCGTTGCTTTAAAGTGCACCTTTACATTTATGTCATCTCCATTGGAAATACCACCAAGAATTCCCCCACTATGATTTGATTTAAAACCTTCTAAGGAAATTTGATCATTGTTATCATATCCCTTAACTTTGGTAGATTCTATACCATCTCCAATTTCAACTGCTTTGACTGCATTGATACTCATCATTGCATTGGCTATTTGTGCATCTAGTTTGAAGTAAATTGGCTCACCTAGACCTATAGGAGTATTTTTTACATTTACTAACGCAACTCCACCTACAGAATTGTGCTTCTTTTTTGCAGCAATAATAGCATCTTTTTGATTTTGTTCTTCATTTTTATCAAGAGCAAATATTTCTGAGCTTTGAGCATGTGAAAAATCATATTCTTTGGCTTCTATGGTCTCAATTGCACAAATACCACTTTGAACAAGTACTCCAATTTCTTTTAAGAGTAATTTAGCAATAGCACCAGCTGCAACTCTTGCAGCAGTTTCTCTTGCACTACTACGACCTCCACCTCTATAGTCTCTAATACCATATTTATTCCAATAGGTGAAATCAGCATGTCCTGGACGAAACAGGTCTTTTATATTTGTGTAGTCTTTACTTTTTTGATTTTCATTAAATATAACCATAGCTATGGAGGTACCTGTTGTAACGCCTTCAAATACTCCACTTAAAATTTCAACCTTATCACCTTCTTTTCGGGCTGTGGCATAGGCATTTTTTCCTGGTTTTCTTCTATCCATTTCATTTTGGATAAATTCAAGATCTACGTTGATACCAGCTGGAACGCCGTCAATTATGCACCCCAGTGCTTTTCCATGGCTTTCTCCAAACGTAGAGAATTTAAATTTTTGACCAAAACTATTCATCTACGTAGTTTCCTTTAAAATATCAAGTGCAATTTTGGCAACAGCTTGTTGCGCAAGTTTTTTACTTTTACCCATTGCTTTTCCATATGTTTTTCCGTCAATGCAAATTGAAACTTCAAACTCTTTTTGATGATCAGGACCATATGAACCTTCTAATCTATACTCTGGAATTGAACCAAATTCTGCTTGAGTTATTTCTTGAAGAGCAGTTTTAAAATCACTAAATAACACATCTAAATTGATTTGCTCATATGAGTTCTCTAAAAGCTGCAAAATAATTACTTTTAAAACATCAATACCAGACTCTAAATAAACAGCACCCATGATCGCTTCAAAGGCATCCGAAAGAATTGATGCTTTTGTTCGTCCTTTATTTCTTTCTTCAGCAACTGATAAATATATATAGTCACCAAGTTTAATGTCATTTGCAAGTTTTGTAAACCCTGTTTCATTAACCAGTGAGGCTCTTATCTTTGACAAGTCGCCTTCGTTTGATTTTGGAAACTTATTATAAAGATATTCTCCAACGATTAAATTTAATACTGCATCTCCCAAAAACTCTAATCTTTCATTGTTATAAGACTTCTTGAAACTTTTGTGAGTAAGTGCTTCGATTATTAGATTTTTATTTTTAAACTGATAATCCAAACACTGTTCTAGTTTTACATAGTCTGTCATAGTTTCTCCTTTTTTTAATTTTTTTATCTTCGCGTGCAAGTATATCACATCTTTTATTGTAAAGATTCATTTTTTTCAATATAACTCCTTGTAATTTCTAATTCAATTTGAAAAGACAGAATTGAGTTACAGTGAGGGCATCTATTCTGATAAATAGGATAAACATGTTTGCATTTTTTGCAGATAAACTCAAAGTTTAAGTCTGCTTGTTGATTTGCTTTGTCTTTTTGCAGAACTGTTAATATATTTAGTTCAAAAATTTCACTTTGAACTGCATTACTGACATATCCTTTCGCAGAATATAATTGTGTTAAAAAGTCATTTTTTGAAACTGCATCAAAGTCTATGTCTTCAAATGCCAAATACCATAGCAAGTCCATTACATGTGCAGTCTCAAAAACATGAATGTGCTTCCAGAATAATGTTTTGTTAAATTGCAATAGGTACTGAACCACTATTCTTTCAATAAGTTTATTTTCCTTATGCAATTCTAATAATTGTTCACACTTTTTATCAAAAGAATTAGTGGAATTGTTAATAACCTTCATAGCATCAAGGTATATTCTCTCATGGGTAATGTTAACTCTTAATTCATTCAGTGATTCTGTTACTTCATAAGCATTGTCATACTCATTTAATTTCTCATAAGTAAGTAATAGATATGTTAGTGCTTGCCTATTTCTAGGGGAAAATTTTAATATTTTAAGAAAAATATCTTTACTTCTTCTCAAGAGACCCGCTTTAAAATATGTGGACCCTAAAAGCTCAAGTAATTCTTCCTTTTTTACCCTATCTTTTACATGTTCTAGTAGGGTTAAATAAACAGAAATTGCTTTAGTAAAATTACCTTTATGTATAAACGTGGAGGCCAAAAGAATTACTGAATCAAAAGGGAGATTGTATGTTTTATATAAATGTACATAATCATCTTCTTTAAGTTTCCCTAACTCAAACCTTTTAAATAGTTTACGGTATTCTCTTCTTGCATTTTTTTCTTTATACATACTAAATGAATATGTGAGGAAGGAAATAACAAAAATAAGAGTAAATAATACAATGATTCCAAAAAGAGGATCTCTGTATTCTAAAACCAATCCATTCAAATAAACACCTTAGTTGTTCTAAAATAACTTTATACTAGCATAAAATTATAAAGCTTATTATAAATAAATACTCATTTGAAACAAATATATATTTACAAATAATAATCTTAAATGAATTTGGACCAAGTAGAGGTTACCTAAAGTGACAAAACAGTATAATCGCACATGATTACAAAAAGTTCAATAGAAAATCTTCAAAATCATTTAGATGTAGTAGATGTCATATCCCAATTTTTAGAAATAAAAAAAGCTGGTGCTAACTTCAAAGCTTGTTGCCCTTTTCATGGAGAAAAAACACCTTCCTTTGTAATAAGTCCCAGCAAACAAATCTATCATTGTTTTGGATGTGGAGTAGGTGGCGATTCAATAAAGTTTGTAATGGAATATGAAAAACTTAATTACCCAGAAGCCCTGGAAAAATTGGCTTCTATGGTTAATGTACAATTGGAATATGACAATAAGAACGAAAAAAAACAAGATATTAAAGTTTTAGAGAATGTTAATCAATATTACCAAAAACTATTTGTATCAAACGCTACAGCCAAGCAATATATTTTAAATCGTGGAATTTCTGAGTTTTCAATTGAAAAATTTGAAATAGGATATGCTCCTGCTTCTTCTGATACCATCAATTATTTAAAAAATAATTTTCTTAATTTAGCAGATGCTAAAGATCTGGGAGTAATTGACACAGGTACAAATGGTTTATATTCACGATTTATTGAGCGAATTACTTTTCCTATTTATGCGCTCAATGGAAAAATTGTTGGTTTTGGTGGTCGAACTATATCAGGACACAATGCAAAATATGTTAATTCTCCTCAAACTAAGGTATTTAACAAATCTCGCCTTTTATATGGCTATAGCTTAGCAAAAGAAAAAATATATAAAAATAATCAGATAATCATCACAGAAGGATATTTAGATGTTATTATGCTACATCAAGCAGGTTTTGATAACGCAGTAGCAACTCTAGGAACCGCACTTACAGCAGATCATCTACCTTTACTCAAACGTGGCGAGCCTAAAGTTATTGTTGCTTATGATGGGGATAAAGCAGGACTAAATGCCGCTTATAAGGCTAGTGTGATGTTAAGCCACAGTGAGTTTGAAGGTGGAGTAGTTATTTTTGGTGAAGGTAAAGATCCCGCGGATATGGTTAAGGAAGGGAAAGTTGAAGAATTAAATACAATGTTTAATAACCCTCAAAATTTTATTCCCTTTGTAATTGATTCAATAGTAAGTAAATATGATATTTCAGAGCCTTTAAATAAGCAGAAAGCTTTAAAAGAGACAAATGAATATTTAAAAACACTAAATCCCATATATCAAGACGAATATTCACGTTATATTGCATCAAAATTAAATGTTAATGAAAAGTTCATTAAAGTTCAAAATATAAATCAATCCAGAAATGAAATTAATTTGTCCCAAGTTAATATTGGAGAACTTTGTATTATAAAGTCAATATTAGATAGTCCTAAAAGGCTTGAAATGGTTTTAGATAGAGTTGATAGTACTATGTTTGAATATCATAAAAATGAATTTGATATGTTAATAAATGATATGGAAAACCCAGCTTTACGAGGCATCTTATTAAATCACAGACTTGAATTGTATGACGATGAGAGAATAAACAGTGAATTGCGTATTTTACTATTTAAGTTTTACGAAAAAAAACTACTTCAAGTTAAGTATGATACCTCTTTACAGCATAAAGAAAAGGCTAATTTAATACGTAAAGTCAAAGATAATCTTATGCAACTTAAACGTGGAAAACTAGTTGATTATAATTTATAAAAGTAAGAATTGGTATTTTAATCTAATGACAATATAGATTGATGTAAAATAAGCAAAATTAAATTTTAAAGGAATTACGTGGAAATTATTAGTACAGATAGAGCGCCAGCTGCAATTGGACCATACTCGCAAGCGATTAAAACAAACGGAATCATTTATACGTCAGGACAAATTGCACTAACCCCAGCTGGTGAGTTAATTGATAGAGATATCAAACGACAAACTAGACAAGTATTGACTAACTTACAAAACTTACTTGAAGACAGTGATAGTGGACTTGATAAGGTTATTAAAACAACTATTTTCCTAGAAAATATGGATGACTTTGGTGTTGTGAATGTTATCTATGCAGAATACTTTGGTGATCATGCTCCTGCACGTAGTACAGTGGCAGTTAAGACTTTACCAAAAAATGTACTTGTGGAGATTGAAGCCATTGCTTTGGAAATACCAAGTATGAAATAAATAAAGCTTTACTCAAGTTTAAAGAAAGTTTAATTTAAACTTGGCTAATATACGCTTCACGAAAAAAAATGGTTATAGAATAGTTATACGAGGATAAGAGATGTACGCAATTATTAAATGTGGTGGAAAACAATATAAAGTTCAACAAGGTGACATCCTAGATATCGATTATTTAGGTAAAGCAGCTAAAGAAACTTTAGAAATCACTGATGTTTTAGCATTAAACGACGGTGAATTAAAAACTGGTGAAGCTGTTGCAAGCGCAAAAGTTGAAGCAGAAGTAGTACTAGATGGTACAGGTGTAAATAGAGACAGAAAAGTAATTATTTACAAAAAAAGAAGAAGAAAAGATAGTAAACTAAAAAGAGGTTTTAGAAAAAGCTTCACTAAAATTAGAATTACTAGCATCGCTGCATAGTTCAAGGAGATAAAATATGGCTCATAAAAAAGGACAAGGAAGTACACAGAATAATAGAGATTCTGCTGGTAGAAGACTTGGCGTTAAAAAATATGGTGGTGAAACTGTAAGAGCAGGAAACATCATTGTTAGACAAAGAGGTACTAAAGTACATGTTGGAAATGGTGTTGGAATTGGAAAAGACCACACAATCTTCGCTTTAATTGACGGAACAGTTAAGTTCGAAATTAAAGATAAAAAAAGAAAAAAAGTTTCAGTTTACGCTTCGTAAATCTGATTCATTTAGGTTTTAAAAAGGGTGTATGGCTTTGCCAGCACCCTTTTTTTATTTCAAATAACTAATAATGAGTTATGAATATGACCATTATTCATTATTAGTTATTCATTAATAATTTAAGGTTTAGCATGTTTGTAGATAGTGTAAAGATTTCAATATCATCAGGAAAAGGTGGGCAAGGCTGTTCATCTTTTAGAAGAGAAAAGTTTGTTGTAAAAGGTGGTCCTGATGGTGGAGACGGTGGAAAAGGTGGAGATATTTACTTTCAAGTAGATAACAATACTGATACATTATCTTGGTACAAAGGTCGACATCACGTTCGTGCTGAGAATGGAATCCAAGGTATGGGACGAAACATGACAGGTAAAAGTGGTGATGCTTTAACTTTAAGAGTTCCTCCTGGTACCCAAGTTATTGATGAAGAAACAGGTAAAATTATACTTGATTTGGTTAATGACGGAGACGTGGTTCAATTTCTTGAAGGTGGAAAAGGTGGTATGGGAAATACTCACTTTAAAAATGCTAGAAATCAAAGACCAACATATTTCCAACCTGGACTTCCTGGTATTACTAAAGATATTCGATTAGAATTAAAGCTAATTGCTGATGTTGGTTTAGTGGGATATCCAAACGTTGGAAAATCAACTCTAATATCTACAACTTCAAATGCAAGTCCGGAAATTGCGAACTATGAATTCACAACTTTAACACCAAAATTAGGTGTTGTTGAAGTGGGTGATTTTAATTCATTTGTAATGGCTGATATCCCTGGAATTATTGATGGAGCAAGTGATGGTAGAGGTTTGGGAATTGAGTTTTTAAAACACATTGAAAGAACTAAAACTCTACTATTTATGTTAGATGTTGCTAATCATAGAACAATAATGGATCAATATTTAGTATTAAAAGATGAAGTTAAAAAGTTCTCTGTAGAACTAAGTGGAAGAAACTTTGCGATAGCATTAAGTAAAACAGATGCCTATTATGGTGAAGACCTAAATGCAGATATAGAATCCTTTATTAAAGAGCTAAATCTTGAAGTATCTACTGAAAACGAGTTTGGTTTTGACAAGAAATTTCCATATTATGTTCAAGATACTGTGTTTACGAGATATGATGAGAGTAAACCATTCTTTATTTTACCTCTTTCTTCCGTAACTCATTTTCATACTGAATCAATAAAGTATTCACTATATAATTTGATTGGTCAAAATAAGTGAAAAGAATAGTTATTAAAGTTGGGAGTGCAGTTTTACGTGATAACAGCGAATTAGCACTTGACAGATTAAATAATCTGGTAGATTTAATAGCTAAACTTAAAAACGAAAAAAAATATCAAGTGATATTGGTAAGTTCAGGGGCAGTTGCAGCTGGAAATATCACTTTAGATTTAGATAAAACACAAATTTTAAATAGACAGGCTCTTGCAGCAATTGGGCAACCTTTACTTATGAAACATTACAAGAAAAGATTTGGAACCCATAATATTAAATGTGCGCAAATGTTACTTGTAGCTGAAGATTTCGACTCAAGAAAAAGATCGAAAAATGCAAGAGGTGTTATAGAAATACTGCTATCAAACAACATAATACCAATAATAAATGAAAATGATGTAATTGCTAATGAAGAACTTCTCTTTGGTGATAATGACCAAATGGGTGCTCATGCAACCTATTTTTTTGATGCTGATATGTTGGTAATATTAAGCGATATTGATGGTTTCTATGACAACAACCCCCATGAGCATAAAAATGCTAAATTGCAAAAAGTTGTTACTTCAGTACAGGATGATGATCTTGAAGTAAAACATACTCCCAATTCAGAATTCGCAACGGGTGGAATTGTTACCAAGTTAAAAGCAGCTAAGTTTTTATTAGAAAAAAATAAAATGATGTATATGTCATCTGGATTTGATTTGAAAAATGCTTATGACTTCTTGGTTGATGATAATCATTTAAGTGGAACTATATTTAGAAACGAGGCATAAAATGAGTAAAAAAATCCTTTTCATGGGTACACCTGATTATGCTACAAGAATTTTTGAAGAGATACTAAATAGCAATTTTGAAATTGTTGGTTTATTCACTCAACCCGATAAACCTGTTGGCAGAAAACAAGTATTAACTCCCCCACACATCAAGCAATTTTGTATAAATAACGACTTGACTATACCCATTTTCCAACCTTTGAAACTCAGAAATAATAATGAAGTAAAAGAACAAATCATTGATTTAAACCCTGACTTGATAGTTGTTGCCGCTTACGGACAAATATTACCTAGAGAAATTCTTGATATTGCACCATGCATTAACTTACATGCTTCATTACTTCCTTTATATAGAGGTGCATCACCTATTCAAGAGTCTTTATTAAATGATGATGAATATACTGGTGTAACAGCGATGTTGATGGAAGAAGGATTGGATACAGGTAATATCTTAGGTTTTAAATATCTAAAAATTACACCTATAATGGAAGTTGCAGAAGCCTTTGATAAATTATCTTTTCATGCAGCAAAATTAACCATTAGTATTTTGTATAGATTTCAATTCATTGAATCAAAAAAGCAAAATAATTCTTTGGCAACTTTATGCAAAAAAATAAAAAAAGAACATGGTGAAGTTTGTTTTACTGATGCTAAAAAACTTTATTTAAAGTATAAGGCATATTCCTATTGGCCAGGAGTGTTTCTAAATTCTTCTCTTAAGTTGAAAGACATATCTTTGTGTGAAGACAACAATAAATACAATAAAGGTGAAATCCTTGAAGTTTCCAATGACTATATTCGTATTGGCTGTCAAATAGGAAGTCTTAAAATAGAAACCATTCAAGCACCTTCAAAAAAAGCAGTAATGGCTGCTGATTATATTAGGGGACAAAGATTAAATATTGGTGATATACTTAATTAGTATTATTCATACAATTTAGTATAATTTTATATGAAAATTCTTGAACTAGAAGTTGTTAACTCAACTCACACTTACTTGCGTGATTTAATAAAAAATAGTGGCTATACTGAGCCAATAGCTGTTTTCACCTCCCACCAAACTGATGGAATAGGAAGTCGAGGTAATTCATGGACCGGAGTTAAAGGCAATCTATTTTTTTCTTTTGTAATAGATAAAAATGACTTGCCTTTAGATCTTCCTTTGCAATCTGCATCCATATATTTCTCTTTTATTTTAAAAGTTATTTTAGAACAGAAGAATTCAAAACTTTGGTTAAAATGGCCCAATGATTTTTACTTGGGCGAAAAAAAAATTGGTGGTACAATTACAACTACCAGTAATAATTTAATGTATTGTGGTATTGGATTGAATTTAAATGAAGTTTCTGATGATTTTTCACATCTAGATATTAAAATTGACAAAAAAGAAGTTTTAAAATTATATTTCGAAAAATTAGCAAAAAAAATTACATGGAAGCAAATTTTTAGTGAATTTAAGGTAGAATTTCAAAACAGTAAAAAGTTCCAAGCAACAGTAAAAAACAAAAAAGTTTCATTAAATAAAGCTATTTTAAACATAGATGGCTCTATAGATATTGATGGAGAAAAGGTGTATAGTTTAAGATGACAGCAGAAGTAATAGCAATTGCAAATCAAAAGGGTGGTGTTGGTAAAACAACTACTGCGGTTAATTTAAGTGCAGCTTTAGCACTTGAAGGTAAGAAAGTTCTATTGATTGATGCTGATCCTCAAGCCAATGCAACTACGAGTTTAGGGTTTCAAAGAGACACCTACGAATATAACATCTATCATGTAATGCTTGGAACCAAAGAACTAAATGAAATTATATTAGATAGTGAAATTGAAAATTTAAAAGTAGCTCCTTCAAATATTGGATTAGTAGGAATTGAAAAAGAATTTTACACCAATAATAGTAAAGAGAGAGAGTTAATACTTAAAAGAAAAATTGATCCTATTAGAAAAGATTATGATTATATAATCATTGATTCACCTCCTGCATTAGGACCAATTACAATTAATACATTAAGTGCTGCAAATTCAGTGCTTATTCCAATTCAGTGTGAGTTTTTTGCATTAGAAGGATTGGCTCAACTTTTAAATACAATTAAATTGGTTAAGCAAACTATCAATAGACAGCTTCAAATTAAAGGTTTTTTACCCACTATGTAT
>Ga0209826_1002935_pt1 | contig 10944 bp, 10 predicted proteins | sample GOMGulsemesocosm_5_FD_184637 | JGI IMG/M metagenome (GOLD analysis project Ga0209826, IMG submission 184637) | Methane-oxidizing microbial communities from mesocosms in the Gulf of Mexico - GOM15C Gulf of Mexico (SPAdes) (version 2) | ecosystem: Environmental > Aquatic > Marine > Cold seeps...
GAAAGACCAGCCTTTTAATCCTGAATTACACCAAGCAATGTCAATGCAAGAAATTGAAGGTGTTGCACCAAATACTGTTATTGCAGTAATGCAAAAAGGATATGAGCTGAATGGGCGTTTAATTCGTCCTGCAATGGTAATGGTATCTAAAGCGTCACCAAGTGTTGATACAAGCGCTTAATTTATAGGAAATATGATGAACAACGAGATATTGCCTGAAAATAAAATGTTTAAAAATAAAACGGTTTGGATCACTGGTGCCTCTTCAGGTATTGGTGAAGCTTTAACTTATGAATTTATTAAGCAAGGCTCAAATGTTGTTTTATCTGCTCGAAATAAAACAGAGCTACAACGCGTTAAAACGCAATGCCTAGAAATAGGGGCGTTACCATCTCAAGTGCTTATTTTACCGTTAGATATTATTGATTATGATGCGATGCCTGCTTGTGTTGAAAAAGTAATTTCAACATTTGGACAAATTGATATGCTAATTAATAACGCAGGTATAAGTCAGCGTTCTTTTTGTCTTGATACTGATATGGATGTTTATCGAACCATGTTTGAAGTGAATGTATTAGGGCAAATAGCACTAACAAAGCAAATACTGCCTTTAATGATAAAGCAAAATTCAGGGCATATGGTTGTAACATCAAGTGTGGCAGGCAAAGTTGGTGCACCGTTACGTACGGGGTATTGTGCGGCTAAACATGCCGTTATGGGCTTTTTTGATGCTCTGCGTACGGAAGTTGCTCATGAAGGTATTAAGGTAACTACTATCACACCTGGCTTTATTAGAACCAATGTTTCTAAAAATGCATTAGATGGTAAAGGTAATTCAACTAACAAAGATGATGATGATATTGCCAATGGTATGCCTGTTGAAAAGTGTGCACGTTATATTATGAATGGTTTTTTAACAAATGTTGAAGAAATTGCTGTTGGTAGTGGTGAGGAAATGGGAATTTTGACATTAAAAAGCAGTGAGCCTACTCAAGTCTTTAGAATAGTAGAACAAATGGCAGATCAGATCAGAGAAAAATTAAACAGCTAAATTCTATTAGTTTTTAAAATGTTTTCAATAAGCTAGAAAAAGATTGTTGGTTGCTCAGTAATCTTTTTTTTTATAAAAAATAAACTTTTTTTTACTTTTTCTATTGAAAACTTCTTTCATGACCCCACTTACTATTCAACAACAAATTATTCATTATTAATTTACTTAATTTTTTACATATTAGTAAAAGGAGATCCTCAAGATGGGCAAAATGATAGGCATTGACCTAGGGACAACAAACTCATGTGTTGCGGTTTTAGACGGCGACAGTGTACGTGTTATTGAAAACGCAGAAGGTGATAGAACTACACCTTCAATTATTGCTTATACAGCAGAAGGCGAAACATTAGTTGGTCAACCAGCTAAACGTCAATCAGTAACGAACCCAACAAACACTTTATATGCGATTAAACGTTTAATTGGTCGTCGCTTTGAAGACAAAGAAGTGCAGCGTGATATTGATATCATGCCATTTGGCATTGTTAAAGCAGACAATGGCGATGCATGGATTAAAGCTAAAGATGAAAAAATTGCGCCACCGCAAATTTCAGCTGAAGTATTGAAAAAAATGAAAAAAACAGCAGAAGATTTCTTAGGTGAAACAGTTTCTGAAGCTGTTATCACTGTTCCTGCTTATTTTAATGATTCACAGCGTCAAGCAACGAAAGATGCAGGTAGAATTGCAGGTTTAGATGTTAAACGTATTATCAATGAACCAACGGCTGCTGCACTTGCTTACGGTATGGACAAGCAAGAAGGTGATAAAGTTGTTGCTGTATACGATTTAGGTGGTGGTACTTTTGATATTTCAATCATTGAAATTGATGAAATGGAAGGTGAACATACCTTTGAAGTATTAGCAACTAACGGTGATACACACTTAGGTGGTGAAGATTTTGATAACCGTTTAATTAACTACTTAGTAGCTGAATTTAAGAAAGATCAAGGTATGGACTTAACGTCTGATCCTTTAGCGATGCAACGTTTGAAAGAAGCGGCAGAAAAAGCAAAATGTGAGCTTTCTTCTGCACAACAAACAGATGTTAACTTACCTTACATCACTGCTGATGCTTCTGGTCCTAAGCATATGAATATTAAAGTTACTCGCGCTAAGCTTGAGTCTTTAGTTGAAGATATGGTTAAAGCTACGTTAGAACCTCTTAAACAAGCACTTAAAGATGCTGATTTATCAACCAGTGGCATTGATGATGTTATTTTAGTGGGTGGTCAAACACGTATGCCACTAGTACAAAAAATGGTAACAGATTTCTTTGGTAAAGAGCCTCGTAAAGATGTTAACCCTGATGAAGCAGTAGCTTCTGGTGCGGCGATTCAAGCGGGTGTACTTTCGGGTGATGTAACAGATGTACTATTATTAGATGTTACACCATTATCATTAGGCATAGAAACAATGGGTGGCGTTATGACTAACGTTATCGATAAGAATACAACTATTCCTACTAAGCAATCACAAACATTTTCAACAGCTGATGATAACCAAGCTGCGGTTACTGTACATGTTATGCAAGGCGAGCGTAAACAAGCTTCTGCTAATAAATCATTAGGTCAATTTAACCTAGAAGGTATTGACGCAGCACCACGTGGAACGCCACAAATTGAAGTAACATTTGATATTGATGCTGATGGTATTTTACATGTAACGGCAAAAGACAAAAATACAGGTAAAGAGCAAAAAATCACCATTAAAGCCTCTTCTGGTTTATCCGATGAAGAAGTTGAACAAATGGTTCGTGATGCTGAAGCAAATGCTGATGAAGATGCTAAATTTGAAGAGTTAGTACAAGCACGTAATCAAGCTGATGGCATGGTTCATAGTACTCGCAAGCAAGTTGAAGAAGCAGGTGATGATTTACCAAGTGAAGACAAAGAAAAAATTGAAACAGCATTAACAGAGCTTGAAGAAGCGGTTAAAGGCGATGATAAAGAAGCGATTGATGCAAAAACTCAAGCGTTAATGGAAGCATCGGCTAAGTTAATGGAAATTGCTCAAGCTAAACAACAAGCTCAAGCGGGCCCTGAAGGTGGAGCTCCTGAAGCAGAAGGTGCGGCGCCAGCAGACGATGTTGTTGATGCTGAGTTTGAAGAAGTTAAGGAAGATGATAAGTAATTAATTATCAAACTTAATTTAATTTGTTAAACCATGAAAAGCGTCGATATCTATCGGCGCTTCTTACGTTAAAAAATAGCATTTATACCCGTTCCACCTGAAGATGCATGAAATGAGCACTTTCAGGTGGAACGGGTATAGATAGTAGTACATTAAAAGAAGCCATTTATGTCAAAACGTGATTATTATGAAGTTTTAGGGGTGAGTAAAAGCGCCACTGAAAAAGAAATCAAAAAAGCTTATAAACGCTTAGCAATGAAATTTCACCCTGATCGAACGCAAGGTGATAAAGCAAAAGAAGAGCAGTTTAAAGAAGTTAAAGAAGCTTATGAAGTGCTTAATGATGAGCAAAAACGTGGCTCTTATGATCAGTTTGGTCATGCTGCTTTTGAACAAGGTGGTCATGGTGGCGGTGGACATGGTGGTTTTGGTCAAGACTTCGGTGATATTTTTGGTGATATTTTTGGTGGCGGTCGTGGCGGTCGTCAGCAACGTCAACAACGAGGCTCTGATCTTCGCTACAACATAGAATTAAGTCTTGAAGATGCAGTAAAAGGAAAAAGCCTAGAAATAAAAGTGCCTACTTTTGTTAGTTGTGAGCCGTGTAACGGTAGTGGAGCTAAAAAAGGTACTAGCGCTAAAACGTGTACAACCTGTCATGGACATGGACAAGTGCAAATGCGCCAAGGGCTTTTTGCCGTTCAACAAACATGTCCTACGTGTAGTGGTAAAGGTAAGGTTATCACTGACCCTTGTACCAGTTGTCGTGGTCAAGGACGCGTTGAAAAAACTAAAACATTATCAGTTAAAGTGCCAGCGGGTGTTGATACAGGTGATAGAATTCGTTTAGCCGGTGAGGGTGAAGCAGGCGAACATGGTGCACCTTCAGGTGACTTGTATGTTCAGGTAAATGTTAAAGATCACCCTATTTTTGTTCGTGATGAAAATCATTTATATTGTGAAGTTCCTATTAGTTTTACAACCGCAGCATTAGGTGGTGAAATTGAAGTACCCACATTAGCGGGTAAAGTTAAGCTTAAAGTACCGAAAGAAACACAAACAGGAAAAATGTTCCGTTTACGTGGTAAGGGTGTTAAATCAGTACGTAGTCACTCAACAGGTGATTTAATGTGTAAGGTTGTTTTAGAAACTCCGGTGAGTTTATCTGGTGACCAAGCGGATTTATTACGTCAACTAGAAGAAAAAATGGGTAAAAGTAGTACTAAACATCGCCCGAAAGAAACAGGCTTCTTTGATAGTGTAAAAAACTTCTTTGATGATTTGAAAGGGTAGTATGACATTTAGTTCGTTTCATTAAAATCCCGCATTAGTTGCGGGATTTTTGTTTTGAAATATTGATTCTTATTTTAATGACTCTTTTTTGAAAAACGAACCATGAATAATAAAGATAAAAGAAAAATACTGACTACAGATAAAGAACCACCGTGGCTAACATCAATAACTTCTACGTAAACACGATCATAATCTTCGCTTTCTAACGGTAGTGCATAAAGTTCATTTATATCGTCAGAACTGATACTTGCAACAATGTCACTGTAACCTTCTTGGTATAAATCAATTAAAATATCATAACTATTAGGCTCATATCCTTCTAGGAATGTTGTAATTACTTCATACTTATCATCATCACGATCACCTTCAATGAGAAAGTTATCCGTTGTATAATAATGGGTCCAAGGACCGCCATTTTCACTAATATAAAATAAGGCATAAACTTCTGCCACTTCACTATTTGTATAACTGTAAACGTCAGCATCAAAAATTATATTAAATGTTTGGTAGTAGCCGTCACCATCAAAATCATCATACAAACTTGTTAGTACACTATAAATTGAAAAATTTGTTGAAAACTCTCTACTTTCTACAAGGTTAGATAGTTTTTCTTTACTTTTTTGTGATGCTTTTTGCTCTAAAATAACTTCTCTTGTTAATCCAGTCGCTTTATTTGATTCAGCGTCGGATGTGTTTAATGATTCTTTCATGCTAATAGCATCTATTCTTGCTGCATCGGTGAGCTTATGGCTAAAGTTTTCATAAGAAACAGTACTTCTAGTTGCATCTTGATTTGATGATATTTCATCAGCAATTGTTGTGTTACTAGTTGTTAGTATGATAATGCTAATTAATGACAACATTAGTATGCTAGGGATATTTTTTTTATTTGTATTGATAATGGCTTGGTTATAACTTGTCATAATGTTTATCCTTAATATGTTATTTATCTTGTTTTACGATTGCTATTAAAGCGTATCTAAACTGAACATAAGCTGAACATTAAAAATTCATCCATTAATTAATTTGCTTGGTATTAGGGCTTATTTGTTTTGTTTGAAAAGCTTTTGTTCAGCAAAAATTCAGCTTCTGCTGTTATAATTTAAAATATCAGTATGGATTACTATATTTAGCTGCTTTAATCTTTTACACTGGTTAAGTGTCAGTATTAAGCTGTTTACTAGAGAGAATTATGAAATTAGTTATATTTTTTTTACTTTTATCTATTATGGGATTTTCTGATCATTCATATGGTCAGGGAATTGGCGGGGATGTAAAAAAAACGAAACAACAAAAGCCTAAGTTACAAGTTAATAATGCAAAACAAGCGGCTAAAATTGTAAGAAGAAGGGTTGGCGGTAAGGTATTAAAAGTTCAAAACCAAAGAGTAAATGGTAATCGAAGTTATCGTGTTAAAGTTGTAAAGCCTAATGGACATGTTACCTCTGTGTCGGTTGACGCTAAATCAGGTCGAGTAAAAGGAAAATAAACAGGAGCTGATAATATGCGTTTATTATTAATAGAGGATGATCTTCAGTTACAAAACAATTTAAAACTACACTTAGAACTTTCAAGTTATTCTGTTGATGTTGCTAGCGAAGGTGAAACGGGTTTATATCAAGGCATAGAGTATCCTTATGATGCGGCCATTATTGATATTGGCTTACCTATTATTGATGGCATTAGCGTTATAAAATCACTACGTAAAAAAAATATTTCTTTTCCTATTATCGTTCTAACTGCAAGAGACTCGTGGCAAGATAAAGTTGCAGGGCTAGATGCGGGTGCAGATGATTACTTAACTAAGCCCTTTCAACCAGAAGAGTTAATTGCCCGTTTAAATGCACTGATTCGACGCTCGGTTGGGAAAGCTAGTCCCATTCTTAAAAACGGTCCATTAACCATTAATACCACAAGCTTACAAGTTTCTGTTAATGACAAAATAATAAAACTGAGTAGTTCAGAATATAAATTGCTTGAATATTTAATGTTACACCTTGGTGATGTTAAATCGAAAAGTGTGTTAACTGAACATATTTATGATCAAGATTTTGATTTAGATTCTAATGTTATTGAAGTTTTTATTCGTCGCTTGCGGAAAAAATTAGATCTGAATAATGAATATGGGTTTATTGAAACGCTTCGCGGCCAGGGCTATAAATTAAAAAACTTTTCTCTTTAGGTGCAAAGATATTATGCTTAAGCCATCTACTCATAACATCAAAAGCAATCTAACATTGATAAATAAAATCCAAAAAATACTATTAGGTTTTTATCAATGGCAAAAAAAATCATTAAAGGCAAGGTTGTTACTGAGCGTTTTTGTCATGGTTGTGATCATGTTACCAATTATTGGTATGACTTTAAATAATGCTTTTGATGAACAGCTAAAAAGTGCAATACGCAATGAATTAAAGGCTTATAGTTATTCAATTTTAACGGTTGCAGAAGTTGAAGGTAATCAATTATTAATGCCAGATGTTTTACTTGAAAATCAATTCAATGTTATTCATTCTGGTTTGTATGCTTTGATTACTAAAATACCTTCTTCATTATCATCAACGCAGTTAAACAAAACACTAAATCAAGTTAGTCATTTGTGGTTATCTGAATCCCTACTTACGTTAACTTTACCTGATAATTTACCTATGCCGGCTGTTGGAGATATGGCTTACTCAGAAGTTATCATTGAAGAAAAAATACACTTACTGTATAGCTTTAGTGTGAGTTTTTCTGATAACGGTCAGGTTTTTCCTGTTACTTTGCATATATTGAAAGATAAGACAGAATTTTTAACAGTGTTAAACGATTTTAAACAACAATTATGGACATGGCTAATTATTTTAATGTTGTTGTTTGTTTTTGTACAAATAACGTGGTTATTATGGACTTTAAAACCCTTAACAGTATTAGCACGTGAATTAGAAAGTGTAGAACAAGGCGAAAAAAATGCTTTAGAAGAGAAGTATCCACTTGAATTACAACAAGTAACATCGCAGTTAAATACTTTATTACTTACTGAGCAAAGCCAACGAAAACGTTATCGAAATGCATTGTCAGATCTTGCTCACAGTTTAAAAAATCCCCTAGCGGTTATTCAAAGCCAAGCTGAATTATCAACAAGCTCAGTTGAGCAATTAACCTTAATTAATCAGATTATTGAACACCAATTAAAAAAAGCGCAAAGTGCTGGAGAGTCTTCATGGTATTTAGGCGTCCCAGTTAAGCAAGTTGCTGATAAATTGATTTCTACACTCGCTAAAATTTATCACAGTAAAGATATTCATTTTATTTTAGATATTTCGACTAGTGTAATTTTTAAAGGTGATGAAGCTGATTTAATGGAGATTTTAGGTAATATTTTAGACAACGCTTGTAAAGCAGCAAAGCAAAAAGTTGCCATTTCTGTTAAAAACGAAAATAAAACACTCATTATTACTATTGAAGATGATGGTTCTGGTGTTAATGATACTCAAAAAGAGTTGATTTTATCCCGTGGAGTAAGAGCTGACACTTATAAAGCCGGTTATGGAATAGGACTAGCAATTGTTCGCGATTTAATTGCAAGTTATCAAGGTAAGCTTTGTATAGAAACATCTGAACAGTTAAAAGGTGCTGCTTTTATTATTAAGTTTAATATTTAAATCATACCAATTGGTATTAATGTTCAGCTAGTGTTCAGTTTGTAATTGGTATTATTCTTTTTGAATTTTACCATTAAGGATAGTGTTATGAAAAATCTTTTATTTAAATTAACTTTGTATTTCACTTTGCTAGTGAGTTCTGTACTACTAACTGTTTCAGCTCAACAAGTTGAGAATGAATTTAGTGATGCAGAATTGGCTCAAATGTTAGCGCCAATAGCATTGTATCCAGATAGTTTGCTTACCCATATACTTATCGCATCAACCTATCCTATAGAAATTATAGAAGCACACCGTTGGGTAGAAAAAAATTCAGGTATAGATGTTAGTAAAACAGCTAGACAAATTGAGGAGTTTGATTGGGAGCCTAGTGTTAAAGCATTAACACCTTTTCCTCGTATTTTAAAAAGACTTAGTGATAATTTAACATGGACACGTCAACTAGGTGATGCGTTTTTACAAGATGAAGCTAGATTATTAGAAGCTATTCAGGTTTTACGTAAAAAAGCAGAACTTGCGGGTAGTTTTGATCAAATGGAAAATATGGATGTTAGCTATGAAGATGAGAATATAATTATTCAGCCAACGCAACCAGACATTGTATATGTTCCGTACTATGACACTCGAATGGTTTATGGTTCATGGTATTGGCCTGCTTATCCCCCCATTTATTGGAGACCGCGTTTTAGTTTATCTACAAACCATTATTCCCCTTTTTATTGGCAAACAGGAATACACATTTCATTTAATTATTTTTTTAGCGCATTTCATTGGCATAACAACCATGTTGTTGTAATTGACCATCGCTATTCTAATCATTATCGTCAAAGACGTCTTATTGTTAGCGGACATTATGCTACGCCAAACCGTTGGACACATGATCCTAGTCATCGTAGAGGTGTTGCTTATCGTAGTAATGCAACTAAGAATCGTTATTACAGTAGTCGTCCAAGCATACAACAAACAAAAAGTCGTAGAGTTTCTGATCGAATACTATTAAATGATAGTCGTAACGTAAGAAGTTATCAGAAAAAGAAAGTGTTATCGGGTAAAACAAATTCTAAAATGAGGGAGTTTACTCAACATCAGAAATTAACTCAACATCAGAAACTAACAAAGAAAATTACTAAACAAACGGTTAATACGCGTACAAAGACGAATGCAATTAAAGTAAGTAATGCGTCAAAAATTAAGTCGTTGAAAAGTAACTTAAAACGAGATGGTCAATATAATCATGACCGTGAGAGTTCTCCAAGTAAAAGTCGTAATATTAAACAAAGTAATTCTCAAAAGCCGACATACAAAAGAGCAGTGCCACAACCGGTGAAGTCAAAGTCAGAATATCGTTCGTCACCAAAAAAACAAACGGTTAGTAAGCCTAGAAAAAACAGTAATAATAATTATAGTAGCAAAAGTAGTAGCAAGGTTAGAAGTCAGCCAAGCTCAAAGTCTAAAAGTAGTAGCGCTAGATCAAAAAACAGCTCTTCCTACAAAAGAAACTAAGCTAATTTTTATTATTTTTTAAAGTTAGGTAAAACACCACTGCGGCTATGTTCGAAAATTAAGGATGTTTCAACAGTGGTGACCTCTTCTCTTGAGGTTATATTTTTAAAGACAAACTGTCGTAAATGCTCACTATCTTTTACTGACATATGAATAAAGTAATCATAACTACCACCCATATGGAATAAACTAATAATTTCAGCATGTTGTAATAAGTCATCCCTGAGCTTATTTACAATTTCTTCAGAATAAGGTTGTAATCGAATAGCGGCTATAGCTTCTATATTTCCACCAATTACTTTTAAATTCACATCAATATAAGCACCTTTAATAACACCATTGTGTTTTAGTCGCTTTACACGCTCTAAGCATGTTGATGGTGCAATACCAATGTTAGCGGCTAACTCTTTATTGGTAATGTCAGCATTATTATAAAGAATGGTTAAAATGCGTAAGTCTATATTATCTAACTTTTTCATGAATGATTGAGTTTTAAGTAAATAATGACTTTATGATACACCATGGATAATAGTATTGTTATGCATATTTCTATTTGATATATGGGTATACAGGTATATACAGCAAGGATTAAGTGGTAGTTTAATTGTATTAGTGAATTGTTTACAGCTTTAACGACTACAGCAGTGTTTGAATTTCTTGTTTTTTTTCACTGTAAATGAAGTGCTATAGTGATTACAAGGACAAGTTTCATTGCGCTTAATATTATCAAGTTCTCTATCTTTAACTATGTCACCATCAATATATCGCCATAAATAACGACTATTAGCTTCTTCCTTAATGAACCGAGACTTTTCTCTCATTTCGTGTGATTTATTGTTAATGATAAAATAGACAGAAAACTCAACAAAGGCTTGTTTATCAATAGTATCGCTACAATGATGAACTTTTAATGCTAGCCAAGTACACTCATCTGCCCAGCTACTTATCTCTGAAATTGATTGTAATTGTTGTGTTTCGCTAGCATAAGTATCATAAATATATTGAATGTTCTTGGTAACATAAGCACTAAAGCGTGAACGCATTAATTGTTCAGGATTTTTTGGTGTGTTAGTTAAATTTAAAAAAGGTAAGCAACAATGTCCAAATTCATTCTTTGAACCACAATAGCATTGTATTTTTTTATTTATGGTTTTAGTCATCTTTACACTTTCACTCTATTTTTTAAAAGTAATACCAAATGAAGTAATGAATGATCTATTCATTACTTCAATTGGTATTATTTCTATCTTTTTATTGATCATTAATACGTAGGTTAGTATAAATGACGGTAATATTTATCATTGCGCTTTTATCAAGCGTCTTTT
>Ga0209826_1002936_pt1 | contig 10942 bp, 11 predicted proteins | sample GOMGulsemesocosm_5_FD_184637 | JGI IMG/M metagenome (GOLD analysis project Ga0209826, IMG submission 184637) | Methane-oxidizing microbial communities from mesocosms in the Gulf of Mexico - GOM15C Gulf of Mexico (SPAdes) (version 2) | ecosystem: Environmental > Aquatic > Marine > Cold seeps...
ACTAAAAACTTAGCGTAAACTCAAAAGATCTGTATTGAATGAATATGTACTTATTTGGCAAAATAAGTCACCATAGTAATAAATGAATATTATTTTTAGGATTAGTCGATGAAAAAAAATATAAGCTTACTTGTTTTTCTAAGTATGTGGGCATTAGTTGCCTGTGTGCAAGTGCCAGTCGAAAAGAATAGCAGGGCTAATCAACTGGCTATTTCCAGTGTTAGAGATTTACCTGTTTCCTATCCCGAGGGGAGTGTTTTTTTATTATCACCTAAATATGTCAAAGAGACTTCACTTAAAACTGAGCAAACACAAGCTATTTATCAGCTTTATAGTCGCGCTATTGTGAGAGACTTGCAAAATAACGGTTTTGTAAATACGCTATCAGCAACACAACCTGCTTTTTATGTTGGGTTTGGTCTTGCTCTGACGGATGATTTTTCTGATGACATAATTAATGAGAAATTTGGTATTTCCCCTGGGTTACCTGAGCAGAATAACTTGATGAAAGGCAGCTTTTTAATTTACATTGAAGATGCTAGCACGGGTGAGCAAGTTTGGCGTGGTATTGCGCAAGCTTTTGCGCATAAAGATCTATCAGCAGAGCAAAGAAAACAAAGAGCTGAAAGTGTTGTTTCTGAAGTAATGAAACAGTTTTACCAAACGAATTAGTACATTTCTGTAGCACTTATTTCCATGACAACTCAACTCTTTTGAATTGTCATGAGTCTCTACCCTTATTCCTCGGAAACCACCCATGAAAACGTTATTACCCGTACTGCTTTGTTTCTTTTTTTTATTTAACCTTAATAACCTCTCTGCAGAAGAACAAGATGCTCCTCAAGTGTCATTAAAAGACATTTTAAAAAAAGAAAATCAACAAACGAAAAAGGCCACTTCAGAAGATATAAACTTAGAGTACGATGTACCTGAAGATAAGCTTAACCGAGGTCAGCCTCAAAGTAGTTTTGAGGGGTTTTTATTGGCAGCGAAAAATAAAGATTATTCTCGTGCTGTTTTATTTATGGACTTTAGAAATGTACACGCAACTACTCTGGCAATAGGGGAAGAAGAGCTTGCGCGGCAATTATATGTTGTTTTAAGTAGAACCTTATGGATAGATACTGACCTGATCAGTAGTGATCCTTTAGGTAATATTGATGAAAAAAACATTCCTAGTTATCGAGAGTTAATAGGTTCTATTGCGACTAAACAAGGCTCTGTTGGTATTTACCTTCAACGTGTTCCAAGAGAAGGTGATAAAACAAAGATCTGGAAAGTCTCTAATGCGACGGTTAATAAAATACCTTTGCTTAATGATGAATATGCTTACACGCCATTAGGTGAATGGCTCTCAAAAAACACTCCGTCAGCCAATTTCTTAGGAATAGCGTTGTGGCAATGGGTTTACTTCTTTTATATATTTTTTGTGTTTTTTCTTCTAGCAAAAATATTGACTTGGACTACCACCAAAATATTACTGTTTTTTAATGTTAAGCTCACGATGGAAACTCAGAAGTTTATAAAAAAACCCTTAGCCTTATTATTATCTATCTTATTTTTACGCGTGTTGTTTCCTGAAGAAAACACCACGTTAGCATTAAAGGCTGTTTCTGAAGGCGCAACCTTATTAACAATTGCTTGGTTATGGGTACTATTTCGTCTTGTTGATTTAATGAAAGTAAAAATAGCAGCAAGGTTTGTGAAACAAGACAAACCCCTAGCTGTTTTTTTATTAAGACCCGCTGGCACGGTTATCAAGTCTTTTATTGCCATCATTACGGCACTTATTTGGTTTGAAAACCTAGGTTTTAGTGCAACAACGTTACTGGCAGGTTTAGGTATTGGTGGTTTAGCCATTGCACTTGCCGCACAAAAAACAGTAGAAAACATTATAGGGGCGATTGCTTTATATACATCGGCACCCGTTAGGATCGGGGACTTTTGTCGTTTTGATAAATACCTTGGCGTGGTGGAAGAAATAGGTTTACGTGCCACACGAATAAGAACATTAGATCGCACCGTTATCTATGTTGCTAATGCTAAATTTATTGATATGGAAATTGAGAACTTTTCAGAGCGAGAAAGAATTGCTTTTCGTCCTAAAATTTACCTAAAACCTACAGGTAAGATGGAAAATATTCAAGCTTTAGTCACCACGTTGCGAAAGTACTTCTCAAGCTTAGATACATTATCGGTTGACCCACAGCGAGTACATATCAAAGCGTGTACTCAAATGGGTATTGAACTTAATATTTTGCTGTATGTAAAAACAACTGATTTTAATGTGTATTTAGATGAAATTAACCAATTAAATTTAACTATTTTATCTCTACTTGAACAACATAATTGCCAATTACAAGTCACGAATAAATTAATGGCCGTGTAAAGTGTTGGGATATTTAAGTGCTATGAGTTTGCTCAAAACCTGCAAGTACCGTAAATAATTGTTCTATCTTTTTTACTAAGGGGATCAGCAGTTGTTGTTGCCCTTTATTGGCTTGCCAGTGTAAAAGATCGTCAGCAACTTCTTCTACATAGGGTTGAAAGGTATTAGCAGAGCAAGCAAAACCGGCCTCTTTTTTGAATACGGACTCAAAGCCTGCTTTTTTATGTTCACGTAAATCAGCTAAAGTAGCGTCAGCGGTAAGTGATCTTTTTAAAATCAACGAAATATTTTCAATTAATTGTTGTTCAATGGCTTTGCTCATAAAGATCTCTTCTTTAGTATAAAAATGAGTATTCGTAATAATTCGTAATAGTAATAGTAATAGTAATAGTGCTAACTAATTAAGACTAACAAATTGGGGTTAATGAATACTCGACCTGCTGAATTATGCCAGATTAATCGGTGTTTTGTTAGCTTCACCCGCAATTTCTCTCACCAGTTTAGGCATTAAAAATCCCGGTAATGCTGCCAACATTTCTTTGGCAATACTAATCGCTTTCTCTTCACTAACATCAAAGTGTGCAACGCCTTGTACCTGATCAAGCAAGTGTAAATAGTAAGGTATAATCCCTGCGTCATACATATTTTCACTTAAAGTAATTAAGGTTTGAGCATCGTCATTAACACCTTTAAGCAATACGCTTTGGTTGAATAATGGAATTCTAGCTTCGCGAAATAATTCTAATGCTTGTACCACATCATCGGAAAGTTCATGGTGATGGTTAATATGTAAAACTAGGGTGGCTTTAAGGCGCGAATTAGCCAACAGTTGCACAAGCTCTGGAGTAACTCTATTCGGTATTACCACGGGTAGTCGACTATGAATACGCAACCGCTTTACATGAGGTATGTTTTCTATTTTCTCAACAAGCCACGTTAAATGTTTATCACTCGCCATTAAGGGATCACCGCCACTAAAAATAACTTCGGATATTGATTTATGGCGAGCAATATAATCTAACGCTTTTTGCCAGCGCTGTTTATTCGGGCTATTTTCTTGATAAGGGAAATGACGGCGAAAGCAGTAGCGGCAATTTATCGCGCAACCTGACTTTACAATCATTAGTACTCGGCTTTTATACTTGTGCAATAGCCCCTCAACTGTGCTTGTGTGTTCTTGTAAGGGATCTTGGCTAAAACCTTCGCTAACAACAAACTCAGTATTTAACGGCATAACCTGTTTCAATAAAGGATCGTTAATATCACCCTTTTTCATACGTTTTATAAAGGGTATAGGCACACGCACAGGAAATAACTTTCGTGCTTTAAAGTGTTGTTTATAAATATCAGGGCTAATAGCTAACATTTTTAAGAGTCTTTCAGGCTCAGTGATAACTTCACGTAAATCTTTTTGCCATGAATTTTCATCGCAAAGATGCAATTGCGGGTCAATTTGGGTTATTATCTGCGATAATTCTAATTTCAACTTTTGATCTTTACCTTAATTATGTATATATATGTATGCTGCTATGGATGCTGCATAGTCTACATAGTTTAATGGTAATAGATAAATAATTAAAGAGCACAACTATGGCTAATTTCAGTACTAACCAGTTTAAAGCTGGACTTAAAATCATGCTTGATGGCGAACCTTGTAACATTCTTGAAAATGAATTGGTTAAGCCAGGTAAAGGGCAAGCTTTTAATCGCGTTAAAATTCGTAAACTAGTATCAGGTAAAGTATTAGAAAAAACCTTTAAATCGGGTGAGTCAGTAGAAGGTGCCGATGTAATGGATGTTGAATTAGCATACCTTTATGCTGATGGTGAGTTTTGGCATTTCATGAACAATGAAACTTTTGAACAAATTGCTGCCGATGATAAAGCCGTTGCCGATGCGTTAAAGTGGTTAGTTGAAGGGGATATTTGTACTATCACGTTATGGAATAATTCACCTATTTCAGTTACCCCGCCTAACTTTGTTGAAATTGATATTACTGAAACAGACCCCGGTTTAAAAGGTGATACGGCGGGTACCGGTGGTAAACCTGCAACCTTAGCAACGGGCGCTGTTATTCGTGTACCTTTGTTTGTACAAATTGGTGAAAAAGTAAAAATTGATACCCGCTCAGGTGAGTATGTATCACGCGCGTCGGCTAAATAAGGAGAAAAATATGAAAAACCTGATGTTACTCACGTGTACTTTAGTGTTGTTATCATTTTGTTTCAGTAGTGAAACCTATGCAAAGCAAACAAAACGAGCGGACAAGTGGGAAGGAACGTTTCAATTCATTAATAGCCAGTCTAGCGATTTTAGCACTGCAAATGGCTCAGGTGCTGATCTTGATAATGATCTTGGTTGGGGGTTTACTTTTGGCTATAACGTCAATCCACATATATTGGTTAATTTTGGCTTTACCTCTATAACGCCAAGATATGATGCGACTCTCATTGGTGAGAATGGTAATAGCACCAACATCAAGCATAAAATGAACATGTATAACAGTCAGTTTAATGTGGTTTATAACTTTATGACCGATCAGTTCACTCCGTTTGTGCAAGCAGGTGCAGGGTGGAGTTATCTTGATAGTAATATTGCTAAAGGTCCATCAGGTTCTGTGTGTTGGTGGGATCCGTGGTGGGGATATTATTGTGATTATTATCAAAATACCCATAACGATACTCGCTTTTCATACAATGTTGCTGCAGGTGTAAGGTACGAGTTAGATAATAGTATGTTCTTTCGTGCTAGTTATCAGCAAAACTGGACTGATGTAAATTATTCTAGTGACTTAAATGTGGGTATGTTTCATCTAGAAGTAGGTTCTCTTTTTTAATAGTTCTATGTGTCCTATGTGATTATTAGTCTATTTTTAGTCTGTTTTTAGTCTATTTTAACCTATTTTGATTTCGTTTGTTCTGAGTAGCCCTTTAACATATTCAGAAATACTCAGAACAAACAACTGCAAATCAACCACAAGGTTGAATCACACCGAGTTACAATTGTAGGCCTCCTTTATTGAGATGATGACCTAAATGCCGACCGACAAGTGTTTCTCAAGTTGTTGGTGATAAATGCAGGTAGTACCCTTTACCAGCAAAGGTAAGCTTATATGTCGCATCGTTGCTATTTAAGTTCTCAGTATTCTTTTCTAATAGCCCTTTTTCTATTAATAGCGTTAACATACTACTAGATAACTCTGTTAACTTAGCTTTGGCTGTGATCTCTACCTTAGTGGCAACACCTTTAAATGAATAAAGCGCTCGTATAACGGCTGTTTCTGCTTCTGAAAGTGTAGGAAGTTGGCCAGTGTAAGGTGGATATTGATCTTTAGAGTACTTGCCGCAAATGCTTTGGTATGATGCTTGTATTGCTTGAATATCTTCTTTTTTATCACCCGTTAATTTAAAGGTATGAAAAACGCCTGTTTCTTTATTCTTGTAATCAACTTTAGCGAGAAAAATAGGCAATTGACACCCCTGTGCAACATGATAAAATCCAGCTTTCCATCTACTTACAGCGCCACGGGTACCTTCAGGCGTAAATAAAAAAAACACTCTGTTTCCTTTTTGTGAATTAATAAATGTTTTTATTTGTTCAACTTGCCCTTGTCCTTTTGATGACCGATTTATGGGTATTGCACCTAACCACATTAACCAAGTACCTAAAACAGGCACTTTACACAAGCTATCTTTTATTGAAAAATATATTTTTACATCTTGTAATATGGCCGCACCAAGAGCATAAATAAAATCCCAGTTTGATGTATGCGGAGCGGCAATAGCGACTCCTGCACCTTCAGGTGGAAATTTACAGACCTTCCAACCAGCTAGTTTGAACCATATATAAAAGAGTGATTTTAAAAAGTACTTGGTAAATATACCGTCAAAAATGGTTTTTTCGCGCATGGAAAGTGATTTTTTAGTCATGAGTTATACCAGTAAAGAGATGTATAGAAGATAATAAGGTTAATTGTAGCATAACTTAATATATCATTTGTTTACACGGGTATGTATACCCAAACCTCTTCAAGATGCAGGATTCAGCTGGAATTAGAAACGTCTTTAGGCAAGGCTTTAATCGAAGAGTCAGTGTTTTTTAAGAGTGATTATCAATAAGTAACTATGAAAGTGGCTAACCTGAATCAAGTGTATAACCCTGTTTATCTATGCAGCATAATCGATAAACTTGCGATAAATTTGCGATAAACTTGGTGCTAAATTTATTCTGTTAAATCAGCTGTTTTGATGGTTGAAATTCTAATTAAAAACACTATATTAACTTGCCGAAGAGGTAATATTTTTTTTCGTAAATTTTACAAGGTAAATTCATGGCCTACGCACTAGAAATTTCTCATTTAGCAAAAACTTATAAAGGTGGTTTTCAAGCACTTAAAGGTATTGATTTAACTGTGAAGCAAGGTGACTTTTTTGCTTTACTGGGGCCCAATGGTGCTGGAAAATCGACAACTATCGGTGTTATCACTTCTTTGGTGAATAAAACACAAGGACAGGTAAAAGTTTATGGCTACGATATTGATACTGATTTAGAAAAAGCTAAATCTTTTATTGGCTTAGTACCACAAGAGTTTAACTTTAATCAATTTGAACCATTGCTCAATATTTTAGTCAATCAGGCTGGGTATTATGGTGTTAACACAAAAACAGCAATGAAACGTGCTGAAAAATACCTTAAACAATTAGCGTTATGGGATAAGCGCAATGCACCGGCTCGTACCTTGTCAGGTGGTATGAAGCGTCGTTTAATGATAGCGCGTGCATTAATGCACGAGCCTCAGATATTGATTTTAGATGAACCCACGGCAGGGGTTGATATTGAAGTTCGCCGTAGTATGTGGGAATTTCTTCGAGAGTTAAATAAAGAAGGTATTACTATCATTCTTACCACTCACTATTTAGAAGAAGCAGAAATGTTATGCCGTAATATTGCTATTATTGATGATGGTGAAATTGTTGAAAATACCAGTATGAAAGCGCTGTTAGCTCAATTAGATATTGAAACCTTTGTTTTTGATTTAGGATCTTATGATAAAATGTTCGTGTTAAATAATATAGACTATCGGATGATTGATGATCACACGTTAGAAGTCGACTTAAGTAAGAAGCAAAATCTTAATCAGGTGTTTGAACAGTTATCAATGCAAAACATAAAGGTATTAAGTATGCGTAATAAAAGTAACCGATTAGAAGCATTATTTGTTAATCTTATAGCTAATAAAGATTCTAATAAAAAGTCCAATAAACAGCCCAGTAAAAAACTCGCGCCAGCAAAAGTTTAATATTATGAATTATTCTATCGCCTTAAAAAGTATTTTAAATAAAGAAATCCAGCGTTTTATGCGCATTTGGGTACAAACGCTAGTACCTCCTGCTATCACTATTAGTTTATATTTTGTCATTTTTGGCTCTCTAATCGGCTCTCGTATTGGTGAAATGGGCGGCTTTGATTATATGACGTTTATTGTGCCAGGCCTGATCATGATGAGTGTTATCACCAACTCATATTCGAATGTAGCCTCATCTTTTTTTAGCGCTAAATGGCAGCGAAATATTGAAGAAATGCTCGTAGCACCAGTGCCAAACTGGGTGATTGTTGCTGGTTTTGTGGGTGGAGGTATGGCGCGGGGCATATTAGTCGGTTTAATTGTGACTCTGGTGTCATTGTTTTTTGTTGATATTCATATTCATAATATTTGGGTGATTATTGCAACCGTGTCGTTAACCTCGGCAACCTTTGCTTTAGGTGGTTTGATTAATGCTATTTTTGCAGGCTCATTTGATGACATATCCATTATCCCTACTTTTGTGTTAACACCTTTAACCTACCTTGGCGGTGTATTTTACTCGATTAGTTTGTTGCCTGAATTTTGGCAAGGCGTGTCAAAAGTGAACCCCATCGTTTATATGGTTAATGCTTTTCGTTATGGTTTCTTAGGTATTTCCGATGTTAATATAACAACCGCTTTTGCCGTGATAGGTTTTTTCATTATTACCTTATTTATCATTGCAATGACATTGATTAACAAAGGTATAGGATTAAGAACGTAATAATGGATAAACAAAAAAAAATAGAGGGTGACTCTAAAGCTATTGTTACCAACCAAGAAGGCATTCATGAAAAACTAGAAGTGATCGTTGAAAAACATTTTTCATATCCTTTTCAAAAGCCCTATCAAACTCATACAAAACAGGCTTTTGAAAAAATTGATATTATTGTAAAAGCCTTTTTATTGGATAACCCTGACAGTGAAGTAATTTTAGATGCTTGTTGTGGTGTTGGTCAAAGTACACGCTTATTAGCAAAACAAAACCCAGAAGCGTTAGTGATTGGTGTTGATAAGTCCGCACATAGAATAAATCGTAATGTTGAAGATGTTAATGACAATAACAATAACAATAACAACATCAACAACAATTACCATTTAGTACGGGCGGATCTTAATGATTTTTATCGCTTAGTGAAAGCGGCTAACTGGCCAATAAAGAAGCATTATATTTTATACCCTAATCCTTGGCCTAAATCTAAACATGTACAACGCCGCTGGCATGGCAGTGCCATTTTTCCTACCTTGATCTCTATAGGTGAACAAATAATTTTACGCAGTAACTGGCGTTTATACTTGGAAGAATTTCAGTTAGCAGCGGATATTGCGGGTTTAACAGGTAAAATTATGCCAATAGATACTGGTGAGCCATTAACACCATTTGAAGCTAAATACCAAGCGAGTCATCAACAATGCTGGCAGCTTATTGTTGAAACTGCTTATTATGGTTATGATAGCTAGCTAGCGCCAATTTATAATGATTATACGGGTATAGAAAATGATTAAACGCACCGCTAAAGCGACACATGAATCGCTACAAGCAATTTTTACTACCGCTGAAGCACCAGATTCAGCATTAGGGCTTATTGAGCAAGACTTATCGCATAATTTAGCGGGCTTTCTCAATAGTCATATTGTCTCAAGTAAAAACGCCTTAACCGACATCGAACAAGACTTCATTTGCCCGCGTATACCTGAACACCCCGCATTTGTTTCTGATCATGTGAACCACTTGTTAGATAAGTTAGTCGCACAGTCGGTACATACTGCCAGCCCGAGCTTTATCGGTCACATGACTTCAGCACTACCTGCTTTTATTTTACCCTTGTCAAAGTTAATGATGGGGCTAAATCAAAACCTTGTAAAAGTAGAAACCTCAAAAGCCTTTACGCCATTAGAGCGGCAAGTGCTAGGTATGATGCACAATTTAGTGTATCAAAAAGAAGGGATCTTTTATCAAGATTGGATGCATAGCGCCAAGCATTCACTAGGCTCTTTTTGTTCAGGCGGTACCGTCGCGAATATTACCGCACTGTGGGTTGCTCGAAATAAGTTACTTAAAGCCGAGGGTGATTTTAAAGGCGTTAGTCGTGTCGGTTTGTTTGCTGCTTTACAATATTATGGTTATCAAGACTTGGTGATCCTTATTTCTGAACGCGGCCATTATTCTTTAAAGAAATCAGCTGACATCCTTGGTATTGGACAAGATAGTGTCATCGCTATTGAAACCGACGAAAACAATAAAATAGATTGCCAAAAACTAGCACAAAAATGCCAACAGCTTAAAGAGCAAAATATTAAAGTATTGGCTATTGTTGGTGTTGCGGGTACGACTGAAACAGGTAATGTTGATCCGCTTGATAAAATGGCTGACATTGCTGAGCAATATCAATGTTATTTCCATGTTGATGCTGCGTGGGGTGGCGCGACATTGTTATCTAATAAACACCGCTATTTGCTTAAGGGTATTGAACGTGCTGACTCAGTAACGATTGATGCTCATAAACAAATGTATGTACCTATGGGTGCTGGCGTGGTGTTATTTAAAGATCCCTCTTCAGTCGCTGATATTGAACACCATGCAGAATACATAATACGTAAAGGCTCAAAAGATTTAGGAAGCCACAGCTTAGAAGGCTCTCGTTCTGGTATGGCAATGTTAGTGTATGCTAGCTTGCATATTATCAGTCGCCCTGGTTATGAAATGTTGATTAATCAAGCGATAGAAAAAGCCAAATATTTTGCAGAGCTTATTAATCAGCATGATGATTTTGAATTAATTACTGAACCAGAGCTTTGCCTATTAACTTACCGTTATGTGCCAAAAACAGTACAAAAATCATTTGTGCGTAGTGATAATAAATCACTAACTGAATGGAATGATTTATTAGATAAACTCACTAAATTTATTCAAAAGCGTCAAAGGGAAAATGGACGCTCTTTTGTTTCTCGTACTCGTATAAAAGCAGATCGCTATAACGATGAAAAAATTACTGTATTTAGGGTGGTTTTAGCTAATCCATTAACGAGTCATGAAAACTTACAAGATATATTAGCTGAGCAATGTTTATTAGCACAAGAAAGTAAAAAGTTTCTACCGCAGCTATTAGCCTCAGCACAAACAAAAACAGTAGCGAGTTTATCTGGATAATATATGCATGGGTATACTGGAAAAATCACCGTGACATTACTGTAGGCATTACTGTAGG
>Ga0209826_1002937_pt1 | contig 10940 bp, 11 predicted proteins | sample GOMGulsemesocosm_5_FD_184637 | JGI IMG/M metagenome (GOLD analysis project Ga0209826, IMG submission 184637) | Methane-oxidizing microbial communities from mesocosms in the Gulf of Mexico - GOM15C Gulf of Mexico (SPAdes) (version 2) | ecosystem: Environmental > Aquatic > Marine > Cold seeps...
GCTGAAATGGCTGATGCATCAAGCAGCTCATTAGAAAAAAACAATGACGTTGCCCATTCTTTATATGCTTTAGCGAGTAATTTAAAAGATCAAATAGCATATTTTAAAGTAAGTGATAGTTAATTTAACTTTATTTTCAACAGACTATTCTATCACTGAGCTGATTTATCCATCAAAAAAGTTTGTTATATTGGCTCTTAATTCATCGGCAAAAATCGGCTTACCTCTCGTCTTTAGGTAAAGGTTGCTTAGTCGCGAACAACCTTTACCTAATGTAGTCAAATACCTTAAAATAGCCTTATCAATAAAACGTAATGCTTCACATTGCAAAATTCAAACAATCATTAGTTATCTGGAAAATCTAAATCATGCGAGTAGCCGTTTCTCAATTTGCCACCTCTTTAAATGCTCAAGAAAACCTAGCAACCTGTGTTCGTATGATCAATGAGGCGGCAGTGTGCGAGCCATGTTTAATCGTTTTGCCTGAATTTTGTAATACACTTTTTTGTAATGAAGTGCTTGATAATACTCAACCTTGGTACGTCGATCATAATCAGGCATGGCATGAAGCCTTAACTCTTAATGGTGCTTTTTTACAATCGATAGCAGCGCAAGCGAAAAAGCATAATTGTTATATTGTCATCAGTGTCACTTTACGACGAGACCCTTTGCGTGATCACCAAAACGGCTCGATTAAATCAAACATTAGTGTCACTTCATGTTTATTTTCACCGCTTGGAAAGCTCATTCAGCAAGCGGATAAACCAGTGTTAACGGGGTATGAAAATGACTTTTTCACTAGCGCGAGTAAAGTTTCTGAAGTGGTCACTACGCCCTTTGGAAAGCTCGGTTTTTTGAGTGGTTGTGATGATATAACCTTTGAGGCGTCACGTGGCTTAGCTTTAGATGGCGCACAATTGTTGTGTCATTCTATGAGCTCATTTGCACTAGATCAAAGCAGTTTACACGGCCCGGCTCGAGCGTGTGAAAATAACGTGTTTTTAGCGGCAGCAAATAAAGTTGGCTCACTGATACCGCAACAGCCAGTACAAAATTTAATTCCTCAAGAGATGCTTGTTGGTGTTGGTCAAAGCCAAATAGTTTCTCCCGATGGCAAAGTGCTAGCAAAGCTGAATAATAATGAAGAAGGTTTTATTTTTGCTGATATTGACCTGGCTGGGGCAGGGTTCAATAACAAATGTCGACCTGATGGCACCGAATTGACTAAGCAGCGACGTCCTGAACTTTATCAACACCTAACATTGCCGATGAAACACCAAAGCCAGCATGAACACGTACATGAACATGAACTTGCACAAGCACATAAGGTACCCGCAACAGCTAATGTTGCGATATTTGCAACCTACAAGTCTAACGAACCAGCCATTGAAGATGTGTGTCATTACATTGAAAACAACCTGAGCGATATTATTCAACTACCCGAATTATTCTTTCTCGCAGACAAAACAGTCACTCATGATACCGAACAACTCGCTCAAGTAGGCAGCTTGAGTGAGTTGTTAATTAATCAAGTCAGCGCAGTGCTAAGGCCTTTTCAATACGTGTGCACTAGCCTCGTTATTGAGGGCATGCATCAGGCGGTACTAATAAGCGAACATGGTTTATTTGCCACACAAGAGCAACTGCATTTTTGTCAAAGATATCAGTGGACGGCATTAGGTGATGAGGTAAAAACGATAGAGTTACCCTTAGAACAGGGGAATATTAATGTGACGATGCTAACAGCCGATGACGCTAACATAGCTGAAATAGTCAAGGTTGCGGCTTTAAATGGCATCCACTTGTTACTGGTTCCTTTTGATATTCAAGAGCCGTGTGAGGTTGAATATAGTTTGTTATCTTGCGCCGCCGAAAATAGAATTTGCATCGTTGCCGCGAGCCGTGAAAAAAGCTTTAGCAATAGTTTTTCTAGCGGTAATACTAATAATAGTGCTAATAACGGCACTAATAACAGCACTAACAACAGAGCTAATGACAATATTGATAACCAAAATAAAAATAAGAAAAAACTCAAACCACAGAAATCCACCGGATTAATTGCCAGTTTGACCCCTGACTTAACCTTATTAGCCTTATGTAAATCAGGTAAGTTTAATGGTTATATCAACCAGCCTCTCGTCAAACATCAGCATGGTAAAATCACCAAAGCCTTGATTCATCCTGCTGCTGCGGGTAATAAGCTTATGGCGACTAAAGATATCTGGTAATAGTGTGATTGGATGTTTTAAATTAAGTTTGTTGTATGTGGAGCATGCTAATATTCGAAGTCGTAGCATGGTTACAAGTTATTTAAGGCTCAGTCTATCAACCATGAAATCAACAAACACCCGTACTTTAGGGGCTAAGTGCCTATTATGAGCATACACCGCGTGAATTGGTGTACTTCTGGGCAGCATAGGGAATGACTCGAGTATAGGCACTAGTTGGCCCAGCTTTAGTTGTTCTGAAATCATCCAACTCGGGATCATAACAATTCCGGTATTTGCCATGGCTAAATTTCGTAAGAATGTCAGGCTATTAACGTTTGTTCTGCACTTAATGGGTATGCATTTAATGTCACCTGAATCGTCAAAGTTCCAGGTGATTTCTCCTGATTGCGTTTTGAATGAAATACAATTATGTTGTGCCAGTTCATCAGGTCTTTGAGGAATACCAAATTGTTTTAGATACTGTGGGCTTGCGCAAATAACGGAATGACTGGTCATTAGTTTTCGGGCAATCATACTTGAATCTTCTAAATGTCCCATACGTATAGCTAAGTCAATTCCGCTCTCAAATATATCTGCCAAGCCTGCACTCATTGTGATGCGTATATTGATGTCAGGATATAGTCGTAAAAAATCGGGTAATAACGGCTCGATGAAAGCCAAGGCAAAATCAACTTCTGCGGTAATATGAAGGTTGCCAGCAGGCGAATTAGACAACTGACTAACAGCTAACTTAGCTGTTAGTATATCTTCAATAATTCTTTTGGCATGCTGGTAGTAAATTTCACCTGCTTCAGTGAGTTTTTGCTTGCGCGTAGTCCGTTGAAATAGTCGAACACAAAGATGTGTTTCTAATTGAGACACTTGTTTAGATATGGATGAGGGGGTTACGCCAAAATAACGTGCCGTGGATGAAAAACTGCCTTCTTCGACAACTTTTACAAACAGTTCCATTTCAGATATTTCTTTCATTGGTTACGCTCCGCAACTTTCATATTTATCTAAAATGACCTGTGTAATAGTGACCTAAATTCGAATAATAAGGCATACTAACTTTACATTAGTATGCCTTGCAAATACCAAATATTTGCAAAAGTGCCTAGACAAGCATATCAAATATTCTATAACACGCACCATACATCGGTTATTCAATAGCTATCTTTCGCTCCTCAATCAGGGGCTTATGCCAACGTTCACTCTCAGCTTCAGAGTCTAACGGCGTTCCAGCCACTGAATTGGTATAGTTACTGATTAGCTTTATTGCCAGACCCAAGATGACTTCCAATACCTGTGCATCTGTGTACCCTGCATCGAGAAATATCTGTAGTTGTGTCTCAGATACTTTTCCACGATTTGCCAACAAACCACGAGTAAAGTTAGATAGCTCATTTAACTTGGCGTTTGCTATTTTACCTCCGTTTCTAAGCGCTAAAAGGTCATCTTTAGACATACCTAATTGTTTGGCTAAAATACTGTGCCACGGCACACAATAGCTGCATTCGTTCTCGTAGTTTGCTGTAAGATAAACAACCTGACGCTCAATAGCCGTAAGGGATGTTGTGTCAAATTGCTCCCACATAAATGTGTATCCAGCTAGCAACTGTGGTGACAGTGCCATTACCTTTTCAACATTTGGGATCATGCCAAAATTTTCTTTAGCCTGAGCTAACCACTGTAACGAAGCTTGAGGCGCATTCGATTCATCAAGTAAAGGAAAATTCATTATTTGCCCCCAGTGTTATTAGCAACTTGTGATTTGTTTGATGAACCCCCGAGAGTAAGTTCTCTTTCTTTATTTTTTGAAAAAGACTTTACTGCATTGCCAATAAGCGCGCCAAAAAGCTTAACGGGCCAAGAACGTGGCAAAAACCTATTTTCCCATGCATAGAGCTTATTCAACAACCCAGGCACAACCGTCGCGCCTCTGCCAAGGTTTTTAAGCCCTGTCATTGCCACAGATTTTGGTTTCTGGACAAACATAGGTAATAAAGACAAATTCATTTCAAGGCCATGGGCAAATGGCGTATCAGTCAATCCCGGTGATAAGACTAAAACATCGATGCCCTTTTTTCTCAGCTCAACATTTAACGCCTCTCCAAGCATGAGAATATAAGCTTTTGTTGCTGCATAGGTAGAAAAGAGGGGAATACCTTGGTAACCAAAAAGGCTGGATACAAGAATTACGCCTGATTTTTTTCTCAATGATAATTTACTACCAAAAACATGTACTAACTCAGTAGGAACGCTAACATTTAGCTTGATCATACGCTCTAAATCAACGTAATCCTTTATAAGAAAATCGCCCATTTCATCAACACCAGCACTTGGAATAATAAGGCCAATATCTAAGTCAGCCACACCATCGTATAACGCTTTGACGGCGTTGGGTTCAGTAAGGTCTATCGCAACCACTCGCACATCGATGCCGTAAAGATTTTTAAATTCCAAAGCCTGTGTGTTGAGCAGTTCACTTCGTCTGGCAACAAGCACTAAATTAAAGCCTTGTTTTGCTAAGTTTTTGGCAAATTCAAAACCTATTCCTGAGGATGCCCCCGTAATCAGCGCCCAATGACCATACCGTTTTATAAGTGACTTCATGAGTCCTCCTTAATATTCTTTGTTGTTTTGTTTATTATATTTATTCATTCATCATTTTTTTAACATCATTCAAGGCGAGCGCTTGACCACCTACGCCCCAGTGACCGTCGTTGACTTCTTGAATAACAACCCAAGTAACCGCTCTTAATTTCTCGCTGGTAACTTCAGTAACTGCATCGGTAACTTTTTGGATTAGTGTTTCAGATTGGTTTTTATCTAGCTCATTTTTGAACACTTTTATTTCAATTAAAGGCATATCATTGCTTCCTATAAAATATTATTACTGGTATTAAACAGTGCTTGCTCTAACTAAGGCATTATTAAAATCTTCTTCAGGCGTTCCAGTAAGCAAGGATGGTTGAAAACGTACCGCTTTAACCGCGTTTATTCCTATCATGTCAAACCACCAAGCGAGGTAAGTCGAGTGAAAGTTGGTGCCATATTTTTCATTGGCGCCAGGAGAAAAAACGCCTGAGGTATAAAATACCGTGGCTTTTTTATTTGCTAGCAAACCTGAATATCCTGCTTCTGGATCAAAGCCAAATAACAAACCTGGTTGAGTAATGATGTCAATATAGTGCTTTAGCTTGTATGGAATACTGCCATTCCACATTGGCACAGAAATCACTATTTCATCTGCTGAAGTAAAGCGACTGACAATTTCTACAATTTCATCCCAAACAGTTTTAAGGGAGTTGTTCATTTCGCCGACACCAAAAAATGTCATCTTAGCTGATGCTTGATCGCCGCTGAATTCGGGTAGGTTTTCATGCCACAAATCCAATGTATCAATAGTAATAGAGGGATCTTTTTCTAATCTGGCATTGATGTAAGTTGTTGCTAGAGTTCTAGAGTTGGACTCATGTCCTCTTGGGGAAGCGATAATGTGTAATATGCTAGTCATAACTATTTTTCCTAAAGTAGATGGTTAAATTAAGTAACTCCACGACATAGCATTTTTATAAAAGATTGCTTAATGGCGCAGAGGGGGGTTATTTAGTTTGTCTATCATCATCTATTCTCATGCGGACAAAAACATGATTTTAGGAATATGATTTATGAAAAATTGGAATAAATAAAATGAAGTATGCATTGTTAAAATGTACAAGAAATTTTCACCCGATGAATTTTTGCTTGTTCCATGAAACGGGTTTTGAAATTTAGTTATCTGTTCTCATTGATGCCATGGTTGTTTAATTGGATAACTTTTATATTCACTAAGGTATAATTATCCTTCATCAAATATAAGAGTTAACATCATCAACCATAGCGATCAAAAAGAGATAAACCAGTTACTCCCTTCTGTAGCCGTTTCAGTAGCCAATACACAACTCAAAATTGCTAGCTTCAATTTGTTTAATTACCTTGAACCCCCCAATGCTTTTTATGAGTTTGAGCGCATTTATAGCGCAGAGCAATGGCAAAAAAAGCAACATTGGATTAGTGAGTATTTGCGTGAATATCAGCCCGATATTATTGGCTTTCAAGAGGTTTTTAGTACTGAGTCGTTAAAAAAATTAGTAGTAGGGCAGGGTTATGACTATTTTGAAGTGGTTGATCAACCCCATGTTATTGATGATTTTATTTATCAACGCCCTGTGGTCGCCATTGCGTCTCGTTATCCTATTGTTGCCATTAAAGCGGTAAAACCAAATACTGAGCTTGCCCAAGCATTAGGTTTAACAAATGACTTTTCTTTTAGTCGCAAGGTATTAAGGGCTACGGTTGAAGTACCTCATATAGGCCACTGTGATTGTTATGTGGTGCACTTTAAATCTAAACGTTCAATGATTGAGCTTGATGAGCGTAATAAAAACTGCTCGGCAGAAAAAACCATTATCGAAAGCCTGAAAGCACAAGTAGCTGGTGGTTGGGGCTCAACCATACAACGTGGCAGTGAAGCGACGTTATTAATGATTGATATGATTGAACGACGTGAGGCTACTGGTCACCCGATGATATTAATGGGGGATTTTAATAATAACTTAATGGATGGTGTTTTAAGTCATTTACTAACCAACACCTTACGTTTTGTATCGAGTATTGACCGTGATGCTTATCTTGCTAAGTATTGTTTAAATGACGCTTGGGATTTATTGCAACTGGCGCTTGCTAATGAGGTTGATGAAACGAGTGAAGCTGATAACGTTGATAAAGCCACTCTAAAAGTAAAACAGACACGTACCCCAACACATTATTTTGGCGCTAGTAGCTCGGTACTCGATTACATTTTATTGTCGTGTGAATTTGATGCCAGTTATCACGACAGCCTTCATCAGGTCAGCGCTTATGACACTTACGATCGACATTTGATTAACCCTATTTTCGAACGTGATGGCGAAAGTACAGATCATGGCATTGTGCTAGTGACCCTAACGTTGAGATCATAACGGTTAATGCTAAGCTGCACTGAAATAATACCTCTTTAGAATATTCGGTCATGCCATGTCATGTTATGCATGATAACTCTGTGGGCAAAACTGACGAAGGTTATCCTTTAGCCTATAACGAAGTTTGCTTGCCCACCCTCGGTCGACTCAAAATGTCCTCTCACTCCGACCAATTCCTTATGCGTACTACTATTAAGGATGGAAAACTGGCTTTTGGCTAAGCCGTTCTCAAAACCGCCGTCATGCTTTATCGTCAATTTACAGGGTTTACCAGCTATATTTCCCACGATGAACTCAAACCCGATAAAAGTAGCGTCTCCGTTAGGTTCGTAATGCATTTGATACTTAATTTCGCTGTTACCAATGATATCGCCACTGTAATCTTGACTTATCGTCGCAGTGGTCAGTTTACCCCCTTCATCAAACGATTTTTCAACAGACTCCTGCCAATCAGTAATTTGAAATATTCCTTTGAGTTGCATAACGACCTCTTTTATTTTTAATTGAATTAAATAGAAAGCTTAACGTTACAATACCATGGGGAGCAATTGTGGTATTGTAAAAACACGACATTGAACTAAGTACCGTTTTGAAGAGCAACGATAAAAAACTAACCGGAGTGCTGCATCATAAGCTAAGTGCAGAACGATATCACTTACGTCGATACTTTCCCTGTGCTCCTCTAAAAGATCTAATTGAACAGTTTTGGTTGGTAAATTGGGATCTTAAGGGGGAAAAGCCCCATATTCAGAAAAACCTACCCGATCCAAACTTTCATTTAATATTAGATAATCGAAAAATGAAATTAATTGGCCCTATTAGTAAAACCTATTCATACAAAATGGAGGGTACAGGAAATATTATAGGGATAAAATTTGCATTGGGGGCGTTGTCAGACCATTTAGAATCCCCAGCTGCTAGTTATGTGGACAAAGAAATTGATTTTCAGCAACTAGTCGACTTTGATGTCGAGACATTAATTTCAACGTTATCAGGACTGAAGAGCGATGAACAAATTATTGATATATTGCAAGCCTATATGACCCCCTTTGCAATAACCCCTTCGTCAGGGTTAACAAGAGTCAGAGAGCTAATTAGCCTGATAAAAAACGACTCAGAAATTACCAAAGTTGAGCATTTATCTGAAAAATCGAATATCTCAATTCGCACCATTCAACGTTGTTTTCAACACTATTTAGGGTTAAGCCCTAAATGGCTGATCCGAAAATATCGTCTTCATCAAGCATTAGAACTTCTTAAGCAGCAAGATGTTAATTTTTTAGATGTAGTGGAATGGTTAGGTTACGCAGATCAGTCTCATTTAATTCGTGATTTTAAAGAAATGATCGGTGTCACGCCAAATAATCATATTCATCCATAACATCTATAATCGGTCATTTCCGAATTTTACGCCGTCGATGGTAATAGTGATTGTTAGCTCTCATCTCATGTAAGGCGCAAACCGCCTTGGCGTTTATAACAGCATTAACCTAGGTTTATTTTTTAACGTATCTTTGTATTTCGTTCAGGAAGAAATTAAAAAACCTGTAGGAGGGAATTTATTCCCGATCTCTTTTAAACGCCACGGTTCAGATTTTTAGTTCCAGAAAAAAAACCTAAGTACCTACATCCGTATAAGTACAAACCGCTCCTACAAACCATAATACCGCATTAAATAATGGCTGCTGAATTATCTACATAGACATGTTTTTTAATAATAATTATCGTTGTAAATACACTCATTATTTACTCGTTTGGCTCACTAATTTTTCTTCACTAAACTTTGCTTCCTAAACCTAGGTTAATTACCCTCGAACTATTATCGGTTAAGCTGCACTTATCAATTTATAACAGTATTAATACCAATTGAAGTAAAGGAATAACAACATGACTAACTCCGAAATAGCGCAATCTTATTTAGCTGACTTACATATTAAAGAAAGCTCGTTGGATATAGGTTTCTTAAACGAGCTACAAAGCAAGCACATTGCGCAATATAGTTTTAATAACCTTGCCGTGTTATTAGGGCAAGAGCTACCACTCGATGTTGAATCACTATTTAATAAAATTGTTGAAAGACGTCGCGGTGGTTACTGTTTTGAGCATAACAAACTTGTATTTACCGTGTTATCTGAGCTTAATTTTGATGTGCGTTTATTGTTGTCTAAAGTTATTTACAACCAAAACATCGAAGTGGCAAGAACTCATAGAGTGACACTGCTTAACTTAGCAGGTGAAGACTATATTGTTGATGCTGGTTTTGGTCATTTAGGTGCTCGTTTTCCGGTGAAAATAGCACTCGGCTTGATACAAGAGCAAGGAGATGCTCAGTATCGTATTATCAAAAATGAAAAAGATGACTATTGTTATCAGATCTTTAAAGATGGCGATTTCTTTACGTTATATACCTTTGATTTGCATCACTATACCGAATCAGATTGCTTGTTAGGACATTTCTACTCGCATAAACACCCTAACGCGGCCTTTGTTAATAATTTAGTGATTTGCCGTAAGTTTTTTAATGATATTAAATCGCTACGAAATAATGAATTTCATCATGTAAAAGATGGAATTACTCAAACAACTAAAATCACTAGTATTAAGCAGTTGCATCAATTACTCACTGAGGTTTACCAACTAGATCTTGATATCGCTATTGCAGAGTTTTTATTTCATAAGTTTGTCACTGTTAAAGTGGCATAAAATATTGGATAACAACTGATGAAATCGATATTATTGGATAATTTTACCTTACTGCTTTGGGTCAGCTTAATGGCCTCTTCATTCGTTGTCTCAGAGCAATTACTACCTTATGTTAACCCGATTGCGAGTACCGCATTAAGGTTCTTATTGGCAACAATATTGATGATGCCTTTTATTGGGAAAACATTCATTGAACGATTCAACTATAAAATATTACTGCGTTATAGCATCATCAGTTTATTGTTAGTCTTATTTTTTATTGGGTTATTTGAGGCACTTAAAACCACCAATGCTATGCGTACTTCGGTTATTTATACCCTGCTGCCTTTAATCAGTGTCGTAATAACTTATATTTGCCTAAAACTCGTGACACCTAATAAACAAATAGCCGGATTTTTGATTGGCACATTAGGCGCAATATGGGTATTAGTGGCATTTACACAAGAAAAATTAGTCTTGTCAGAATGGCGACTCGGCGATAGCATATTTTTAGTGGCTTGCTGTTGCCTAGCTTTGCATGTGATTTTAATCAAAAAGTGGGCAACTGATGTGCCGCCTATGTTGGGTGCATTTTATATTATGTTACTAGGCAGCTTAATATTATTGCCCTTTTTAATGCTTTTTGGTGACTTAAATAATATCGCTTGGCAACAAAATGAATTCTGGAAAGCATTATTATATTTAACGGTATTTACCACTATCGCAACTTTTTTCTTACAGCAACACTTATTGAAAAAAGTAGGTGCTAATCGCCTTTTAGGTTATACCTATCTCATTCCAAGTATTGTAGTTATACCACAGGGAATAGCCAAGGTATCTCAATTGTACAGCGCTTTACCGGGAATAATGTTAACCTTCTTAGCGCTTTATCTGATCTCCCTGAAACATAAATGATTTTCTCTACACCTATAAATAGATAGTACCAATAAATGAGCCTACAAATTGATATGGAAAACTTCATCCAATATTTTTCAGGTAGCAGTCTTAGTATTGATAGCACTAATTTTGAAAAATTTGGCCT
>Ga0209826_1002940_pt1 | contig 10928 bp, 10 predicted proteins | sample GOMGulsemesocosm_5_FD_184637 | JGI IMG/M metagenome (GOLD analysis project Ga0209826, IMG submission 184637) | Methane-oxidizing microbial communities from mesocosms in the Gulf of Mexico - GOM15C Gulf of Mexico (SPAdes) (version 2) | ecosystem: Environmental > Aquatic > Marine > Cold seeps...
CAGCTGCTGTCTGGCGGACTGGGGGTGATTATTTTATTAACCCTCTACGGTATCTATTCTCGTATGCGCGCCGCCAAGCAATTGTCCTTGAGCAATCAGGAATTGGCCGTGAGCAATGAGCAGCTGGCCGCTACCAGCGAGCAGTTGCGTCGCGCGGCGGATGCCAAGAGCATGTTTTTGTCGACCATGAGCCACGAGATACGTACGCCCATGAACGGCGTGTTAGGCATGGCGGAGCTGCTGGCCAGTTCCAAGCTCGATGCCGAGCAGCAGCGCAATCTGGGCATTATCCAGTCGTCGGGAAAGTTGCTGGTCAATGTCATCAACGACATACTTGATTACTCGAAGATCGAGGCCGGCAAGATGGAGCTGGAAAATATCGACTTCGAGCCAGATCGATTGCTGCAGGGCTGTGCCACTACCTTTGGCCGCATCGCACAGGATAAAGCGCTGGACTTTACCCTGCTGATTGATCCAGATGTGCCCGCGACCCTGCAGGGCGACCCCTCGCGTATTACCCAGGTGCTCACCAACTTCCTCAGCAATGCCTTCAAGTTTACCGAGCAGGGCGAAATCTGCATTAATGCAGAATTACTGAAGCTGCAGCGGGTCTGGTGTTTCAGCGTGCGCGACTCAGGATCGGGCATGAGCGAGGCTCAGTGCGCGGCCATCTTCGACCCCTTTACCCAGGCCGATGCCAGTATCAGTCGCAGCCATGGCGGTACCGGTCTGGGGTTGTCTATCTGTAAACAGCTGGTGGAGTTGATGGGCGGTGAAATTGGCGTCGAGAGCCGGCCGGGTCAGGGGTCCTGCTTTTGGGCCAGGCTGCCGGTCAGTGACAAAGCTCTGGCGCAGGAGCCGACCAGGCTGCTGCCATCGGCACTGGAGCAGGGGCAGGGGCAGGTGTTGGTCGCTTTGGAACACGCCGATCAGCGCAGCAATCTCTGTGGACACCTGCGCCGTTGGGGCATAGAGGCGAAGGCCCTGGCCACGGTCGATCAACTCTGGGAGAGTCTCACTGACGCCCTGACCTCTGAGCCGCCAAGGCGGCCGACCATTCTCTTGAGCGATAAACTTTTTGACCTCAGCCGGCCGCACCCGGCTGAAGTGATGGAAGAAGCCTATGTTATTTATCTGTGTTCGCGCGCGCAGAGCATGGACAGGTTCGCCGATGAGCAGCAGAGCTTTGTGCACCTGCGCCAGCCGGTGAATGCCTCGATGGTCTTCGATGCGCTGCTGCAACTGCACCAACCGCAGGCCCTTGAAAAGCCGTCGGCCAAGCAGCAATTGGCACAATATGCCCTAGCGCGGGTACTGGTGGCGGAGGACAACCAAGTCAATCAGATGGTGGTCAAGGGCCTGCTGAAGCAGTATGCCATTGAGCCGGTGGTGGTCGAGAACGGCCAGCTGGCGCTGGAGGCCCTTCTGGCGGCACAGGAACGACGTGAGCACTTTCATCTGGTGTTGATGGACTGTGAGATGCCGCTGCTCGACGGCTATGAGGCCAGCCTTATGTTCCGTGACTTAGAGGCAGAAGCCGCGCTGGAAAAGTCTCGCACCGCCATGCCTAGGACAGCCATAGTCGCGCTCACCGCCCACGCCATGACCGAGCACCGCGAGCGGGCGAAGGCCGCCGGTATGGATGGTCATCTGGCCAAACCCATCAACCGCGGCGCACTGGAAGAGGTACTGGCGCGCTTCTGTCCCTAGTCAACCTAGCTAGCCGTTCTTGTTAATGCTATAGGCATGTGCGCTAGTGGACTAGCCCCCATCTTTTTTAAGGTGCTGTTCGATCTGCTCGACAAAGGTATCCGGGTCTATGGGCTTGGCAATATAGCCGTTGCAGCCCAGCGCCATGATGCGCTCAAAATCCCCCATCATGGCGTAGGAGGTCACCGCTATCACCGGTGTATGCTCCAAGCCGGGGGTTTTTCTCAAGCGCTCGAGTACTTCATAGCCATCCATATTCGGCAATTGAATGTCGAGCAGTATCAGGTCGGGTTTGAGTTGCTCGGCCAGCTCAATACCCCTAGGGCCATCGGCGGCGAGGGTGACCGTATGGCCGTGTTTCTTCAGCAGAAAGTCCACCAGATACTGATTGACCTCATTGTCTTCGATATACAGAGTGTTGATGCTCATAGCTCTGCTCCCTGTTCCTCAGTTAACGGCAGGGTTAGGGGAAGAGTCAGGGTAAAACAGCTGCCCTTGCCGACGTCACTGGTGACGGTGAGGTTACCCCCCAGTTGGTGGGCGAGGCTTAAACTGATCGGCAGCCCCAGCCCCGTGCCCTCGTACTCGCGCTGGGTCGAGCGGGTATCCACCTGTTGGAAGGGGATAAACACCCCCTCCAGATCCTTGGCGGCTATGCCTATGCCCGTGTCGGTCACTGCAATGCTGAGTTGATCCGCGCCTCGGTGGTCGGCGGTTATCTCGGCGCTGACCGAGACGCTGCCGGCGTGGGTAAACTTGATGGCGTTGTTGAGCATATTGATCACCACCTGGCTGAGGCGCAGCGGGTCGCTGACCAGTGTGTCCAGCTGCTCATCTATCTGCAGGGTAACCGTCAGACCTTTTTTTTCACCCAGCGGCGCTGTCTCGCGAAATGCCAGTTTGAGGGCGGCGCGCAGGTCAAAGGTCTGATGGGTGACTTTGAGTTCACCGGCTTCCACCTTGGACAGATCCAACACATCGTTGATCAGCGCCAGTAGGTGCTTGGAGCTCTGGCTGACCATGCCCAGCTGTTTCTTCTGCTCGTCGTTGATTGCGCCCGCCAGACCGCTGGCGACCATGCTGGTAAAGCCGATAATGGAATTGAGTGGTGTGCGCAGCTCGTGGGACATGGTCGATAAAAAGTGGCTCTTGGCGCGGCTGCTGGCCTCGGCCTTGTCGCGCGAGACGGCCAGATCCAGATTCAGTTGCTTGATGTTCTTCTCGACCTTGCGGCGGCGCTCGACTTCGTATTTAAGCGATTCGTTTTTAGCCGCCAGCATCGTTGGGCTGGGGATCTTTAAAAATAGTGGCACCATAAACCAGATGAGCACGCCGGTGACCGCCGAGCTGGTGGCGGTGATGGCCTTCATCGTTGCCGCCATGCCGTAGACCGGATTCCAGATGACCAGCGCCGAGAACAGGTGTGAGAAGCCGCAGGCGAGGAAAATAATCGAGCCGGCCAGCAGCACAAACCAGGGGTAGGGCAGGTCTTTGCGCCTTTTAACAAAACTGGCCATGGCCAAGGTAAAGGAGAAGTAGGCGATGGCGGTGATGACGTCCGAAGCCGCCGAGGTCCAGAGTATGTCCGCCTGCCACTGGTAACACATGCCGTGTGGCATAAAACTGTCGTTGCTAAAAAAATCAGACACGTCTTCGTCCTCGCCAGTATTGCGATAGTTACCTTAGAGCATAGATGAACAAGGGCTAAGGGTGAGGTTGTTGCGTGTTTGATGGTTACCTAGCTGTTCGAGTTGCCTGTGGCTGCCAAATAGATCGTCTGCTGTACTGACGCGGTCATTTTAAAGGTGTTACATTGTGGGCCCTCGCGTTCCCCATTTCGCTGACAATAATTAAAAAGACAGAAGTTAAAGGAAAGACACGCATGTTTAAGATCAAGACCTATAACGCAATCTCCAGTAAGGGCCTCAACCGCTTCGAGCGCGATGATTACGAGGTGGCCAGTGAAATGAGCACACCCGATGCCTATATTCTTCGCAGCCATAAGTTACATGACGAAGCCATCCCGAGTACTCTAAAAGCGGTAGCCCGCGCCGGCGCGGGTGTTAATAATGTGCCGGTGGAAGCTTATACTAAGGTCGGCGTGGTGGCGTTTAACACGCCAGGTGCCAACGCTAATGCGGTGAAAGAACTGGTCTTGAGCGGTCTGCTGTTGGCCTCGCGCGATATCACCGGTGGCATGTCGTACGTACAGAGTCTCACCGATATGGATGATGCGGGCGAGATGGGTAAGTTACTGGAAAAAGAAAAGAAGCGCTTTGCCGGTTGTGAACTCTACGGCCGCACGTTGGGTGTGATTGGCCTTGGTGCGATTGGTTCTATGGTGGCGGAGATGGCGTTGGCGCTGGGTATGAAGGTGGTGGGTTTTGACCCAGCTCTGTCGGTGGAAGCTGCATGGCGTTTGCCCAGTTCAGTGGAACGTATGGAAAACATACAGGCTCTGCTCAGCCGCGCTGATTATATGACGGTGCACGTACCGGCAATTCCACAGACCAAACACATGATTAACGCTGAGGCCCTCAAGAGTATTAAACCCGGAGCGGTGCTGCTGAACTTTGCCCGTGAGTCGATTGTTGATGCCGACGCGGTGGTGGCCAGTCTCGATCTCTGTAAAGACAACACCACTGGGTTGGGCATGTACATTTGCGACTTCCCGGAGCCCTGCCTGCTCAACCGCGAGGATGTGTTGGCGATGCCACACATTGGTGCCAGTACCGCCGAAGCTGAAGAGAACTGTGCGGTGATGGCGGCCGATCAGCTCAAGGACTATTTGCAAAACGGCAACATTAAAAACTCAGTTAACTTCCCTGCGATTAACCTATCGCGCACCGAAGGTACACGCCTCACCTTTGCCAATGAAAATGTCTCGGGTGTATTGGGCCATGTATTGAGTGTGTTCACCGAGAACGACATCAACGTGCAGGACATGTTGAATAAGAGTCGCGGTGATATCGCCTACAATATTTTAGACCTAGAGCAGAAACCAAGCGTTGCCGTGGTCGAGGCGATTGCCGCCGTCGAACATGTTATCAGTGTGCGTGTGCTGGATTAATCGGCATGGCTCATTGCTAAGAAGAGGTCGCGTCTGCGGCCTTTTTTATGTTCAGGATGAACGGTATGCCACGGGCGCATGGATGCGCAGGAGTGGCGATGGTTCAGGATGAACGGTATGCCACGGGCGCATGGATGCGCAGGAGTGGCGATGGTTCAACGTAATGTATACCCATTCGGGCACAAGTGTCGCGGATGCAGGGTCGGATTAAACTCTTGAAAATCCGACATTCACCACATTATCCCTGTGGCTCGATGCATGGAGCGACGATGGTCTGGCAGTGGTTTTTCCGTTGGAGGCAGTGAATGTATAAGTTTTGTTTCTTTGTGCCGCAGGAAGCGCTGGAAAGCGTGAAGGAGGCTTGCTTTGCCGCCGGTGCGGGGTGTATTGGTGACTACGATAGATGCTGCTGGCAGGTACTGGGTGAGGGACAGTTTCGTCCACTGCTCGGTAGCAATCCCTACATAGGCAGTGCGCCTGAAGTCAATGTAGAAGAAGCGCCTGCAGCGGGTGTATTAGAGAGACTCCCTGAATACCGAGTGGAAATGGTGTGTGATGATGGTGTCATACGCGCTGCGGTGACGGCGCTGAAGCGGGCGCACCCCTACGAGGAGCCCGCCTATGATGTATGGCGGTTGGAGTCGTTCTAACGGTGTGTCCGCCAGTACAGGGCTAGGCTAATAATCACTCGATCTATTCCTCGGGTATATAAAAGCTTGGCAGGACGGGTTTAGGGTCGAGAGACGGTCGGCTACACTGTTATGCTATAGCTAGTCGTCGTGAGTAAGTCGTAATGAGCAGTAAACCTATCAACCGTCTTCAGCAGCTTATGGCTTTGTTTGCTATCTCTGCCTCTGGTCTTTTTTCGGGCCAGGTTTATGCGGAATTTCTGGGTGAAGATATCTTTGAACTGTCGCTAGCAGAGCTCTCGCAGCTCACGGTCACCACCAGCTCGCGCCGTGAGGAGAGCCTGAGCTCCGTGGCATCCTCCATCACGCTGTTAACTCGCGAACAAATTCGTCTGCTTGGCATCGATAACCTCAACGAGCTGTTCAACTATATTCCGGGCATGCAAAGTCAGCGCAACGACACCAGCAGCCTTAATCAGGTTGTCTCGAGTCGGGGTTTTAGTGCGACCACCTCACCGCGCGAGATTCTTTTTCTACTCGACGGTCAGCGTCTCAATAACATCTGGTCGGGCGGTCTTGGCAATACCTTGGCGTACATGACATTGGATCACGTCGAACGCGTTGAATTTATTCGTGGTCCAGGCTCGGCTATTTATGGCTCTAACGCTATGACTGGTGTGGTTAATATCATCACCAGTAGCCAGCGTGAAGTCAGCGTGGCGGCGGCCAGTAATAAGAATTTTCAGGGCAGTGGGCAATGGCGTCAGAATATCGGAGACTCACTGTGGCAGGCCTATGTCAGCGGTGTTAATGACGGCGGTGAGGCGCTGCAACTCTATAACCATCTCACTGGGGTGAGTGAACCCAGCCGGGATCCTTACCGCCATCGCGAAGCCTATGTTCGTGGGCAGATGGGCGCACTGGAAGTGAAATGGTTTTTGAGTGAGCAAAAAACCGAACGCTTCTATACCGCAGGTTTGATTTCAGATAAATACAATCTGTTCGACAGTGAGACCCAAACTTTCAGCGTACAATACGTAACACCACTGCACCCGATGTTATCGCTCACCAGTACCGCCTCGTACAGTCAGCGCCAATTTGATATTCAGGCTGAGGTATCCCCCGAGCCCTTTCAGATCAGTATCGCCGGAACGGTTGAAGAGCGTGAACTCGGTGGCGAGTTTGTTTTTCAGTATGAAAACCCTAACGGCCGTAATGGACTGCTAGGGTTCGAATTCCGTCAGCCTGAACTGACCAATACCGACGCTTACACCAGCGGTGTTGTTGAAAGTTATGTGCCTCAGGCGCCAACAGACAAAGAAACCATCCGCGGTTTATTTGCCCAGTACCAAGCACCGTTGGGTGCCGCTGTGCAGCTTACCGCAGGGGTCCGTTATGATGATTATTCACGCATCGGCTCACACCTGAGTCCGAGAGGTGGGCTTGTCTGGAGGCCCAGTCAACATCACACGTTTAAGTTGCTCTATGGTGAATCTTTTCGTGCGCCGACCCGTGACGAAACCGACGTTCAAAACAGTCCAGTTATCAGTGCGAACCAAGACCTGAAGCCTGAAGTGGCAAAAACGCTGGATCTGGTTTGGCAATATGTGAGCAATAAAAATTACAGTTCTGTCAGTTTGTATAATACCGAGATTGAAGACCCGGCAATTCCAACACGAACGACGCCAAGTCGGCGGGAGAATGGTCCCCGAGTAACCATAACCGGTGTAGAGTTTGAATGGCAGCAGCAGTGGCTTGCCCACTGGCAGACAAGGCTAGTGGCGAGCCATTTATTCGACTCGGCCAGCGATGTAAACGCGGAGGCAAAAGACACGCTCACGGCCAGTCTCATGTATCAGGTTGCGCGCGGTTCAGTGGCCTTGAGCGCCAATTATAAGGGTGAACGCCAAGACCCTAACGGCAGCCTTCAGGGCTACACCACGCTGGATAATCGCACCCTGGTCAAATTACATCTGCGTCGTCAGCTGGCGGCGGACACGCAGGTGACCTTCACCATCGACAATCTGTTTAGCGAAGATTATAGCGACATGGCCTCTTCCGCTGGCAATGTCATGGGTGCTCCAACTCGCGGGCGGGAATATAAACTTGGCTTTCGCTGGGCTTTTCCCGACTAAAAGGAAATGCAATGTGAGCGTCGAATACACCACTCTCTTCGTTGGCACACATCAGGCCGCGAATCCGTTGCTGTTTATCTCACTGACTTAAGCGACTCAGGGTTGCCGCTGGCGTAAAACCAGTTGGCTGAGAGGCATACTGGTTTCCCGGTTTCCTGTTTCCCATGCAGGCATGAGGGATTCAACTCTAGGGCGCTCCGTCTTGCCGTCGGCAGGATTGGCTATTGATTGGTGGGTGGTGAGGGTTTGCCTGTCAGCACTTCACTGCGCAGTGGGTAATGTTGCTGTTTCCTGTCCACAAAGTAATACTCTAAGGTTTTATGGATGCTCGGAAAGGCCAGTTGCTGCCAGGGGATTTCTTCCTCGGTAAACAATCTAACCTCAAGCGACTCGCTGCCGGCGCGAAAATTCAGGTCGTTTAGCTCCCCTTTAAATAACATGTACACCTGATTGATGTGCGGGATGCTGAACAGGGTGTAGAGCTCGTGCAGGGTTATGTTGGCGTGGGCTTCTTCCCTGCTTTCACGCAGCGCCGCCTGCTCGACGCTCTCGGCGTTTTCCATAAATCCTGCAGGCAGGGTCCAGTAACCCTGACGCGGTTCTATGGCGCGGCGGCAAAGCAGGACTTTATCTTCGAATACGGGCAGGCAACCGGCGATGATGCGTGGGTTTTGATAGTGGATGGTGTCGCACTGTTCACATATATGCCGAGGTCGGTCGTCATCTTGGGGGATACGCAGCACAAGCTTGTGGCCACAGGAACTGCAGAATTTCATGTCGAGTTTATCTCATTGCGCGATTTACTGAGTATAAGGGAACTTACCGCCACCTTGTGTATATTTAGGCACTGAAATTAGGGGGCTTACTGATTCTTAAGCGGCAGTGGAATAACTTTCGCTTTGTACTTAGGTGAGCGCGCGGCTGTGTTTTTTGGCTCGGGTAACGGTGAGGCGGCCTCCCTTGTTGTTTGGGTGAGGTAGGTGTGCAGTTTATAAAATGAGTCCTGCATCATCTTGGAGAGTTGGATGCATGCGCCGATTGGGCTGTCGTTGTGTAGCCTGCGGTGAGCATCGACTTGAAATTGTAAACCTCGTAGGCGTCGACGTATCTCATAGGGTGCCCGCTCGATGATCGAGCGGACTTCTCTTTGGCGATAAGCTTCTAGACGCTCTGGTTCTTGCGCCATGGCGAGCAGTTCATCGAAAGCGAGGATGCCGGAAGCCATAGTTACTCCTTTGCCTAGCGTGGGCAGTGCGCTAATTTGGCAATCGTCAATAATTGAGGTGTGTTGTCTCCTAGTAAGGGGTCAGTGTTTCTAGGTTCTGTGTACTCAGTTCAGTGATCGAATAAATGATTTACATGACAATCTGTATGAAAAACAGTCTATCAGCGAGGTGGGCCTGTTGTGAATAGGAGGGTTATATCGCTTCGTTATAAGTTGCTGGGGCTTAGCTTGGCGATTGGCTTCCATGTTTATGACACCTAATGTTTATCGTGATGGACCTAGTAGGGTCTTTACGGTAATTTGGTGCACTACTGTCAATTTTTCCCCGACCCTCTTAGGAACCCGATGTTAACGTTACTGCGAGATAAGTTGTCCGCACTTCCCGCCGAGGATCACCCCAGTGTTTGCAGCGACCAGGCTGCTGTGCTCTTAGCTATAACCCGCAGTGAAGATAACCCATCGTTGGTGCTGACCAAGCGCTCGGAGTTGTTATCGAGCCACAGTGGCGAGGTCTCTCTGCCGGGGGGCAAGTGGGACCCGCAGGACCCCGATTTACGCCACACCGCGTTGCGGGAAACCTGGGAGGAGGTGGGGATTGCTCCGCGGGATGTTGAGCTGTTGGGCGCATTGCCTTTGGCGCACACGTGGCGTGGTGTGGTGGTAGCGCCTTATGTAGGGTTGATTGATGAAAACACCTTATACACGCCTAATGTTGACGAGCTGGATGCTATATTTCATGTGCCGCTGCAGTTCTTCCTTGATGATCAACGTATTCGTACCGATGTTTTTGACCGTAAAGTGGGCAACGTCTGGGCGCCAGCCTATGAATACGAAGGGTTTGAAATTTGGGGTTTTACCGCGCGCTTGGTTGTGTCGTTTCTAAACGGTGTTTTTGAGGCGGGCATTGGCCCTGAACACAGCGCGCCGGTTAAGCATTGGACGGCGCAGACAGACGCTAGCTAGTGCTTGCTTACTTCTGGACTTGGCAAATGTATAGCGCTGATGGATAATCGCGGCCCGATGTGAATGAAAGCGTGACGCGTAGCCATGACTGTACAGATTGTTGACCCACGCAAGGCCCCTCCAGCGGCAGAAAAGCCAGTGAAATCTCCGTGTGTGTCTATTTGCGCGCTCAACCATGATGATGTCTGTGTTGGCTGCTGGCGCACGGGAGATGAAATCAGTCACTGGGGCGCCTATTCAAACGACGAACGTCGCGATGTTCTAAAACTTGCCTTCGAGCGCGCCAAGGCTGAAAACCCATTTATGTAAGCCCTCTTCTTGACCCCGCAGGTTCTTCCTCCCCCCCATTAATCTCAATACCTGCTTTACTTAATACAAGTGAGTCGAGGGTTGGTGGAATGCGTGTTTTCTTATTTTTTCATGTTGTTTGCTCTACTCCTATGCCTGCTCAAGCCAAGCAACCGAGTTGGTTTTTTACAACTGGGATGAGTACCTCAGCGACGAGGTGGTGACGCAGTTTGAACAGGAAACCGGCATCAAGGTACGCCAAGTTTACTTTGGCAATGATGAGGCCCGTGATGAAGTGCTGATGACAGACGTCAACAGCGACTTTGATCTGGTGTTGATTGACAATGTCTCGATCAATATCCTTGGCCAGGATGATAAGTTCATAGCTCTGCCCGAGACATACTATCAGCCCATCAGCGAGCGTTTTAGTGACAGCTGCGGAGATTATGGTGTGCCCTATTCTTGGGGCACATGGTATTGTGTATCGCACTGACAAGGTCTCTATTGCGCCGACTTCCTGGCGTGATCTGCTGGAACCCAAACCCGAGCTGCGTGGCCACATAGGTTGGATAGCCGACTATGTGGAAACCTTTATTCCGATGTTAAAGCTTCAAGGTTCATCCGTGTACAGCGCCGAACGCAGCGACCTAAAACGGGCCTACCAGCAACTCAAGCGGCTTAATCCCGACCTAGTCAGCTATGACTATGTACTCAGCGAGGTAGTAGATGACATCGAGAGCCCAATCCATATGGCGCTGGCTACAGTGGTGATCACTACACCCTCAATGATGTCCAGGGGACGGATCACTGGGGTTTTGTTGCGCCGCAGGAGGGATCCTCAATATGGATCGATTGCATTGCCGTTATGGCAGGTTCCAAACAGCGAGACGAAGCCTTGTTGTTCTTAG
>Ga0209826_1002941_pt1 | contig 10927 bp, 14 predicted proteins | sample GOMGulsemesocosm_5_FD_184637 | JGI IMG/M metagenome (GOLD analysis project Ga0209826, IMG submission 184637) | Methane-oxidizing microbial communities from mesocosms in the Gulf of Mexico - GOM15C Gulf of Mexico (SPAdes) (version 2) | ecosystem: Environmental > Aquatic > Marine > Cold seeps...
AGCATTGTCCGTATCAAGGGGTTGATCCTAAGTCGCAATGGCTCGGGGGATGGCGTGAAGCAGTAACCGACCGAAATATGGGGCTGTTTAAGTAAAACCATAACTAAAATTTATTTATTCAGCTTAACTTATTCAGCTTAGAGATATTTACCACAGAGACTAACAAAGTCTCTGTGTAGGCTTGAAGAGCCCTCTGTGAAGCATCGCGGCTCGGTGGTGAATAGTTAAAATAAAGTTAAAAATGATAGTTAAAATACAATTCACTGCCAACATCAATGTTGGCAGTCTACATAGCGCATCAGCTAACTCTTCTTGCCACAAACACGGCAACTTTGTTGTTTTTTCATGGTAAATTGCTGCCATTGGTTCGATAAACCATCGTATAAATTTAATTGATTAATTTGGGCGTCATGCTCAGTGCTATTGCCTGTTAGTAACTTTATTGCTTGTAGTGCTTGCATGCCGGCAATAATGGCGAGTACTGGGCCCAAAATACCTAGGGTTTGACAGTTATTGGCAGGGGGTTTTTCTGATGATGGGAATAAGCAGTGATAACAAGCGCTGCTCTCATCCCTTGGGTCAACGACTAATTGTTGGCCGTCAAATCCTGTCGCTGCACCAATCACTAATGGCACTTTATGTGCCACACAAGCCTGATTGATTAAATAGCGGGTTTGAATGTTGTCAGAGCAGTCTAGTACTAAATCAACTTGCGGTAAGTAATAATCACAAAGCTCTCGATCTAGCATCTCGTCAATGGCTTCAATGTCGCTATCAGGAAATTGGCTGTTTAGTTTTTCTGCGGCAATGTCGGCTTTGTTTTGGTTAATATCTTGTTCGTTAAATTGAATTTGTCGCGGCAAATTGCTTAATTCAATGGTGTCGCCGTCGGCTAGGTATAAAGTGCCAACACCGGCTGCTGCTAAATATAAGCTGACAGGGTTGCCTAAACCGCCCACACCGACAATTAATACCTTGGCATTGCGCAGTGCTACTTGGCCTTGTTCACCAATTTTTTTTATCATAATTTGGCGTGAATATTTCAGCTGCTCTTGCGTTGTTAACACGTTATTTCCTGCTTTGTTGCTTGATTTGTGTTGCTTAGCTTTTATTGCTTAGCTTTTATTGCTTAGCTGGTCGTTAATAAAGATAAGTACGCACTGCACCAGCTTTAAATTGTAAATAGACACTTTGCCCTATTTTAAGCGCTAATTGCTGTTGTGAGAAGGTACTTATATTAACAAAAAATATTTGTTCTTGACCTTTTTTTTCACCACCATTTTTCTTTTTACCACCATATAGCGCCGTGACGAGTACTTTATTGCCTTGGCTGTTGAGGGCTGTTATTTTAGCAAAAAGATGATTCACAATTGAAGAATTAAAGGGTTCAATAAGTGAAATACTAATATCACTCGCTAGTATAAAACAGCGTAATGTTTGTTCATGTAAAGGTTCGGTATTTTTTGCTAGCGCGGGTAAATAAATTTCTTGCTGTTCATCTAACGCTGAACTTAAAGAGAGCACCGCTAAACCGTGACCGTTATCTAGGGTTTTAATCGGTAGTGATAAACTGGTTTGTTGGTGAAGGTCATTCTCGACTTGTGCATTATGCGAGGCATGGCTCAGAGCATAGTTTTGAGTATAATTTAGTTGATGGATCATTTGATGAATGCCCCCATAACCAATAATCTTGCCTTGTGATAATACTAATAACTTATCGCACACTTGTTGTAATTCATCCATTGAATGACTGACATAAAGTATAGGTAATTGCAGTTGCTTTTGTATGTTAAGCATCAGTTTAAGCAGACTGGCTTTTGCTTGTCTATCAAGGGCGCTTAATGGCTCATCAAGTAAGAGTAATTTAGGCTCAGCAAGTATCGCTCTGGCTAATGCGACACGTTGTTTTTGGCCACCTGACAGTTCATCGACCTGTTTATGTAACAAGGAACTTAGTTCAGTTAACTTAATAATTTCATTGAAATCTAAACGACGATTTTGACAGCGTTTAGCGGCGAACTTTAAATTACCCAAGACATTTAAATGTGGAAATAGCCGTGAGTCTTGAAATACTAAGCCGATATGTCGTTGCTCAGGCTTGATAAAGGTTTTGGGTTTGCGGTCACTATGATTAATTAAACAGCTGTCATCTAAAAAAATTGCACCAACAAGGTCTTTTTCTAAGCCCGCTATAGCGCGCAAAAGAGTCGATTTTCCTGAGCCTGAATGACCAAAAATTCCAGTAATACCTTGCAAAGACAACACTTGTTCAATGGTTAAATTAAAGGGGGGGAAATCAAGTTGAAAGTTAAGGTTAAGGTTCATTATTTACCCTTAGCTTTTTTTGCTGTTTTAGGTGTTTTAGGCGCTGCCCTGTTGAGTAGATAAATGGCTGACAAAAGCACCATAGAGCCAGCCAATAAACTTATGGCTAATAGATGGGCTTGGGCATAATCAAAAGCTTCGACATGATCAAACAGCGCAATAGAAAGCACTCTTGTTTCACCGGGAATATTGCCGCCAATCATTAATATCACCCCAAACTCGCCAACCGTATGGGCAAAGCCTAAACTGGCAGCGGTAATAAAACTGGCTTTAGTGCTAGGCAAAACAATATTGAAAAATCTATCTAGCGCTCCTGCACCTAACATACTACCAGCTTCAAGTAAGGGATCGCCTAATTGCTCAAAGGCTTTTTGCAACGGTTGTATGACAAAGGGCATAGAATAGAGTACAGAGCCAATAACAATGGCGGAAAAACTAAAGGCTAGCTGTTGTCCTGTCGCTTGTTGCCATAGTTGTCCCGGTAAATACTGTGGCGAAAAGGCGATAAGTAAATAAAAGCCCAATACTGTGGGTGGTAACACCAAGGGCAGGGCGACAACGGCTTCAATTATGACTTTAAAACGACTTTGCATTTTGGCTAAGAACCACGCGAGTGGTGTGCCGATAAGCAGTAAAATTATGGTGGTAAGTGCTGCCATTTTTAAGGTAGTGACTAAAGCAAGTACATCAGGGCTGATCATGGCTCTGTTCCTGTTCATTATTGCCAAAGCTCGCATAACCCCAGTCAACTATTTTTTGCTGAACAGCAGCCGAGCGTAAATAGTCACTTAAACGTTGGGCATTATTGATGTTACCACTGCTTTTGATGATCACTAATTGCTGCGCTATTGGTTGATGATAAGCCGGCGGAATGATAACACCCGTTAAGTTATTTAGCACCAGTTGGCTGTTAGCCACTAAGCCGCTGTTAACGGCTTGGCTACGTATTTGGGCAAAGGTTTGGTTAACATTAATGCCTTGTATGAGTTTGGGTTGATATTGCGACCAGATATTTAAGTATTTCAGGGCTTGTTTGGCGGCTTTTCCATAAGGCGCGGTGTCAGGGTTGGCAATAGCAAAGCGTTGCGGAACCTTGTGTAAATCACTTAAGCGTGCGCTTGAAGTCATTGATAATAACGCCAACTGACCAAGGGCATAAGTGTGTCTGCTATTTGCTAATACTAAGTTTTGCTGTTCAAGTTGCGCGGGCCTTGCGCTATCGGCAGCAATAAATATATCAAAGGGAGCACCATGCTTTATTTGTAAAAATAATGTTCCTGTGGCACCACTGATCACTTGCGTGTTGATTTTGGTTTGCTGATGAAATTCAACAAGTAATTTTTTTAATACTGGAGTGAAGTTTGAGGCAACCGCAATGCGTAACGGTTGTTCAGAGGCACTCACTACTGAACCACTGCCGCCTAATGCGAGTAACAGTAATACCAAGCTAAGTGGTAAGAAAAATTTCATTAGTTACCACTTAGCGGCTTTGTTTTCATCACTTGTTTTGGCATCTAGCCAGTGATTACCTTGCTTTGTACTTTCTTTTTTCCAAAAAGGGGCTTGTACTTTTAAGTAATCCATAATAAATTCGTTGGCGGCAAACGCATCTTGGCGGTGTTTACTGGTAACACCGACAAAAACAATTTGCTCACCAATAAAAAGCTCGCCAACACGATGAATAACTTTTACTCGACCAATACGCCAGCGCTCTTTAGCGGTGTTGATAATTTTTGCTAATGACTTTTCTGTCATACCCGGATAATGCTCAAGCGTTAAGCTGGTCACCTCTTTACCTTCGTTTTGATTGCGCACCCGACCTGTAAAAGTCACCACCGCGCCATCAATAGCATTATCTTGCTCAAGCAAGGCGACTTCATCAGCCAAGCTAAAGTCGGCGGTTTGTATTGATATTTCAGCATCAGTATTTGTCGTCATTTTTAATCTTCCTTCGTCACCATCATAGCTCGAAAATTACCGTAGGCGGGATTTTAATCGCGCAATAGCTATTCAATTATCCGCCAGTAACCGGTGGGAAAAACGCCACTTCATCACCTGATTTTATTGCTTGTTCACTATGCACCATGTCGTGATTAACCGCTGATAATAACGCGTTATTAGCAAATACTTGCTGCCAATTTTCATCTTTACTGGCCAGTGCAGTTTTTAAATCAGCGACGGTAGTTAATTGGTCGCTGTTTAATGATAATTCACTGCAATTAAGTTGCTCGCGTAAAGCGGCAAAAAAAACAACTTTGATCATGATCTTACTCTCTTACTCAAACCTTCGAAACTAGCTTGATTGCCAGTGTCCTGATTTACCACCTACTTTGGTGAGCACTTTAATGCCATTAATTTCCATGGCAGGATCGGCCGCTTTACACATATCAAATAAAGTTAAACAGGCCACCGAAACCGCTGTTAAGGCTTCCATTTCAACACCCGTTTGCCCCGTTAAACGGCAAAGGCTTGTTACCATCACTTGTAAATTTTCTTCATCAAGGCTGAAATCAACTTGTACTTTGCTCAACATTAAAGGGTGGCATAAAGGAATTAAGTCACTGCACTTTTTCGCCGCTTGTATGCCGGCTATGCGTGCTACCGCAAAAACGTCACCCTTTTTGTGCTTACCTGTGGTGATCAACTCATACGTGGCGCGGTTCATTTTAATATAACCTTGCGCAGTTGCTGTACGCGAAGTCATGGCCTTTTCGGTCACATCAACCATGTTTGCTTCACCCTGCTGATTCAGGTGGCTCAGTGCAACATGGCTTGCTTTAGATACGGTAGGATCAGTCATTAGCCGCGACTCTCACACTTTTCTACGGTTGAAGACTCGGCAGTAATGTTTAAGTGCGGAACAAAGTTACAAGGCTTGTGACTGGCATCTAACTGCTCTTTAATCACTTTATCCCAAGCCGTTTTACAGGCATTAGTTGAGCCAGGTACACATAAAATCACCGTTTTATTGGCGATACCACCAAAAGCGCGTGATTGAATGGTGGAAGTGCCTATTTCGTTTAATGATACGTGACGAAATACTTCGCCGAAGCCCTCGACGTTTTTATCAAACAAAGCCATTAATGCTTCAGGAGTGTTGTCGCGCTCGGTGAAACCTGTACCGCCGGTTGAAATGATGGCGTTAATGCTGTCATCAGCAATCCATTTTGAAACTTGCGCGCGCAGTTGGTAAACATCATCAACGACAATCGCTTTGTCTGCTAAGTTATGGCCAGCAGTGGTGAGGCGTTCGATTAATGCTTGACCTGAGGTATCATTTTCTGTCGTGCGTGTATCTGAAACGGTCAATACTGCAATATTTAAGGGAATAAAAGTTGTGCCGCCATGTGCTGACATAGGTTTTTCCTTGTTACGCTGCTTTGTTTAAAATAAATAGGTTAAAAATAAATGATTTACAAATTAAATTGTTGTTTTGCTTGCTGCCATTGTTCAGGCGTATTGCTATTAAATAAAGTCTTTGCATCACGGCTTTTAATCGCTTGATGGGGCACTTGCTTTAATAAGGCCTTAATTGAAGGGCCCTTTTTTTCTGATTGAGAACCTAATCGAGAGTCTTGGCACTTATTACTGTTTGTTATCGTAAAAGCTTGTGCTAAAAATAGCGCCACATAAGCATTATTAGGTAAATATAAGGGAATATTATGCCCAGCAAAGTAAGTCGCTTTTTGGCTTAACTCACCCTTTAGCCGTAAATCAGTTAATGCTTTGGCGGTGATAAAAGGTAAATCGACGGGTAATATTAATAAGGATTTAGCCTGTGGGAAGTTCGACAAAACACTGAAAATGCCGCCAACAGGGCCACTTTGCTTGACTTGATCGGGCACATCATAATTATCACCACTAACCACAATGTTATTAATGCCTGAATCACTCAGCATTTGTTTGGAAAATTCAAGCATGGAAGGCATGGAAAGCGTAGCAGTGCTTTTTCTCAATAGCTGTGCTTTATCTTGCCCCATACGAGAAGATAAACCACCTGCAAGCACGACACCTAAACAGCCATTGCCAATAGTTGCGTTGGTAAAAGAAGTCATACTAACCGCCTAACATGGCTAAATGCTTGGTAGCGCCAGTGAGCTTGTCATGTAGAAAGTGTGTTGCTTTTTTATCGCCTAATAAAGACAATATTTGTGCTTGTAGTGGCTCAATATCATCGCTTTGCATTTGTTCACGCAAAGATAAACCACTTTCACCGAATAAGCACAGATGTAATTTGCCAGATGAACTAACGCGTAAGCGATTACAGCTGTCACAAAAGTTTTTGGAATAGGGCATGATCAGACCAATTCGGCCTTGATAGTCGGGATGATAAAATTCTTGCGCAGGCCCCGCCGCTTTGTCTTGTATCACAGGTAACCAGCCATCAAGAATTAAATTTTGTTTAATGCGCGAGCCTTGGACATGTTGAGCATCAAAAAAGGCTTGGTTTTCGCCCGTTTGCATTAGCTCGATAAAGCGTAAGGTTACAGGTGTGTCTTTTAACCAGTCTAAGTAGCTTTGAATATCTCGGCCGCTATATTCTCGCATCAATACCGTGTTTACTTTAACGGTGGGGCGACCATCCGCAAGTGCCATATCAATACCCTTTAAAATGGTATCAAGTTTATTATGGCCAGTAATGGCAAGAAACTGTCTGGGATCTAAGCTATCTATACTGATATTGATGGCATCAATACCGGCATCTAACCATTGGGGTAAATGCGTTGGTAACTTGAAACCATTGCTGGTGATCACGACCTTTTTGATGCCTGGCGTTTGTTTGCAGGTGGCAATGATCTCAGGAAGATCTTTTCGAAGGGCCGGTTCACCCCCTGTTATGCGAATTTTTTCAGTACCAAGACCCGCAAATGCCGAGGTTAAGCGTTTGATTTCAGCAAGCGAGAGAAAATCACGGGGCTGATCACATTGATAACCGTCAGGCAGGCAATAGGTACACTTAAAATTGCATACGTCAGTAATTGATAGACGTAGGTAATAAAACCTACGGCCGAAGTTGTCTGTTAACATATCACCTTTCCAAATGTAGGGAGGCTAACGTGTTTCCTTGTTAACCCTGGCAGCAATAAATTTCAATAAAATCATTACTACGGCTCAAAATAACATGACCAGTTTATATAAAACGTGGCGTTAGCTATTTCAGCTCGGTGTAAAATACTCGCTTGAGTATATCATTTAATGACCTGCATAATAATATTTTTTGATTTCAGGCTATTTGATTAACATGAGTATAATTCTCATAAAAGCTAAAGCACCATTACTTTTATGGCTAATTGAGAGATAATAGTGCTATTAAAAATACTCTAAGTAAGTTAAGCGAGTTTGCCATGTCTGATTGTTGTGCTGCGCCCGGTTTATTACCCTTTGAAGATGCATTAGAAAATATGTTGTCACAAATAACACCCGTGACCGAAACCCTAACCTTGCCCATAACACAGGTGCTTAACACTGTATTAGCGCAAGATATTACTAGCCCTCTCAATGTACCTAATCATGATAATTCGGCGATGGATGGTTATGCCTTTGCCATTGACAGCTTATCTCAAGGTCATACTTTGACTATGGTGGGTCGCTCTATGGCGGGTGCGCCTTTTCAAGGCGAGTGTAAGTTAGGAGAATGTATTCGCATTATGACGGGCGCTAAAATGCCAGCATGTTGTGACAGTGTCGAAATGCAAGAAAATGTGCAAGCAGAAGCTGACCGTATAACTCTTCTTAAAGGTAAGGAGCTGAAAGGAAAAAAGCTTGGCTCTCATGTGCGTAAGGCAGGTGAAGATATTCAACTAGGTCAACATGTACTTGCTCAAGGACAACAATTATCAGCCGTTGATATTGGTATTTTGGCTTCTTTGGGTGTTAACGAAGTGAAGGTTTTCCGCAAAATTAAAGTAGCGTTAATTGCCACCGGTGATGAATTGAAATTGCCAGGACAAGCGTTAAACGCGGGCGACATTTATGAAAGCAACAGTTTTGTTTTACGCGCTATGTTAGACAAGTTACACATTGATGTTATTGATTTTGGCATTATTGAAGATAACTTTGAGGCGATAAAAGCGGCATTTGTTAGTGCTGATAGCCAAGCCGATGCGGTCATTTCATCAGGTGGAGTTTCGGTTGGTGACGCTGATTATACTAAAACAGTGTTAGATGATTTAGGCGAAATTGGTTTTTGGAAAATAGCCATGAAGCCAGGTAAGCCCTTTGCGTTTGGCAAACTGCCTAAGAGTATCTTTTTTGGTTTACCGGGTAATCCGGTTTCTGCGCTGGTAACATTTCATCAATTAGCTATGGTTGCTTTAACCAAAATGCAAAACGCTAAAGTATTGAAACGCACTCACTTACAAGTGAAATGTGGCCATGATTTGAAAAAATCGCCTGGTCGCATGGACTTTCAACGGGGCGTATTGAGTATTAATGAAGCAGGTGAAAATGTGGTTGAATCAACTGGTTCGCAAGGCTCGGGCATTTTATCTAGTTTAGCTCGAGCCAATTGTTTTATCATTTTAGCGAGTGAACAAGGCAAGGTGCAAGCAGGTGAGATGGTGTCCGTGCAATTGTTTGATCAATTTATTTGCTAGTGTTTGATCATTTAAGATAACAACTGATCGTTAATTGAGCGATTGTGCTGTGGTTATACTTTTACTATAGTAAGTGTAAATGACTCTTTGCTTGCAGAGGTAAGTGGTGAAACATCAATTAAGTTTTGCAACTATTACACTATTAAGTAGTAGTATTGCTGAGGTTATTGTTAATAAAGATATTGAAATATCCTTAGAAATGTCAGAAGAATTGGAAGCTTTTTTAGCGGAGCAGTTTACTGATGCTTTTGGTTTATTGGTCAATAAAATTAATTATTATGACTTTTCTTTTGAAGCGAAATTGAGTATTGGCTCTCATGCTAACTTAAAGGCTATAGCCATAGTGAATTATAATGAAGAAAGTGAGTTAGTGACTAACAGTATTGTTAATCTTAGAAAAATAGATGGTTGGAATTTAAAATCTTTTTCTGGTATTGATTTAGGTTGGCAACAAGCACTTACTTGGCTAAAAAAAGAGTTAGCAACCGTTAGTGGCTAACTCTTTTTAGTGTGCAATCGGTTCAATACATTTACATGCTTATTACTTTCTTCTCTGTGAAGAAAGCACTATGGAGAAAGTACTGTTGCGAAGTTACTGTTATGAAGTACTCTTACGAAGTTACAGCTGTGAAAAACATTTAGCCGCCGCTTCTAAGGTTTGTTCAATAATCTCATCGCTGTGAGCCATCGATAAAAAGCCAGTTTCAAAGGCAGATGGCGCCAAATAAACCCCATGCTCTAACATTAAATGGAAGAAACGTTTAAATTTTTCACCATCACAGGCCATCACTTGCTCAAAAGTAGTGATGGGTGTTTCATCATTCGTGAAAAAGAAACCAAACATGGCACCGACATAATTAATGCTTAAATTAACACCGTGTCGCTCAGCCGCCGCTTTTAAACCCATGGCTAACTTTTCAGTCGCAGCCGTTAATTGCTGGTGTTTATCACCTTTTGCTAATTCAGTTAACGACGCTAAGCCCGCAGCCATGGCAATAGGATTGCCAGAAAGTGTCCCTGCTTGATATACAGGACCCACAGGGGCAATGTAATTCATGATTTCTTTTTTGCCACCAAAAGCACCAACAGGCATGCCGCCGCCAATGACTTTACCTAAAGTCGTTAAATCGGGTTTGATATTGTAATGGGCTTGTGCGCCGCCCAAGGCAACGCGAAATCCTGTCATCACTTCATCAAAAATAAGCACGGCACTGTATTCGTCACACACTGCACGTAAGCCTTCAAGAAAACCTTCCACAGGGGGAATACAATTCATGTTGCCCGCGACAGGCTCAACAATAATACAGGCAATTTGATCTGGGTATTTAGCGAAAATTTCTTGCACTTGCTCAAGGTTATTATAACTAACCGTTAAGGTGTGCTTAGCAAAATCAGCAGGAATGCCCGGAGAATTAGGCACGCCTAACGTTAAAGCTCCTGAACCCGCTTTAACTAACAATGAATCAGCATGACCGTGATAGCAGCCTTCAAATTTTAATATCTTGTCGCGACCGGTAAAGCCGCGGGCTAAACGAATAGCACTCATGGTTGCCTCGGTGCCTGAGCTAACCATACGCAAAGACTCCATTGACGGCACTAATTCACGTACTTTTTCTGCCATGGTTATTTCTAACTCAGTAGGTGCGCCAAAGCTTAAACCATTTTGAGCGGTATTAATGACCGCATCTAAAATTGCTGGGTGATTGTGGCCTAAAATCATTGGTCCCCATGAGCCAACATAATCAATATAAGCGTTATCGTCGGCATCATAGATATAAGCGCCCTGAGCACGTTTAATAAACGATGGTGTGCCACCCACACTGCTAAAGGCGCGTACAGGTGAATTGACACCGCCGGGAATAACTTCTTTTGCTTGAGCAAAAAGTTGCTCTGAATTGCTAGTGGGAAGATTAGTTGGTGCATTCATAGTAAAAACTCTTTTAGGTTCATTAGTATCTTAGTGACTAAGTAAATACTTGACCTGAAAAAGACAAGTTTTCACTCAT
>Ga0209826_1002942_pt1 | contig 10924 bp, 9 predicted proteins | sample GOMGulsemesocosm_5_FD_184637 | JGI IMG/M metagenome (GOLD analysis project Ga0209826, IMG submission 184637) | Methane-oxidizing microbial communities from mesocosms in the Gulf of Mexico - GOM15C Gulf of Mexico (SPAdes) (version 2) | ecosystem: Environmental > Aquatic > Marine > Cold seeps...
TTGAACTTCTAAGTAAGTCATGGTTGAAATATGAAAAAGCACATACTTTAAAAAAAGAAGAAGTATCTAGATTCTTTTTTGAATTAAATATTATTTTAAAAGCAAAGATACCTATTTATGATGCCTTAGAGATATTACATAAAGGAACAAAAAACGCACTTCTAAATGAAATAATACTTAAGATGCAAGAGGCACTTCAAAATGGACAAGTCCTTCATACTGTTTTAAAACCTTATGAAAAGTATTTGGGGAATATCGTGATTTCATTTTTTAAAATTGCGCAAGAAAATGGAAACCTAGAAGATTCTATTTATTCTTTATCCATACTTTTAAAAGACATCAATGAAAACAAAAAATTGATTTCACAAAAACTACGATATCCCATTGTTTTACTTGTTTCATTATTCTTTTCCCTCTTTTCTATATTTAACTTTGTGATTCCTCAATTTGAATTCATTTTTGAACAATACCGTACTTCATTGCCCTTTGCTACTGTTGCTCTTTTATGGATAAAAGATTTTTTAATGAATTATTTTTTATATATTTTAATATTTTTTCTAATAATTTCTTTGATTTTGTTATCTCAATACAAGAACTCACAAATATTTAGATATAAAGTAGATGAGTTTATTATTACGAAAGTTCCATTTATAGGGGCGATTGTTTTTCTAATATATATGCACCGTTTCTTTTTATCATTAAAGATATTATTAGAGGCCAATTATAAATTTCAAAGTTGTATTATAAACTCTAGTATTTTACTTAAAAACAAATATTTATTGGATAGAATATCGCACATTAATAAAGCAATTCAAAGTGGGGAATCAATTTATGAAGCCTTTACTAAATCGACTTTATTTAATGAACTTACATTAAGACTTATAAGTACTGGTGAAAACAGTAATGCATTACTTTTAAGTGTTAATGAAATTGAAAAAATATATAAACAAAAACTGGATGAAAAAATAAAACTTTTTTCATCGTTAATTGAACCGATATTTATATTTACAATTATGTTGTTAATAGTATGGGTTATATTGGCTGTCTTAGTTCCTTTGTGGAGCATGGGCGAAGTTATAAATGGTTGAGGGGTTAACAAATGGAAGAAAAATTTGAAAATGCAGTACGAGATATGTTAGAAGCTATTGGTGAAGATGTAAATCGAGAGGGTTTAGAAAAAACCCCTTCACGAGTACGAAAAGCCTATGAGTTTATGTGTAGTGGATACAAACAAGATCCAAAAGAAATCATTCAGAAAGCACTTTTTACAAGTACAAATGAAGAGATGGTTATACTTAAAGATATAGAGTTTTATTCTCAATGTGAGCATCATATGTTACCTATTATTGGAAAAGCACATATTGCTTATATTCCAAATGGTAAAGTGGTTGGATTGTCTAAAATCCCAAGAGTGGTTGATGTATTTGCTAGAAGGTTACAAATACAAGAGCAAATGACAGAGCAAATTGCTGATGCTTTAAATGAATACTTACAACCAAAAGGTGTTGCAGTTGTCCTTGATGCCCGACATATGTGTATGGAGATGAGAGGGGTTGAAAAAATTTGTTCAACAACTGTTACTTCAGCTTTAAGAGGAATCTTCAAAAAAGAGAAAAAAACCAAAGATGAATTTTTATCTATTATCTCATCTTCTTTTCGTAAATAATAAATGAAATACTCTACCTTTTGTCAGCATTGATTAAGAGGTAGTTTTTCATCCTTCTATAAATAACATAATCACATATTAAAATTAACTTAAAAACAATTTTGTAATTATATATTCAGTTGCTATTTTTCTCTTTTGGAATAAAATGAAAAAATATAAATATATACCAAATAAAATTGAATTTACACTTTGATTTGGTATGAGGACAAATTATGAAATTTGTTTTAACTTTTTTAAAAATAATTCTTTTAATTCTTTCTATTATGAATTTCGTCTACGCCTCTTCAAGTTCCTCAATACCTGTTCGTTTATTAATTATTGATTCCCTTAAAGGTGAACCCTATAACACCGTTCGAAAATCAATGATTAAAGAACTTGGACGACTAGGATATATAGAAGATAAAAACTTAACCATCAAATATTATTCCTTAGGAAACTATGTTGGTGCTGGTATTAATATATGGAAACATGAAGAAAAAAATAAACACAGTGATGTGATATTTTTAAATGGAACCACTGCAACTAAAGCTTTTAACACAATCCTTTTTGAAGATAATAATAAATTTGTTTTTGCAAATGTCACTGATCCTGTTGGTGTTGGTGTTATTGATGATTTTAAGAGTCCCCCTAAACATAATTTCACGGGTGTTAGTTATCCTGTTCGTATTGAAGATAGATTACGTTTTATTCAAAAAATATTTCCAAAGGCAAAAAAAATTGGTCTTATATATGGAAATCTTCCCCAATCCCACAGTTACAAAAAATGGATACAAAATGCACTACGATTAGATGAGTTTAAAAATCTTGAGTTTATTTTTAGAGAAGTCGAATTTGTTAAAAGTGAAGGTGGGCATAAACGAATGACCCGAATTTCCAAACGACATATCTTAGATTTAAATGATAAGGTTGATTTGTTTTTGAGCCCCAATGATACGATGGGATCTCAAAAACCTTTTGCAACAATGGTTTATAAAAATGCCACAAAACCTTTAATTGGTCTTGGAAGAAAAGATGTGATGGAAAACTGGGGTGCAACCATGTCCATATATCCATCTTTGCAAGATGCGGGAATTACAGCTGCTCAAATGATTTATAAGTTATTTAATGGTAGTAAAATAAAAGATATTATCCCTGAGTGGCCAAGTACTGGTATAACATTTGATTTAACAAAAGCAAAAGAGTTTGGAGTTATGATTCCAAAGGAGTTGATAGATGAAGCAGGTGTAAATATAAAGTATTAATAAGTGTTTTATATTTAAAATAATGTCGATACTAAAAGGAGTATATAATGTTAAATATAATTGCTAAGTTATTTGTCTCATTGACAATATGTGCGAGTACAGTTTTCGCACTCTCAGTAGATGATGTGAAAATGTTTGTTGAAAAAGGAGCAGCTTTATGTGAAGAAAAAGGGAATAAAGTCTGTTTTGATGCATTTAATGATCCCAATGGTGGGTTTATAAAAGGTGAACTATATATGTTTGCGTATAAATTTGATGGAGTTAATCAGTCTCATGGAGCCAATCCTTCAATAGCGGGACGAAACTTGTTTAAATTAAAAGATGCAAGTGGAGTGCTTCTTATTCAAGCATTAATTAATGTTGCAAAAGATAAAGGAAATGGCTGGTTAGATTATAAATGGTCACATCCTCAAACAAAAAAAATAACTCCAAAAACTTCATATATCATGAAATTAAAAGGCGATTATTTTATTGGTGCTGGAATGTATAAATAGTAATTTGATAGTTAAAATGTAGTCCATTTTAACTATCAAAAATCATATAAATTTAAAATAAAACTTCATCATAAAACCTACCTTTATTCAATAACTTTCTCATGTAGACATTATTTATACATTTTTTATAATAAAAAATAATCAAAATGTAATATTTGTCATATTCTTGTCATTCAAATCATGTAATATTATGATGTTATTATGTAAATAGATGTATCATACCAAACAAAAAAACACTAAAGGCAGTTAATGAAAAAGGTTATAATCGTAGGGGCAAGTTACGCTGGACTTTATGCAGCGAAAAAATTGGCACTAAGTAATGATGTAGAAGTGCTATTAATTGATAAAAATTCTTATCACTATATACAAGTGGAATCATACGGCTTTGTAGCAACTAAATATAAAGCATCTGATGTTACAGTTAATACAAGTGACTATATTAAAAATTTGAATGCAAACGTAAAATTTTTAAAAAATGAAGTTTTATCTTTTGATTCAGAAGCAAAAACAATTACAACTGGTGATAATGAAACACATTCATATGATGAGTTAATTATTGCAACAGGTTCTTTAACAAATTTTCCTCCTCAAGTCCCTAACATTGAGAAATATTCTCGAGGTATTAAGACACTTCAAAGAGCAAGTGAAGTTGAGCAAACTTTTGATAAAGTTATCAATGACGCTAATTGGCAAGAAAAAAGTGATGCTAAAAAATCATACAATATGGTGATTGGTGGAGCAGGACTTTCTGGAGTTGAAATAGCAGCAGAAATGGCAAATTTACTTAAAAAACACAAATCAAAAACAAATACTGAAGCTTATGCTATAAATATTATCATCGTTGATGGAATGCCAACAGTACTCCCAGGTATGGATGAGAGATTAGTAACTGCTTGTCAAGAAAGATTAGAAGACTTAAGTATTCAAGTACATTTGGGATCTTTTATCAAAGATGTAGATGAGAGTAAAATTTACTTAATGAATGATGTTGAAATAGAATATGACTACTTTGTGTTTACTGGTGGTGTTAAAGCAATCACTTTAAATTCGCAAAAAGAATATGAAGTAAATAAGTTAAATCAATATGTTGTAAATGACAAACTTCAATTAATGGGTGAAGATAATATTCATGTTATTGGTGATGCTGCTCAAATTATGATTAATGATAAATATTACCCACCCACTGCTCAAATTGCAATAAAAGCTGGTGAATATGTTGCAAATGCAATTGCTTCAAACAGCAATGAAAGCTTTACTTTCAAATCAAGCGGAGTATTGGTATCCCTTGGTGGATGTTATGCTATAGGACTTGCTAATGATAAATACTTTATAAAAGGACTTCTTGCACATGTCTTAAAAAAAGTTGTAACAACGATGCATAAAAGAAAATTTATTTAACAAACTATAGTCAAATTATAAGAATTTTATAATTTTGTCATAATTTTGTCATATCTTACATATATACTAAAAATGTAAAAAAGGTGTAGATAAAGTGTAGCTCATTACTCAAATGGCTACACATATTTACATACATTAGGAGTATATATGTCAAAAGTTGCATTTATCGGTTTAGGGAATATGGGTGAACCTATGGCTGCAAACCTAATCAAAGCAGGACATGATCTTGTAGTATTTGATTTGGTAGCAGCACCCCAAGAGAGACTAAAAAAACAAGGCGCAAAAATTGCAAGCAGCGCTTTAAATTCTATTGCTGATGTAGATTTCGTAATCAGCATGTTACCTGCAGGGAAACATGTAGAAGGTTTATATCTAGGCGAATCTGCTCTATTTAATAATATTTCAAAAAACACTATTATAATTGATTGTAGCACTATTGATGTGGCTACTACTAAAAAACTCTCCCTTGAAGCTCAAAAACTAGATCTTAACATTGTCGATGCTCCCGTATCAGGAGGCGTTGCAGGTGCTACTGCAGCGACACTGAGTTTCATGGTGGGTGCTACTGAAGAAAATTTTTACAATGTAAAAGAACTCTTAGCAAATATGGGTAAAAATATTTTCCATGCAGGTGATGCGGGTGCTGGTCAAATGGCAAAAGCTTGTAACAACATGTTACTTGGAATTATGATGGCTGGAACTTCTGAAGCCTTACAACTTGGTATTGCCAATGGTTTAGATCCAAAAAAACTCTCAGAAATCATGTTAAACAGTAGTGGGCGTAATTGGACACTTGAAGTTTATAATCCTTGTCCAGATGTACAAGAAAATGTCCCTTCTAGTAATGATTATGAAGGTGGATTTGCTTTGGATCTTATGCTTAAAGATATGAATTTAGCATTACAAGCAAGTTTGGAAAGTAAATCTTCAACGCCTCTTGGATCACTTTCAAGAAGTCTGTATGCACAACACTCAAATATTGGAAATGGACATAAAGATTTCTCCAATATATTTAATCAATTTTCAAAAAATTAAACTGTTAAAAATTATGTAAAAGGAGGGAGTTTACTTAGTTGTTTAAAAAAACATTGTACGAAAAGAAGTTACTAGAAATTAAAAACAAAAACACAAATAAAAGGAAAGTTATGAAAGTTAAAAATATAGCATTAGCGACAGTAGTATCATTAGGTATTTGTTCAACAGGTTTAGCAGCAGATGATAAGAAAGTTTTACTTAAAGTTCCAACAACATTCTCTACAAGTTTAATTGGTTTGGGAACTCCACTTCCCGCATTTAAAAAAGGTTTAGAATCAATCTCTTCAACTGTAAAAGTTAAAATTTATGAACCAAAAAAACTAATAGCACCTTTTGAAATTTTAGATGCTGTTTCTTCTGGTAAAGTAAATGCGGGTTGGTCAACAGCTGGTTATTGGAAAGGTAAAATTCCTGCAGCGGCAATTTTCTCATCAGTGCCATTTGGTCCAGAAGCTCCTGAGTTTTTCTCTTGGTTATATAAAGGTAATGGTTTAAAACTATACCAAAAAATGTATGATGATGCTAAGTACAATGTACATGTTCTTCCTTGTTCAATTTCATCACCTGAAACTGCTGGTTGGTTCAAAAAAGAAATTAATTCACCAGAAGATTTAAAAGGTCTTAAAATGAGATTCTTCGGACTTGGTGGAGATGTTATGTCTAAACTAGGCGTTGCAACGTCATTACTTCCAGGTGGAGAAATCTTCTCAGCACTTGAAAAAGGTGTAATTGATGCAAGTGAATTTTCAATGCCAGTTGTTGATAAATTGTTAGGGTTCCATAAAATTGCTAAGTTTAACTACTTTCCAGGTTGGCATCAACAAGCGACAGTATTTGAATTGTTAATCAACAATAATACTTGGAATAAAATGAGTAATATGCAACAAAACGCAATTGCTATGACTTGTAAAGCAAATATGACAGACTCTTTAGCTGAATCTGAAGCAGTACAAGGTGCGGCAATTAGAGAAAATATTGAAAAAAATGGTGTTCAAGTTAAAAGATGGTCTCCTGAGATGTTAACAGCATTTAGAGGTGCTTGGGGTGAAGCATTGGTTGATTTAAGAAAAGATGCAACGTTTGATGCAGTTTGGAAAGATTTATCAGCATTCAGAAAAGATTACAAATTCTGGAATGAATTAGCATTCTTACCAAGATAGTCTCTATAAGTAATTTACAAAAGGATTAATATGAGTGAAAAAGACCACATTGTTGAACCTCTTCAAGTTTATGAGGATATTAGTCATAGCCAAGAGAGTGAAACAGGTTTAAAAAACGAAAAAATACCAAACATTTGTAAGTTACTAGATGCAATCGTTTTCAAGATAGGGACAGTCATTTCATGGCTGTCTGTATTTTTAATTGCAATTATAGTAATACAAGTTTTTTTAAGATACGCCTTCAATATAAATTATATTCAATTAGAAGAGTTACAATGGCATTTATATGCAATTATAGTTATGTTTGGATTGTCTTATGCAATGGTTAATCATTCACATGTCCGAGTTGATATTGTTAGAATCAAATTTAGCACCAATCTACAAAGAAAAGTAGAAATAATTGGTATTTTATTTTTAATGGTTCCCTTTATGTTTATAGTTATTGATTTTGGTACGGATTTAACTATGGAAGCATTAAGAGTAAATGAAAGATCAAATTCACCTGATGGTTTACCCTACAGATGGATTATAAAAAGTGTTATGCCTATTAGTTTTGTTTTATTATTTATGGCGAGTATTTCTCGACTTATTAGGCATGTTAGTTATTTAATGAAAGGTTCTAAGAATGGAAATTAATGATTATTTAGTAATATCAATGTTTTTCTCTTTTATATTTCTACTTATATCAGGAATTCCTGTTGCTTGGGTTTTAGGTGGAGTTGGAGTTGCATTTGTGGGAGTTGGATATCTTTCAGATATGTATTTTGATACCATCACTGGGCTTGATTATATGACAATTGGTCTGGTTTCAAATCGAATATTTAAAATCATGGATAACTGGATATTGGTTGCTCTTCCCATGTTTATTTTTATGGGTTTAGCCCTTGATGAATCAGGAATTGCAGAAAAACTTCTTAAGTCACTTCAAAGATTTTTTGGAAAAATGAGAGGTGGATTGGCAATTACAGTTGTATTATTGGGTGTTATGTTAGCAGCTTCAACTGGAATCATTGGAGCATCTGTTGTACTTTTAGCAGTGATGTCACTTCCTGTCATGTTAAAACAAGGTTATGATAAACAAACCGCACTTGGAGTAATAGCTAGTTCTGGTACGCTTGGTATTTTAATTCCACCAAGTATTATGTTAATTATCATGGCAGATCAGTTAAGTATTTCTGTTGGAAATCTTTTTATGGGTGCAGTTTTCCCTGGTCTTTTACTTGGAGTATTGTATGTTGGATATATAGTAATTCTAGGGAGACTAAAACCTAAAAAAATGCCATTGGTACTTGATGGAAAAGACGAAGAAGAATATGAATTAAGTTTGGTATGGGATTTATTTAAAAATATCTTGCCACCTGCATTTTTAATTCTGGCTGTTTTAGGTTCAATCTTTTTTGGAATTGCAACTTCAACAGAAGCTGCTGGAATTGGAGCTTTTGGAGCGTTGATTTTAATGGCTACCAATGGAAATCTTAATTTTACAAAAGTTAAAAAGATTTCTATGGCTACTATGAATACCACTGGATATATCTTTGCGATTTTCGTAGGGGCTACTTGTTTCTCTTTGGTTTTACGAGAACTTGGAGGAGATGAGTTAATTATCTCAGCACTTCATTCAATCTCTGAAGATCCAATTATTATCATTTTATTTATTTTGGGATTGGTATTTGTTCTTGGATTTGTTCTAGATTGGATTGAAATCACTTTAATTATTCTTCCCTTGGTTGCACCAATTATTTCAGATCTTGCAATTGAAATTCAAGGATATGGAATTGAGAATGCAACGCTGGTTTGGTTTGTATTATTAGTGGCTATGACACTTCAAACGTCATTTTTAACCCCACCCGTTGGATTTGCGTTGTTTTACTTAAAAGGTGTTTGTCCTCCTGAGATTCAACTAGTCGATATCTATAAAGGAGTAATACCTTTTATTATCTTACAAATTATTGGTTTAGCCATAGTATTCTTCTTCCCACCAATAGTTACTTGGTTACCTTCCATAGCCTACTAACTAAAAAACAAAAAACAAAAAATCAACACAAACAAACAGTTACAAAATAGTATATTTTGTAACTGTTTCAATAATATTTTATTATATGAGTATTTAATATATATCTAAATATTCAAATAATCAAATAAATACTAGTTAATTTGGTTGTCAAAGAAACAAGGGGTAAATATGAAAAAATTAGAAATGATGATTAGTAATGAGTTTATACAAAGTAAAACACAAAAGTATTTTGACAAAGTATGTCCATTAACACAAGATGTACAAGTTCAAGTTCCACTTTGTACCAATGAAGAAATATCAGATGCTATTGAAAAAGCGCACACTGCATATTTAAGTTGGAAAGATACTCCAATTATGACAAGAACCAGATTGATGTTAAGATATCAAGCATTAATCAAAGAAAACATAGATGAAATTGCAAAAATACTTAGTATTGAACAAGGAAAAACCTTTGATGATGCTAAAGGTGATATTGTAAGAGGTTATGAAGTAGTTGAGTTTGCTTGTAGTGCTCCTACACTCATGATGGGTGAAACAGTTGAGCATGTATCAAATAAGATGAATACATACTCATACAGACAACCATTGGGTGTTTGTGCGGGTATTACACCTTTTAACTTCCCTGCGATGATTCCTTTATGGATGTTTCCTTTGGCTATTGTTGCTGGAAATGCTTTTATATTAAAACCATCAGAGATGGTTCCCAATACAACTATGAAATTAGCAGAATTATTTATAGAAGCAGGCGCACCTAAAGATTTATTACAAGTTGTTCATGGGCAAAAAGATCAAGTTGACGCCCTTTTAGATCATCCAAAAGTTTTGGCTTATTCATTTGTTGGATCACCTGCAGTTGGTGAGTATATTTACTCAAGAGCCACTGCCAATTTAAAAAGAGCACAAGCATTTGTTGGGGCTAAAAATCACATGGTTGTTATGCCAGATGCCAACAAAGAAAATGTATTAAATGCTCTTGTTGGTGCTTCAATGGGAGCTGCAGGTCAACGATGTATGGGTATTTCTGTGGCATTATTTGTAGGATCTGCTAGAGAGTGGATCCCAGAATTGATTGCCAAGTTAAAAGAAGTAAAACCTGGTGCTTGGAATGACAAAGATGCCAATTATGGCCCAGTGATGACAAAAGCCGCACAAAATAAAATTGAAGGTTTGATTCAATCAGGTGTAGATGAAGGTGCTACTTTATTACTAGATGGTCGAGGTGCAACTGTTGAAGGTTATTCTAATGGTAACTGGGTTGGGCCTACTGTATTTACAAAAGTAGATGTGGATATGGCTATATATAAAGAAGAAATCTTTGGACCAGTTCTGTCAATTTTAGAGCCAAAAAATTTAAGTGAAGCTTTAGATATTATCAACAATAATATGTTTGGTAACGGAACATCAATATTTACTGCAAGTGGGGCATCAGCAACGCGGTTTAGAAGAGAAGTGCAAGTTGGACAAGTTGGAATCAATCTTCCAATTCCTGTTCCTTTACCATTTTTCTCTTTTACAGGATGGAGAGGGTCTTTTTATGGAGATTTACATGCGTATGGAAAACAAGCAATTACATTTTATACAGAAACAAAAACAGTAACAGAAAAGTGGTTTGAAGATGAAGAAAGTGAAGGCGTTGCTTTTGACTTTAAAGCAGATCACTCGAAATAATAAAACGATAATAAGAAGGATACATCATGGTACAAGATAAAGTAACAATAATAACAGGTTCAGCTTCAGGAATAGGTCTAGATACGGCAAATATTTTTGCACAAAATGGAGCAAAAGTAGTTTTATCAGATATAAATGAAGAAGCGCTGGAAAAAGCTGTTAATGATTTTAAAGCTAAAGGTTATGAAGTCTTGGGCATAAAATGTGATGTATCCAGTGAAAGTGACATAAAAAATCTTGTAAGTAAA
>Ga0209826_1002943_pt1 | contig 10923 bp, 9 predicted proteins | sample GOMGulsemesocosm_5_FD_184637 | JGI IMG/M metagenome (GOLD analysis project Ga0209826, IMG submission 184637) | Methane-oxidizing microbial communities from mesocosms in the Gulf of Mexico - GOM15C Gulf of Mexico (SPAdes) (version 2) | ecosystem: Environmental > Aquatic > Marine > Cold seeps...
TCCAATATGCTCTGTGGATAGGTATTCTTCGCGATAAGCTGTCTTGTTGGAACGACGTAACAAAATAGCTGAAAAAAGAGGATCTCTTACAAGCGTTGCATCTTTGACTAATTCAATGCGTGCGACGGCTTCGTGATGAATTTGAAGTGTGGTTGTGTCTGGGGTTCCCCTAGGAAAAAGTGTGATTTTAGCATCGTATCCCTTCTCCTTCGCTGCGATGGACAAAAGCTCTAAAAATGTACCTTGGCCGATAAGTATTTGGCGTCCATAAGGATCGGTATGGGGAAGGAGACGTTTTCCATCAATGTGCAGTATTATAATATTTTCTTCCCGCAGATCCGCCAACCAAGGCTGCATATTGTGCGGGTTGGGGGCCAATAATGCGTAGGACAAAATCCATTCCCGATCGCTTAAATCTTGAGAGGGGCCCTGCCAAGCTTGAACGGCTTCATCTGGCATTTGATCACATTGTGATAATCCAAGACCAGATGCCGCTATGACAAGTCCGGTACCGCCAATGGTTTTGATGAATTTACGTCTGTTCATTATGTTTATCCTTTAATTTGTATTCTTAGGAATGTAATTACATTCTTTGGAATGTAAAGTGTGCGCTGTCACACAATGAAACAAAGTGGAGACACATAATTCTGGTTATTGGCGGGTGAATTGGATAAAGTCCGGGCAGCTTTTAAATGGAACTCTCAATGCCAATTGCCGATTATTCGCAGAGATCAGTTGAACTGAAACTGACTGGATATTATACGTCTTTTTTTGCCGTATATGGCATTGCCATTCCGCTTTGGCCCCGTTGGCTTGAAGGACAAGTTTCGCTTGAATATATGGGGCTAGTGCTTGGGGCATCGTATTGGTTGAAGCTTGTTGTAGTTCCCCTTACATCGTGGATTTCTGACGTAACAGGGGATCGTCGCCGGGTTTTGATCGTCTTGTCTCTCATCGTTATTTCAGGCTTAATATTTTTACCGTTTGTCAGCCATTGGATCTGGTATGCCGTGATTTGGGGCGTGGCAGGGGCTGCCCTTTCAACTGGAATACCCTTGTCCGATGGCGTTACAATTCGTGCCGTACAATTATTCGGGATTGAGTTTGGTAAGGTTCGTCGCTGGGGATCTGTCAGTTTTATCGTCGTGACGCTTGCCGTTGGCGCACTCGCAGATAAATTTGGTCTTGATGCGATCTATGCATCGATCCTTGCAATGGCCGTATTGCTGTTGATTGCCGCATATTTTATGCCAAAAATTCATACAGAACCTGAAGCAAATGCGGCTCCTTTTTTTAAGCCGCTTGCTCTGCCGAATTTTCCGTTATTTTTAACTGCAGTGGCTTTGCTCCTCTCAACCCATGCGGCACTTTACGGGTTCAGCGCAATCTATTGGACATCAGTTGGTTATAGTAACACGGTGATTACTGTTTTGTGGGTTGTTGGTGTGCTTGCTGAGATCACGATCTTCAGTTTTGCTGGAAAACTGATTGGGCGATACGGTGCGATGCCCATGATTATTGTTGCGGGGATTGGGGGTGTCGTTCGGTGGTCAATTCTGGCTTCTTCAACAGAGTTACCTATTCTGGTCGTAGGTCAATTGCTTCACGGGTTGACCTTTGCCCTTCTTTATATGTCAATGATCGCCTACATGACAAAACGGATACCACCCTCAATTGCAGCTTCAGCTCAAGGGTTATTTGACAGTTTGTCCATGGGCGTATTCTTTGCTTTGCTGACGATGGGGGCCGGGTATCTTTTTGAAATTAATCCCGCGTATAGTTTTTTACTTATGACAGTTTGTTCCGGGATTGGGGTTGTGCTTGCAGTTATTCTCCTTTCCAAGGTTCGGGCAGCAGAACGGACATAAAAAGCCCTTGCAAGTTGAGCTTTAAGAAAAAGGGCCCGTTCCAAATTTTTTGAGAGTGCCGCTACTGAAAAATCGGACAGAATTACGTTCAAATATGGCGGCAGTTATTTTGCCTTTTCGGCGGTAACTTCCCGTGTCGATTCCAATTCTGTGGGGGAGGATTTCAGGCTTGAAATTTGCTGTGATGGAGTGGCCATGGACAACAACAAAATCCTTGAGCGGGCCTTCCCAATTCAGGAATGGGCCTCTTATCCAAAATAGATTTTCGGGGCTTTGTTCCGCCAAAGCGGTATTCATATCCAAACCGGCGTGAACAAACACTAAAGGCCCAACTTGATGCATCATAGATAGGCTTTTATAAAAGGCCCGGTGTTTCTTAGGAAAATTGGTCCGAAGTTGATTTATCGCATCATCAGTTTTTCGAAAATCGGATATAGAAAAATCGTAGGTTTTCGAATAACTTTCAAGGGTCTGCTGGCCGCCATTTCTAAGCCATGGCCCAGTTCTCTCCGCTTGCCCAATGCATGTATCAATCAATAATTCTTCATGATTTCCTTGAAGGAAAGTCTCTGTCCTTCCTTCTTGCTCTGCTTTGGACTTACGTTGGATTAGATAATCTATAACTTGTGCGGAAAAGGGCCCACGATCCGCAAAATCCCCGAGAAAGACAAATTCTTCATGATCTATAGGATTCCTGTGGCGATAGGCATCCACATAAGTCATTAACTTTTCCAGCCGGTTAAGTTGTCCATGTATATCACCAATTGCAATAACACGTTGATTGTCGGCAAGCTCAACTCTAATGCGTTTTTTAATAGATAAACGGCTTAGCATAGCGGGTTACAACTCTAGCAATTTTTTATAAGATTTTACAGGACACATAGGCAAAGTAGCAGGTTCGAGGAAATAAAAAAGGGCAGCGTTACCGCTACCCTTTTTTATTGGTGTTTGAATAAAACCCGCCAAGGCAATTATTCACACTGAATTGAAGTTAAAACTCAATGGCGTAGCTCAACAATAATCCAACACTGCTGCTCCCAACGCCTTCTTCTTCAGCCTCCCGCAAGCCGCCAGATATTCCAATGCCATTTTCAAAGGTATATCCCACAGTCAGTGCTGCAACATAATCACTGAAATCATCAGCCGCCGTTTCTGTATCGCGGTGTTGGTAGGTTGCTGAGGCATCCCATGCGCCATAGTTCATAGAAAATGCAGCTGTAATATAGTGTGCCTCGTCATCCTCGATTCCGCCGACATTATCAATGAAGGTATATTCAGCGAGGGGGGTTGCCGTAATTTCATCTGTTAGGTTGAAGCTATATTCGGCACCAACCGCATACCCGATCTGGTTTTCTTCTCCATCGTCCCCTTCTTCGAGAGAAGAGAAGCCTACATGATATCTGAAGCCTTCAAGCGCAGAAAATTCACCGTCAAGCGCGAGAGCGAATGAAGAAAGGTCTTCTGTATTGGCTGGACCCCCATCGGATTTATCCAATGGGCCTCGACTGTCGCCAAGGGAATCGCTTAGAAAGGACGTGTCCTGAAAGAACAAACTACCCGATACAGTATGGGTGCCTGCGGCTTCGAAATTCAACGCGCCTCCTGCGCCCAACATTTCAGCAAGCTCATAGTCTTCGTTTAGGTCTGTACCAAAAAGACCCGGCGCCGCATCCCAGGCAATTCCGAAGTTTGGTGTAAATTTACCTGCATAAACGGATAATAAGTCCGTATCGTAGTTAACTGTCAAGATATTGACATAAGCACCTAAATCTTCGAATGCCCGATCATCCGCAGCATCTTCTACAGGCTCAAATGTTGCCTCCACATTTACAGATAATTCACTGGTAAAGCCAACTTTGGTTGCAAGTGTAACGGTTGGATAAAGGTCACTTAACTCGCCTTCTTCGTCATCTGATTCATGTGTCCAGTCATTTTCCAGCTCTACAGAAAGTTCACCGGAAATGTTTGGGTAAGATGACTCATCTGCTGTAGCAACCGATACGCTTAACCCTATGAAAGGCACAAGGGACAGAGCTAGTTTTTTCATTTGGCTGTACTTTCTTTGTATTGGTGTCGCTTATTATTTTGTGCCTGATTTAGTACCGCTTTTAATAATCGTTTGCAAACATAATTAATAATGAGTTTCATTTTTATTAGCAAAATATTGAAAGTTCTGCCAAATTTTCCACCGGAACTGTTGCTAAAGGACACTATTGTATTTCCTCAAACGGGCGATTATGTATTTCCTCTGTGCATGACAATGGGCAGGTGATACTGCTGACTGCAAAAGGGTAACTTTGCATTCCCTATACTTGGAGTAAAAAAGTGACCGACAAAGCGAACACCAATTCCGCTAAAATTAAAGGGCCATTGCGAGCATCGGCAGCATCGCTATTTGGGCGGTTGCTGCGTGAATATGTCTCTCAATATAAGGGGCGTACGGTCGGGGCTGTCATCTTTATGGTAATTGGCGCTTTGACAACAGCCGCAACTGCATTTTTAATGAAGCCGATAGTGGATGGTGTTTTTTTTGAGAAAAACCCAGACGTAATCCTTAACACCACTATTGCTGTGGTAGTTATTTTCTCACTTCGGGGCTTCGCCTCTTTTGGCCAAGCTGTTTTAATGAATTGGGTTGGTACGCGAATAGTTGCGGACATACAGTCGGATTTGTTTCGTAAAATTGTAATGGCGGATCTTGCCTGGTTTCATCAGAACCCAACAGGACAGCTCATTTCGCGGTTTGTCTTTGATACAAACCAATTGCGTATCGGCACGACACAAACGCTGATCGTATTGACAAAAGACACTTTGACTGCATTTTTTTTGGTGGCATCGCTTTTCTATTATGACTGGAAAATGGCGCTGATCATATTTATAGCCCTGCCGCCTGGTGCAATTGCAATTAAACAATTGGGGAAAAGGGCACGCAAGGCCGCGAGCAGTGCCTTAGAGCATACGGCAAATTTTAGCTCATTCCTTGAGGAGGCTTTTCAAGGCATCTGGGTCGTAAAAACATATAACCAAGAAGAGAAAACGCAACGGCAAGGCGATGAAGTTATTGAGCACCGATTTAAGTATCAGTTCAAAGCGATGCGCATACAAGCAACAAGCAACCCAATTGTAGAGAGTTTGTCCGGGGCACTGATTGCTGGAGTGATTTTTTATGGTGCAACCAGTGTGACTAATGGCGAAACGACGCCGGGAACATTCTTTGCTTTTATAACAGCGGTAATGTTGGCGTATCAGCCTATCAAAAGCATCGCAAAAATTACGCCTCAGATGCAGAATGGCCTAGCTGCGGCTCAACGTGTTTTTGATTTGCTGGATATCGCACATAAGGTGGTTGAAGTGCCAAATGCGAAACCTCTTGAGTTCCTTAATGGCGGTGTGAGTTTTGATAAGGTGTCTTTTTCCTACGGAGATGACACCAAAATATTGCGAGATATTTCTATAGAAATGAAGGCGGGAAAAAGGGTTGCGCTGGTCGGCCCTTCCGGTGGTGGAAAAACAACCATATTGAATTTGATCCCACGGTTTTTTGATATTGAAGGCGGAAATATTTCTGTAGATGGTCAAAATATCAAACATGTCACCCTAAAATCTCTGCGCGAAAAAATAGCTATTGTCAGTCAGGATGTGTTTTTGTTCGATGATACTATCAGGGCCAATATAGCCTATGGTAGACCGGATGCGAGCGATGAAGAGGTCATGGCTGCTGCAGAATCTGCAGCTGTTCATGGATTTATTGCATCCTTGCCTAACGGGTATGATACTCAGGTGGGCGCGGATGGTGTTCGATTATCAGGGGGGCAGAAACAGCGTATTGCCATCGCACGGGCGATGCTGAAAGATGCGCCTATTCTTCTTCTTGATGAAGCGACGTCTGCATTGGATACAGAAGCTGAAAGAAAAATTCAGATCGCTTTGTCGCACCTTATGAAGGGCCGCACGTCCTTGGTTATTGCCCATCGACTGTCTACAATATTAGATGCCGATATAATATATGTCATCGTTGCGGGTGCTGTTGCTGAATCCGGCTCTCATCAGGAATTATTGGAACTTAACGGTGTTTATGCTGACCTGTATAACAAGCAATTTTCTTGAAGCGAAAATGTCGCGACTTTGCCCTCTGATGTGGTAAGTGACTAGTTTTCGGTTCGATCTCTGAACCGTATAATCTCTTCTATTTCATGGATGACGCGATTGAGAGGTCGTACGTTTTGCCCCTCACGAGTTTTCAGGGGTGCTGCCTAAGAAAAACTATTTTTACTCAAGATATGAGTTTTGAAAATGATCGAAGATGGACTAATTGAGCATTGGTGGTTAGTTCGGCATGCTCCAGTTCGACTTAAGTCTATCTATGGCCAGATGGATGTGGACGCCGATTTTTCCGATGTAAATGCCTTTGAGCAGCTGAAAAAAATTCTGCCTGAAAAGAAATTTACTGTTTCGAGTGATTTGAGCAGATGCGTTAAAACGGCTCAGCGTATTTGCGGTGATCGTGAGGGTGATGCGGGCCCTATGGAGAAACACAGAGCCTTTCGAGAGCAGCATTTTGGGGATTGGCAAGGGCTTACTTTTGATGAAGCTAAAGATGCCGACCAAATGGTGTATCAACAATTTTGGGAAAACCCCGCAATGGAAGCTCCCCCACGTGGGGAGAGTTTTTCTGAGGTTATGGTACGTGTCATTAAGGCCAGAAAAGAGCTTTCTTCTCGCAGAGTAGGTGAAGATATTCTCGTTGTTGCTCATGCGGGGACCATTCGCGCACTCTTGGCTGATGCGCTTGGTATTTCCCCGGAAAAAGCTTTGTTATTTACCATAGACCCATTGTCGTTGACCAAGCTTACTGTCTACCGGCAAGGAGAGAGTGAAAACTGGCAAATCAATTGGATTAATCGCACATACTAGCAAAGAATGCCGGCTATTAGCCTTTTGTACTAACGCCCGCTTCTGCAAAACTTGCCATGCCGTTATGGGTGGCGAAAGCACCTTTGATAATACCGAGTGCAAGCGCAGCACCTGAGCCTTCGCCCAAACGCATCCTAAGGTTTAGTAGGGGTGTTTTTTGTAAATACTGTAACAGAAGAATATGGCCAGGTTCTGCTGATACATGTCCTGCGACGCAATGATCCAGTGCATGCGGGTTCGCTTTCGCTAAAATTGCAGCGGCGGCACAGCTGACAAATCCATCCAGAATAACAGGGACTTTCTTGTATCTCGCTGACAGGATCGCTCCTACCATTGCAGCAAGCTCGCGTCCGCCCAAGCATTGTAGAATTGCCATTGGATCGTTCAAGATATCATTGTGTCTTAAAAGCCCTTCGTCGATAACCGATGCTTTTAAGGAAATACCGTCTTGTGAAATGCCGGTTCCGGGGCCTGCCCATGTCTCGCCAGCCCCACCAAAAAGGGCCGCCGATAAAGCCGCAGCAATCGTAGTATTTCCGATCCCCATTTCGCCGACTATCAGCATGTCGGAAGCATCGCTTACAGCATTCCATCCAATATTGATTGCTTCCACACATTCTGCTTCTGACATAGCGGGTTCTGCTGTGAAATCTTGGGTTGGCGTTTCAAGATGAATTGGATGAACGGAGAAGGAAGCATCAAAAGCCTTGGCTAGCTGATTGATTGCCGCGCCACCATTTTCAAAATTGGCAACCATTTGGGCGGTTACCTCTGGCGGAAAGGCTGAGACACCTTTAGCACAAACGCCGTGGTTGCCCGCAAAAATAACAATTTGTGGTGCATCCAAAGTTGGCTGATGTCCTTGCCAGCCCGCGGCCCAAACAGCGAGTTCTTCTAATGTGCCTAAGGCGCCGGGAGGCTTGGTCAAAGTTGCATCCCGCGCAGATGCGCGACTAGCGGCGTCTGAATTTTGGATAGGAAGATCGTTGAGCTTTGTGTGGAAAGCTTCCAGATTGGAAAAAGGCATATATGAAGTCCTGAAATCAAAGGCATTCTGATAGTTAAGGTCACATATTAGCTGTGAGATTTGGAAATGCAACGAGTTGCTTCAAGGGGATAATTGAAAGCTCTCAAAAAATTCAGTTGCAGCAGCGAAGATACTTCTTATTTATATGGAATGATCGTTCCATTTACAGAGAACGATACTAAATTGTTAAATTATTGCCAAGGAGAATATAATGAATTCCACTAAGCTTAGTGCTGGAGCGGCTTTCCCGAAGATCACGCTTCCTCTCGTCGCTGGAGGAGAGATTGCCATTGGAGGAGAAAATGAAAAAGGTCGCTGGACTTTGGTCGTCGTATATCGCGGAAGGCATTGCCCTTTGTGCGTAAAATACTTGGCCACACTTCAAGAACTATCTGAAAAATTTGATGAATTGGGTACTGATGTAGTGGCGCTCTCGGGCGATGGTCTTGAGAAATCGAAGGAACAAGTTGAGGTTGGTGATTTGACTATTCCCGTCGCCTACGATCTGACTGTAGCCCAAATGCAGGGAATGGGGCTTTATATCTCTAATCCCCGCTCGCCTGAAGAAACAGATCAACCCTTTCCAGAGCCCGGCTTGTTCGTTTTGCGCGACAATGGCACAGTCCAGATAATAGACATTTCAAATGCACCTTTTGCCCGGCCTGATTTGGCATTTATTCTACGTGGAATTGAATTTGGAAAAAATAAAGGATATCCCGTTCGAGGAACTTTATAAAAAAATCGAGATTTGTGATTTTTTTGTTACACTAAAATATGTAAAAGTATTAGGACTGCGCATTTACACTGCACAAGAAATGGGCAGTCCATGCTAATGGATGAGGGGATTGAGAGTGTGCGTGTTATGCGAATCATTTTTTCCATGTTTGGTTGAAATATCATTATGAGTGTGATCTGAGAAGATGTATGGTATTAATACTAAAGTATGAAACTCATTCATGCTTCTAGCGTCTTGTTGGTTTATCGTTCTGAAAATAAAGAAATATTGTTGGAACTAAGTCAAAAGGCTCGGCGTTTTTGGAAAAGTCAGGCTTGGATCACATAATCGTGATGCGAGAATAATTAAAGAAATTAGATTTTGTGCTGGCATATTCTGTGAACAAATGAATTAATTGACACCGTGTAGATGGTGTTATGATTGGCTAAGTTGGGGACTGCGCATTATGCAAGAAAACAGTACTGTACAGTCGGATGTAGAAATCGTTGACGGTATAGAGTGCAAAGTAAAGTGGTTTAATACGGCAAAAGGGTTTGGTTTCGTAGAACCACTAGACGGATCTGGGGATGCTTTTGTTCATATTTCTGTTTTGCAGAATAATGGTCTGCAAGGATTACCTGAAGGCGCACCAATTGTGTGCGAATTAGCTTCTGGTGAGCGGGGGCAACAAGTTCATCGTATTTTGAATATTGGCGCTGCTCCTGTTCTTGATCAAAGAAATGGGGACACAGAACTGATTGAAGGAACCGTAAAATTCTTTAATTCTGAAAAAGGATTTGGTTTTGTGACACCGGATGATGCAAGCCGAGATATCTTTGTTCATATGAAAGCACTTGAAAAATCTGGGTTGGGAATGCTTGAAGCGACTCAGAGGGTTCGGCTAAACGTTAAAGATGGTGAAAAAGGACCTTTGGCTGAAGGTGTTGAGATGATGTAGATTGCTTGATTTTAGGCAAGTGCATTGAGATAATGTAGACACGTTTAGCTTTGCTGAATTGTTTTAATCAAACGCCTTCGTTATGACTTGTCTCATAGCGGGGCGTTTTTTTTGCGTGAACTAGAAGATCAAATTAGTTGAAATATTCATTTATAAAGGGCAGTCTTACGCACAAACAGGACAGGTACCTGAAAAAATAACTAAAAATAATCAGGAGAGAAATTATGTCAGGCATTCTATCAGGAATTCGCGTTTTAGACTTTGGTCGGTATATCGCGGGTCCTTATTGTGCAACCATTCTAGGGCAACTTGGCGCAGAAGTGATCCGTGTGGAAAAACTATCCGGGAGTGAAGACCGGTTTTTGACGCCGATGACGGACAAGGGAGACGGTGGTCTTCTATTTCAAATTGCTCATGGAAAAAAAGGGGTTACGCTCAACCCTATGAAGCCTGAAGGGCGCGAAGTTGTGAAGCGGCTTGTTGCAACGGCTGACGTGGTTGTTGCCAACCTTCCCGTCGAGACGTTGAATGCAATGGGGCTGGATTACGATAGCTTGAAGGCGGTTAAGGAAGATATTATCTTGACGCATCCTTCTGCATTCGGTGATGTGGGACCCTACAAAAATCGCGTTGGGTTTGACGGTATTGGGCAAGCAATGTCTGGTGCTATGTATATGTCTGGTGATGGAGATGAGCCGCGGAAATTATATGGTCCATGGGTCGATTTTACGACAGCAATGGCCAGTTGTATCGGAACCATGGCAGCCCTTATGCACCGTGATCAGACAGGAGAGGGGCAAGTGGTTAAAAGTTCACTCTTCGGCTCCTCCATCCTTATTTCCAGTATGACTTTGATGGAACAGGCTATTTTGGATGTAAACCGCGTTGGTACAGCTAATCGCGGTCAGAATGCCGGTCCTGCAGATACATTGAAAACCAAAGATGGATGGGTGCTTATTCAGACGATTGGCAAGCCTTTGTTCGAACGCTGGGTCAAATTGATGGATGTAGAGGATTGGCTGGAAGATCCTCGTTTTGCAACGGATCAGGATAGAGGCGATAATTCTGAAATACTATCCGCTAAAATGGCAACATGGTGTGCAGAACGAACAACGGAGGAGGTGTTGACGCAAATGGAAGCTGCCCGCTTACCTTGTGCTCCGGTTCTGTCGCCTAAAGAAGTACTGGAAGATCCCCATTTGAAAGCTATGGGGCTGCTGAACGAAATGAACTATCCGGGATTGGACAAAACCATTCCGGTTACTGATTTCCCAATTACCATGTCCAAGACAGATACTTCGATCCGCCGGCGGGCCCCAACTCTAGGTGAGCATACGAATGATCTAATGGAAGAGTTGGGTTATTCATCCGACGAGATTGCGGATTTGAAATCAAAGCGCGTAATTTAGTATCTCTTCATTTAGTTTTTACAGGAGCGCTG